>OKVO01000029.1_pt1 | contig 9257 bp, 11 predicted proteins | sample 1606831 | NCBI WGS metagenome assembly OKVO01 (sample SAMN03281010, study PRJEB24777) | human gut metagenome | isolation source: fecal sample PR157 from 1 month old male Malay infant, caesarean delivered... | reverse complement strand
CTCGTAAACGGTCAGGGTGTAGAAGTTGTTCATCTCAATAACCATATCCGGACGGATCGGGTGCGCCATCGGGCTGGCGTCTTCAGCAAATTGCAGCCCACGCATGGTACGAACGTTGTTGATGCGGTTCACCGCGCGCGAGCCGAGGTCGGAACTGAACTCCTGATCGCGGAATACGGTCAGCCCTTCTTTCAGGCTGAGCTGGAACCAGTCGCGACAGGTCACGCGGTTGCCGGTCCAGTTATGGAAATATTCGTGACCAATGACGCGCTCAATATCGAGGTAATCTTTATCGGTCGCGGTATCGGTACGGGCCAGCACATATTTAGAGTTAAAGACGTTGAGGCCTTTGTTCTCCATCGCCCCCATATTGAAGAAGTCGACGGCGACGATCATATAGATGTCGAGGTCATATTCGAGACCGAAACGGGTTTCGTCCCACTTCATTGAATTCTTCAGCGAGGTCATCGCCCACGGCGCGCGGTCGAGGTTGCCGCGGTCAACGTACAGCTCAAGCGCGACTTCACGCCCGGAACGGGTGGTGAAGGTGTCACGCAGCACATCGAAATCGCCGGCCACCAGCGCGAACAGGTAACAGGGTTTTGGGAACGGATCCTGCCACTGGATCCAGTGACGGCCATTGTCCAGCTCGCCCTGCGCGACGCGTGCCGTTAGAAAGCAGGTAGGGGTATTTGGCTTTATCGGCAATGATTTTGGTGGTAAAGCGCGCCAGGCACATCCGGGCGGTCGAGGTACCAGGTAATATGGCGGAAACCTTCAGCTTCACACTGGGTACATAGCGCTTCGCCTGACTGATACAGGCCTTCCAGCGCGGTGTTCGCCGCCGGGCTAATTTCGTTGACGATAGTCAGGGTGAAACTGTCCGGCAAACCGCCAATCACCAGCTGATTATTTTCTTCTTTATAGTCACTCCACGGCTGACCGTTCACCTGCAGTGAAATCAGGGTCAGGTCTTCGCCATCCAGACGCAATGGCACATCAGACGCAGCCGCGTGACGGGAAACCTTACTCTCGGCCGTGACAACGGTTTTCGCGGCATCCAGGTCAAAGGTCAAATCAATATCGCTAATCAGATAATCCGGCGCACGGTAGTCGTGGCGGTATTTGGCTTGGGGCTGTTGTGTCATAAAAAACCTTTAGCGTGTCTGTAAAGTATCGGCTCCAGTCTATTCCTGTTGCGCAGATCGCGCTATGCAGAATCTTCATCTTTTCAACGTTCAACACGAAAATCGCTACATATTGATAACACATGAGGCACGAAATGCGCTCGACCCGGCGCAAAGCTTGTGGTGTGATCCGTGTTCAATATATTAAACTAGGCCTCGCAAATGACCGTCAGCGTTACCGTCGAGCCATCGCAGCAGGACAGCACCGGGTATTAAAGGTATACTCCGCCTCCTTTTTTCTGCTTTGGTTTGAATGGAACGCCCCAGTGAGAGGATGCTACTGCGCACCATGACACAATTCACTTCTCCTGTACTGCACTCGCTGCTTGATACGGATGCCTATAAGCTGCATATGCAGCAGGCCGTCTTCCACCGCTACTATGATGTGGAGGTGGCGGCAGAGTTCCGCTGCCGCGGAGACGACCTGCTCGGCATCTATGCCGACGCGATTCGCGAGCAGGTTGAAACCATGCGCGACCTGAAGCTGCAGGACGATGAGTATCGCTGGCTGTCCACCCTGCCGTTCTTCTCGCAGGACTATCTCGCCTGGCTGCGCGACTTCCGTTACGACCCAAGCCAGGTCACCGTCATCAACGATCATGGTAAGCTGAATATTCGCCTCGCCGGGCCGTGGCGCGAAGTGATCATGTGGGAAGTGCCGCTGCTGGCGGTCATCAGCGAACTGGTGCACCACTACCGTTCGCCGGAAATCAGCGTCGGCCTGGCGCTGGAGACGCTCGAACATAAGCTTGCCGACTTCGCCGACATGACCGCCGACATCGATATGTCGGCATTCCGCCTGATGGATTTCGGCACCCGCCGCCGCTTCTCCCGCGAAGTACAGCAGGCTATCGTGCAGCGCTTGCAGCAGGAGCCGTGGTTTGTAGGCACCAGCAACTACGATCTGGCCCGCCGATTGAATTTAACCCCGATGGGTACCCAGGCGCACGAATGGTTCCAGGCCCACCAGCAGATCAGTCCAAACCTGGCCAGCAGCCAACGCGCGGCGCTTGCCGCCTGGCTGGCGGAATATCCGGATCAGCTGGGTATTGCCCTGACCGACTGCATCACCATGGACGCTTTCCTACGTGATTTCGGTCCTGAATTCGCCACCCGCTATCAGGGGCTACGCCATGACTCCGGGGATCCGCTGGAGTGGGGCGAGAAAGCAATCGCCCATTATCAGAAATTGGGTATCGACCCGATGAGTAAAGTGCTGGTGTTCTCCGATAACCTCGACCTCGGCAAAGCGGTCGATCTGTATCGCCACTTCTCCTCGCGGGTGAAGCTCAGCTTCGGTATCGGTACCCGTTTGACCTGCGATATCCCACAGGTGAAACCGCTAAATATCGTGATAAAACTAGTAGAATGTAACGGCAAGCCGGTGGCGAAACTCTCCGACAGCCCGGGTAAAACCATCTGCCACGATAAGGCGTTCGTCCGCGCCCTGCGCGAGGCGTTTGACCTGCCGCCGATTAAAAATGGCGAGTTAATTTCAACAAGGAGCCTGGCAGGCTCCTTTTTCTTTATTAATTATTATCAAATTATCCCTTTATGATGCGAATTCTGCTTGTCTGATTGCAGATGCCAGGTAACATAGGTATCCCCCCATTTACGGGTGGACAAGTGTTTATTTTTTCCGACTATTAACAGAGAGAATATTATGAGCGTTGTGCCTGTAGCCGACGTACTCCAGGGCCGCGTAGCCGTTGACAGCGAAGTCACCGTGCGCGGATGGGTACGTACCCGCCGAGATTCAAAAGCTGGCATCTCCTTCCTCGCCGTTTATGACGGTTCCTGCTTTGATCCTGTACAGGCTGTCATCAATAATTCTCTGCCCAATTACAATGAAGACGTCTTGCGTCTGACCACCGGCTGCTCGGTCATTGTGACGGGTAAAGTCGTGGCGTCGCCAGGGCCAGGGGCAACAATTTGAAATTCAGGCCAGCAAGGTTGAAGTTGCTGGTTGGGTTGAAGATCCAGACACTTACCCGATGGCGGCAAAACGCCACAGCATTGAGTATCTGCGTGAAGTCGCTCACCTGCGTCCGCGCACAAACCTGATTGGTGCCGTCGCGCGCGTTCGCCATACGCTGGCGCAGGCGCTGCATCGCTTCTTTAACGAGCAGGGATTCTTCTGGGTTTCAACGCCACTGATTACCGCATCTGATACCGAAGGTGCTGGCGAAATGTTCCGTGTTTCAACGCTGGATCTGGAAAACCTGCCGCGTAACGATCAGGGCAAAGTAGATTTCGACAAAGACTTCTTTGGTAAAGAGTCTTTCCTGACCGTATCTGGCCAGTTGAACGGCGAAACCTACGCTTGCGCATTATCCAAAATTTATACCTTCGGCCCGACTTTCCGTGCTGAAAACTCCAACACCAGCCGTCACCTGGCGGAATTCTGGATGCTGGAGCCAGAAGTGGCGTTTGCTAACCTGAACGATATCGCGGGTCTGGCTGAAGCCATGCTGAAATATGTCTTCAAAGCGGTTCTCGAAGAACGCGCTGACGACATGAAATTCTTCGCTGAACGCGTAGATAAAGATGCCGTTTCACGTCTGGAACGCTTCATTGAGGCCGATTTCGCGCAGGTGGATTACACCGACGCAGTGACCATTCTCGAAAACTGCGGCAGGAAGTTTGAAAACCCGGTTTACTGGGGCGTCGATCTCTCTTCTGAGCATGAGCGTTATCTGGCGGAAGAACACTTTAAAGCACCGGTAGTGGTTAAAAACTATCCGAAAGATATTAAAGCGTTCTATATGCGCCTTAACGAAGACGGTAAAACCGTTGCGGACTATGGACGTTCTGGCTCCGGGCATCGGTGAGATCATTGGTGGCTCCCAGCGTGAAGAACGTCTGGACGTGCTGGACGAGCGTATGCTTGAAATGGGCCTGAACAAAGAAGATTACTGGTGGTATCGCGACCTGCGTCGTTACGGCACCGTACCGCATTCTGGCTTCGGTCTGGGCTTCGAGCGTCTTATCGCCTACGTAACCGGCGTACAGAACGTTCGCGACGTGATTCCTTTCCCACGTACGCCACGTAACGCCACTTTCTAATCGCGTTTCGTTAAAATACTGACAAGGTCGGCGCAAGCCGGCCTTTTTTTATGTCAATTTTCGTGAACGAATTTCAACAAACTTAAACATCAACCTTCACAATTCGTAATTATGTTACTCACTATTTCCTTACCCTTCGTACGTAGATTTCGCACCTTATGTTAAGACACAAGTGAATACACTGATTGATTTGATTATTTTTTAATCATTCTGCGCACGTTATGCAAAAATAGCGCCTGAGCAAAAAAAGGGACCGAATTGAGCTAAAAAATAATCAAATCTGTCTTTAGCGAAAATATTCATAACTAATTCATATAGATATATATGAGAAGGTGACAATCTTCGCAAAGTGGAACGGAATTTTGATTGAGTTCACAAAGTTCCAAAAAATACATATTTAGTTACATGTTTTTTCTTTTCGTAACCAATTTACGATATTGGTAGCATTTTCCGGCTAGCGAAACGGCACTACCGATGGAAAGATGCCTTCAGACACCAAACTATCTTCAATAGTTCTGTAAATTTTCATTGACGGAAATTATTGCTGGCGGTGGCAAGTGTCATATAAAAAATATTAATGAGGGTAATAAATAATGATGAAGCGCAATATTCTGGCAGTGGTGATCCCTGCCCTGCTGGTAGCCGGTGCGGCCAACGCTGCGGAAATCTATAACAAAAATGGTAACAAACTGGATTTCTACGGAAAAATGGTTGGCGAACATGTCTGGACCACCAATGGTGACACCAGCAGTGACGACACCACCTATGCCCGTATCGGCCTGAAAGGCGAAACCCAGATCAACGACCAGTTGATCGGTTACGGCCAGTGGGAATACAACATGGATGCGTCCAACGTTGAAGGTTCCCAGACCACCAAAACCCGTCTGGCTTTCGCCGGTCTGAAAGCGGGTGAATACGGTTCATTCGATTACGGCCGTAACTACGGCGCCATCTACGACGTTGAATCCGCAACCGATATGCTGGTTGAGTGGGGCGGCGACGGCTGGAACTACACCGATAACTTCATGACCGGCCGTACCAACGGCGTGGCCACCTACCGTAACTCAGACTTCTTCGGTCTGGTGGACGGCCTGAGCTTTGCGCTGCAGTATCAGGGTAAAAACGATCACGACCGCTCAATTCGCAAACAGAATGGCGACGGTTTCAGCACCGCGGCAACCTACGCGTTTGATAACGGTATCGCGCTGTCTGCAGGTTACGCTAACTCCAACCGTAGCGTTGACCAGAAACGTGACGGCAACGGTGACAAAGCTGAAGCATGGGCAACCTCTGCCAAGTACGATGCTAACAACATCTATGCCGCAGTTATGTACTCCCAGACTTACAACATGACGCCGGAAGAAGATGACCACTTCGCGGGCAAAACTCAGAACTTCGAAGCCGTAGTTCAATACCAGTTCGATTTCGGTCTGCGTCCGTCCCTGGGCTACGTGCAGACTAAAGGTAAAAACCTGCAGGCTCGCGGTGGCTTCGGCGGCGGCGATGCGGACCTGGTTAAATACGTAGAACTGGGTACCTGGTACTACTTCAACAAAAACATGAACGTGTACGCGGCGTACAAGTTCAACCAACTGGATGATAATGCCTACACTCGCGCAGCTGGCGTAGCCACCGACGACCAGGCTGCGGTTGGTATCGTTTACCAGTTCTAATCTGTAGTACACCCCTTCGTGATATGCCTAAAAAGCAGGACTTCGGTCCTGCTTTTCTGCGTTACTAAGACGAAGATCGTAACTTGCAAAAACCTTCTCGCTTTTTGTCGCAAACGGTTGGCAATTTGTAAATCTACCGTTACCCTGATAGCGGATTTCCCTCAGTAATCACAATGGAACCTCGTCATGTTTGAGAACATTACAGCCGCCCCTGCCGACCCTATTCTGGGCCTGGCCGATCTGTTTCGTGCCGATGACCGCCCAGGCAAAATTAACCTCGGAATTGGTGTTTACAAAGATGAGACAGGTAAAACGCCTGTTCTGACCAGCGTAAAAAAAGCCGAGCAATATCTGCTGGAAAATGAAACCACCAAAAACTACCTCGGTATTGATGGTATTCCGGAGTTTGGTCGCTGCACTCAGGAGCTGCTGTTCGGTAAAGGAAGCGCAATTATCAACGATAAGCGCGCCCGCACCGCCCAGACCCCAGGCGGTACCGGCGGCCTGCGCGTTGCGGCTGATTTCCTTGCCAAAAACACCGACGTTAAACGGGTATGGGTAAGCAATCCAAGCTGGCCAAACCATAAAAGCGTTTTCGGCGCCGCCGGGCTGGAAGTGCGCGAATATGCTTATTATGATGCCGCCAACCACCAGCTTGATTTCGACGGCTTGCTGGCCAGCCTGAACGAGGCGCAAGCGGGTGATGTCGTACTGTTCCACGGCTGCTGCCACAACCCAACCGGCATCGATCCGACGCTGGAACAGTGGCAACAGCTGGCGCAAATGTCTGCTGAAAAAGGCTGGCTGCCGCTGTTTGACTTCGCCTACCAGGGCTTCGCCCGCGGTCTGGAAGAAGACGCTGAAGGCCTGCGCGCGTTTGCCGCTCTGCATAAAGAGTTGCTGGTCGCCAGTTCTTACTCGAAAAACTTCGGCCTGTATAACGAGCGCGTTGGCGCCTGTACGCTGGTTGCCGCCGATCAAGACACCGTCGATCGCGCGTTTAGCCAGATGAAAGCGGTGATCCGCGCCAACTACTCTAACCCGCCGGCGCACGGCGCCTCCGTGGTGGCGACGATTCTCAGCAACGACGCGCTGCGCGCCATTTGGGAACAAGAGCTCACCGATATGCGCCAGCGTATTCAGCGTATGCGTCAGTTGTTCGTCAATACGCTGCAGGAAAAAGGCGCAAATCGCGACTTCAGCTTTATCATCAAACAGAACGGCATGTTCTCCTTCAGTGGCCTGACAAAAGAACAAGTGCTGCGTCTGCGCGAAGAGTTTGGCGTATATGCTGTTGCTTCTGGTCGCGTAAACGTGGCCGGGATGACACCAGATAACATGGCGCCGCTGTGCGAAGCGATTGTGGCAGTGCTGTAAGCGTTAAAAACAATGAAGCCCGCTTGAAAGCGGGCTTTTTTATGCACCTTTACCAGACGGGCATTTCGTCTTGCAGGAAGGGATTATGCAGGCGCTCATAACCAAGTGTGGATAATGGTCCGTGACCCGGAATAAATGTCACGTCATCCCCCAGTGGCAGCAATTTATCTTTGATTGAAGAAATCAGTTGATTATGATCGCCACGCGGGAAGTCACTGCGCCCTACTCCACCTTTGAAAATAACGTCGCCAGAAATCAGCAGCTTTGCCCGATCATCAAAAAACACGACATGACCCGGCGTATGCCCAGGGCAATGTAACACCTGTAAAGTCACATTCCCTATGCTGATGGTATCGCCTTCGTTCAGCCAACGATCTGGCGTCAGCGGCTGGCACTCTTCCAGACCAAACATACGACTTTGCGCAGGCAAGCCTTGCAGCCAGAACTCATCTTCTTTTTCCGGGCCAAAAACCGGCACGCCGTAATGTTGCGCCAGTTCCGCCGCTGCGCCAACGTGGTCCAGATGACCATGAGTCAGCAGGATCTGCATCAGTGTCAGGCCGCTGGCATCAACTTCCTGTTTGATTTTTTTCCGCATCGCCGCCAGGATCGACCAGTGCGGCCAGACGGGTTTGTTCACACCAGATCAATGAACAGTTCTGGGAGAATGCGGTGACCGGAATAATACGATAGTTCATACTGCCCCTGTTTCGTTAAGCGATTACTACCAGTGCCGTGCTGGCCCGGTATCAATATGCACAAAGTTACTACGTGGGTAATATCCTACACCACCTGCGCGCATAGATAACGCGGCTTTGCGAATATTGCTTAAGGCAACGCCTTCAATGTGGAAATCCATCGCCTGGCCTTTGGTGTGATAGCTGTGTTTCGCTACACCACGGCTTCGTGCGCGAAGTTCATCGTTGGTATCGACGGAGCGATAACCGGAGATGAGCTGGACAGGCTTGTTGGTGCCGAGTAGTCCCTGCAGGCGGTAAAGCTGATCGAACAATCCTGGGTCAATAGACTTAATTTTGTTCGCGCGGAAATCACGGAAAAAGTGGTTAAGTCTTGCTAATTCATCCTGAATATAGCCTCTACCATCGAAAAACTCCGCCTTGAGTGATTCACCGGTGTGCAGGTTATTCAGCGTCAAAATACGCGGTCGGGGGTCGAGAGGGTGGCAAATGCCGGCGCAGGGAGAATGGCGGCAGCACCGAGGGCAGCGCCACCCAACGCCAGCAATCTGCGGCGATTAGCGTCAAATTTGTCCATGATAATCAGGTCTACAGGTAAATGAATCGTAATATACTTTTCCGCTAAAACGTCCTTGGCTGGGTCGTATTGACCGCCGCAACACATTTTTGCGGATTATATGTATATGCACTTCTGGCGCACGAAAGGCACCTTACCGGGCATTATTGCCAACGTCAAGGCAGCCTCACCCCAGGAAATACGGGCCTTGTAGACGACCAGGGGCCCGATTTCGTTCAGTGCTAGGACAACATTTTTCCGCAGAACTACTTCATTTACCTGATTAATTGTTCCGCTTTTGGCAAAATTTGTGCGCCGGATCGCGCGGTGAGATCATAATTGTAAATATCTGTACGGTACTGAGTCCGCCCGTCTTCGCCCACAAACGCCGTCAGATAGTAAAGATTGACCGGAATATTGTGCCGAATATTAACGTAACGCGTATCCCCTTGTTTCAGGGCATCCGAAATGCGCGTATCGTTCCAGCCCGCATCCTGCAGCAGCATATTGGCCAGCTCCGAGGCTTTGTTCACACGCACGCAGCCAGAACTCAGCGCGCGCGTATCTTTCTGGAACAGGTTGTGGTTCGGCGTATCGTGCAGATAGATAGCGTCAGAACTCGGCATATTGAATTTGTAACGCCCTAAAGAGTTATGCGCCCCCAGGTGCCTGCTGGAAAACCGGAAACGGCAGGTTTTGC
>OKVO01000028.1_pt1 | contig 9355 bp, 11 predicted proteins | sample 1606831 | NCBI WGS metagenome assembly OKVO01 (sample SAMN03281010, study PRJEB24777) | human gut metagenome | isolation source: fecal sample PR157 from 1 month old male Malay infant, caesarean delivered... | reverse complement strand
GCACTTCTTCCGCCGATTCACAAAGCGTTACCCGATCGCTGACAGGTAATCCCCACGCTTTAAATTGCATTAAGCGTCCCAAATGGGTATCCGGCAATTCACCGCCTTCCAGAACACCAACGCCGTAGCAGAAGAAAGTGAGCGGTCGCTTCGCTGTAATACGCGGATCAAGCTGACGCAGTGAACCAGCTGCCGCATTACGTGGGTTAGCAAACACTTTCCCGCCCGTGCGTCGCGCATCTTCGTTAATCTTTTCGAACCCCGCCTGCGGCAGGAACACTTCACCACGCACTTCCAGACGCGCCGGGATATTCTCACCGTGTAGCTTCAGCGGAATGGCGCGAATAGTACGCACATTAGACGTGATATCTTCCCCGGTGGTGCCATCGCCACGAGTTGCGGCACTGACTAAAACGCCATTTTCATACAGAATACTGACGGCAAGACCATCCAGCTTCAGCTCACAGCACCAGGTGACTTTCTCGTTGCTTTTCAGACGGTCCTGCACTCGTTTGTTGAAGGCAAGAAAGCTTTCTTCATCAAAAACGTTATCCAGCGACAGCATTGGCACTTCATGGCGGATCTGGCTGAAAGCCGCCAGCGGCGCAGCACCTACACGTTGGGTAGGCGAATCAGGCGTAATCAGTTCTGGATGTTTGGTTTCCAGCTCGCGCAGTTCGCGCATCAGCCTGTCGTATTCAGCGTCGGGAATTTCCGGCGCATCCATCACATGATAAAGATATTCATGATGGCGAAGCGTCGTTCGCAGTTCTGTCAGTTGTTGTTCGATTGATTCCATATCGCACCATCAATGCTAAAAACCCCCGACAAGCGGGGGTTCGAAGAGGAGTTAATTTGCCTTAAGTGTATCAGGCGTTGGCGTCTTTGACTTCGCGGATGATGTCCTGGTACTCGCGCAATTTCTGCGGAGTCATCATACGGCGCTGATCGTCAAGCACTACACCGCCCACTTCATCGGCAATATGCTGCGCAGATTGCAGCATCAGCTTGAAGTTCTGCAGCTCGTCACCGTAAGACGGTACCTGCATAAAGATAGTGACACCCGGAGTAGTGAAATCCTTCATTTCAGGATCAAAGGTTCCCGGTTTCACCATATTCGCCAGGCTAAATAACGCCGGGCCGCTGCCATCCGGGCTAAGATGACGATGGTAAATATTCATATCGCCAAAAATGAAGCCCGCTTGTTGAATGCTGTTAAGAAGCAGTTCACCGTTTAGCTCGCTACCGTGATGCGCCGCGACGTTCATGATAATCACCGCTTCTTTGCGCTTCGGTTTATCCATAACTGGAGCCGGTTCCGCTACAGGCTCAGGCTGTGGTGCCGCTACAGGCTCTGCAGGCTGGAAAGCCTGTTGTGCCGGTTGCGGTGCTGAATGCACTGGCTGCGGCGCTGATGCGACCTGTGGCGAAACTGGCTGCTGCAACGGCTGTTCAGGCTGCGGCTGATAGGCAGGCTGCTGCACGGGTTGCTGCACCGGCTGCGCTGGACGCGGAGCATGTTGCGGCGGTACCTGAGCTTCAGGCGGCTGCTGGACCGGTTGACGCGGCTGCGCAGACGCATAAGGCGGTTGGTACTGGTGTTGCGGCGACGGACGAGCAGCCTCATGCTCCTGGGCGTTAGCCGGGGCATGATTCACGCGGTGAACTCGAACCTCACCAACGCCCTCATCATCTTCGACATCCTCGTCATAAGAATCGTCGTCACGTTTTGACTTCATTCGTTTTAATGGCCGATCGCGGAACATAGAAGATCGTTCTTTACGGCTGGTCCAGAAACCATGTACCAGTAAAGCGATTATGGCGATCGCGCCAACAATGATTAATATCAGACGCAAATCCTGCATCATTATATTCTCTGTTGTTCTAACACCTTGCCACCACGGCAAACATTTACTCACTAAGAGTATTTGCCGATTACCTCAAGTGCAAGTGCACTATTAACTTTCACAGCACAAAGATAGATGAAATCGTGCTTTTTGCTGTTTTTTCGAACATATCCTAACTGTCCATTGCGCAATTACCCGGTAAAATACGCAGAATTTTCCTGGGATTGGTCAAAAGGAGCTCATCCTGATTATGGTTTCATCATTCACATCTGCCCCACGCAGCGGTTTTTACTATTTTGCGCAAGGCTGGAAGCTCGTCTCGCAACCTGGGATTCGGCGTTTCGTTATTTTACCGCTGCTGGTCAATATTTTGTTGATGGGGGGCGCATTCTGGTGGCTCTTTACGCAACTCGATGTCTGGATCCCGACGCTCATGAGTTATGTTCCGGACTGGTTACAATGGCTGAGCTATCTGTTGTGGCCCCTGGCTGTCATCTCTGTGCTGTTAGTGTTTGGCTATTTCTTCTCAACGATTGCTAACTGGATTGCTGCTCCGTTCAACGGTTTATTGGCTGAACAACTGGAAGCAAGACTGACTGGCGCTACACCGCCAGATACCGGAATTTTCGGTATCATGAAAGATGTGCCGCGAATCATGAAACGCGAATGGCAAAAGTTTGCCTGGTACCTGCCGCGCGCCATCGTTCTGTTACTGCTGTACTTTATCCCCGGCATTGGCCAAACCGTCGCGCCGGTACTGTGGTTCTTGTTTAGCGCCTGGATGCTGGCCATTCAGTATTGCGACTATCCGTTCGATAACCATAAAGTGCCGTTTAAAACCATGCGCGAGGCGCTGCGTTCGCGGAAGGTCATCAACATGCAGTTTGGCGCGCTGACCAGCCTGTTCACCATGATCCCGGTTCTCAACCTGGTTATTCTGCCAGTCGCTATCTGCGGCGCGACGGCGATGTGGGTGGATTGCTATCGCGATAAGCACGCGATGTGGAAATAGTGCGCTTAGCTCTCTCTTTCGGGGCGGTTCACGCCGCCCCTTATTTCCGTCTTATTCCTTCTTGCTCATCATTATTTCCCTTCAGCATACTAGATATGCTAAATCCTTACTTCCGGATATTGTTTAAGCGGTATGCTGAAGCCGTACCCCAAATTTCATACCAGTTAAGGACGGGCCATGAGTAAGATTTTTGAAGACAACTTCCCTGACAATCGGTTCATACGCCGCTGGTACGACTGAACCGCATCGGTAATGGCCGAATCCTGGCCCAACGGTAGAATCTCGTAACCCCGAGCTTTAGCGTTAAAATGCCGTATCGGCGCCAATTATGATTTGGGATGCTGAAAGCGCGGCGTTACTGAAACCGGGTGTGGAACTGGTTGAACCAACCAGCGGCACACCGGTATCGCCCTCGCCTACGTCGCCGCCGCTCGCGGCTACAAACTGACGCTGACCATGCCGGAAACCATGAGCGTGGAACGCCGCAAGCTGCTGAAAGCGCTGGGCGCTAATCTGGTGCTGACCGAAGGCGCGAAAGGCATGAAAGGCGCCATCCAGAAGGCGGAAGAGATTGTCGCCAGCGACCCGGAAAAATATCTGCTGCTGCAGCAGTTCAGTAACCCGGCTAACCCGGAAATTCACGAAAAGACCACCGGCCCGGAAATCTGGGAAGACACCGATGGCCAGGTTGACGTCTTTATCTCCGGCGTCGGTACCGGCGGTACCCTGACCGGTGTTTCTCGTTATATTAAAGGCACTAAAGGTAAAAACGATCTGATTACCGTCGCCGTTGAGCCGACCGACTCGCCGGTTATCGCCCAGGCGCTGGCTGGTGAAGAGCTGAAACCTGGCCCGCACAAAATTTCAGGGCATCGGCGCCGGCTTTATCCCGGGCAACCTCGACCTGAAACTGGTCGATAAAGTGGTCGCCATCACCAACGAAGAAGCCATCTCCACCGCTCGTCGCCTGATGGAAGAAGAAGGTATTCTGGCCGGTATCTCTTCCGGCGCTGCTGTCGCCGCGGCGTTAAAGCTGCAGGAAGATGAAGCCTTTACCAATAAGAATATTGTGGTTATCCTACCGTCTTCTGGTGAGCGTTATTTAAGCACGGCGCTGTTCGCAGATCTCTTCACCGAGAAAGAATTGCAACAATAGTGCCAGTTTGTAAAAACCGTGTAAAAAAGCACCTTTTCGGGTGCTTTTTTTGTGGCATACGTCAAAGTTTTACCCCTCCTGGCATTGATTCACCTCGTAGGGTCTGGTATTTAACCAGCACATTTATTTTGAAGCGCGAAATTATTCAGATTTGGATTTCCGCAGGCTGAATCGATTTTATGATTTGGTTCAAGTCTTCCTTTCGCGGCATAATGTTTAATGAAGTGCTAGACGTCAACGGACTTAAGGTCCTCTCAGCGGTTCCGCTGCTGACGCCTTAGCCACACACGTAACGCCGGCGCTAACAATACAGGCTAAAGTTTGGTCGTTAGGCTAGACTTTAGGTCCACAACACTAAACCTATAAGTTGGGGAATATAATGTTCCAGCAAGAAGTTACCATTACCGCTCCGAACGGTCTGCACACCCGCCCTGCTGCTCAGTTTGTTAAAGAAGCGAAAGGCTTCACTTCTGAGATCACTGTAACCTCCAACGGCAAAAGCGCCAGCGCAAAAAGCCTGTTCAAACTGCAACTCTGGGCCTGACTCAGGGTACCGTTGTGACCATCTCCGCTGAAGGCGAAGATGAGCAAAAAGCAGTTGAGCATCTGGTTAAACTGATGGCTGAACTCGAGTAAGTTCACGGGTTCTTTTTTAATATCAGTCACAAGTAAGGTAGGGTTATGATTTCAGGCATTTTAGCATCCCCGGGTATCGCTTTCGGCAAGGCTCTCCTGCTGAAAGAAGATGAAATTGTCATCGACCGGAAGAAAATTTCTGCCGATAAGGTTGATCAGGAAGTTGAACGTTTCCTGAACGGCCGCACCAAGGCCTCCGCCCAGCTGGAGGTCATCAAAACCAAAGCTGGTGAAACTTTCGGTGAAGAAAAAGAAGCCATCTTCGAAGGGCATATTATGCTGCTGGAAGATGAGGAGCTTGAGCAGGAAATCATAGCCCTGATTAAAGATAAGCACATGACAGCTGACGCAGCTGCTCATGAAGTTATCGAAGGTCAGGCTTCTGCCCTGGAAGAGCTGGATGATGAATACCTGAAAGAACGTGCGGCTGACGTACGTGATATCGGTAAGCGCCTGCTGCGCAACATCCTGGGCCTGAAGATTATCGACCTGAGCGCCATTCAGGATGAAGTCATTCTGGTTGCCGCTGACCTGACGCCGTCCGAAACCGCACAGCTGAACCTGAAGAAGGTGCTGGGTTTCATCACCGACGCGGGTGGCCGTACTTCCCACACCTCTATCATGGCGCGTTCTCTGGAACTGCCTGCTATCGTGGGTACCGGTAGCGTCACCTCTCAGGTGAAAAAATGACGACTATCTGATTCTGGATGCCGTAAATAATCAGGTTTACGTCAATCCAACCAACGAAGTTATTGATAAAATGCGCGCTGTTCAGGAGCAAGTGGCTTCTGAAAAAGCAGAGCTTGCTAAACTGAAAGATCTGCCAGCTATTACGCTGGACGGTCACCAGGTAGAAGTGTGCGCTAACATTGGTACGGTTCGTGACGTTGAAGGTGCAGAGCGTAACGGCGCTGAAGGCGTTGGTCTGTATCGTACTGAGTTCCTGTTCATGGACCGCGACACGCTGCCCACTGAAGAAGAACAGTTTGCTGCTTACAAAGCAGTGGCTGAAGCGTGTGGCTCTCAGGCGGTTATCGTTCGTACCATGGACATCGGCGGCGACAAAGAGCTGCCATACATGAACTTCCCGAAAGAAGAGAACCCGTTCCTCGGCTGGCGCGCTATCCGTATCGCGATGGATCGTAAAGAGATCCTGCGCGATCAGCTCCGCGCTATCCTGCGTGCCTCTGCTTTCGGTAAATTGCGCATCATGTTCCCGATGATCATCTCTGTTGAAGAAGTGCGTGCACTGCGCAAAGAGATCGAAATCTACAAACAGGAACTGCGCGACGAAGGTAAAGCGTTTGACGAGTCAATTGAAATCGGCGTAATGGTGGAAACACCGGCTGCCGCAACAATTGCACGTCATTTAGCCAAAGAAGTTGATTTCTTTAGTATCGGCACCAATGATTTAACGCAGTACACTCTGGCAGTTGACCGTGGTAATGATATGATTTCACACCTTTACCAGCCAATGTCACCGTCCGTGCTGAACTTGATCAAGCAAGTTATTGATGCTTCTCATGCTGAAGGCAAATGGACTGGCATGTGTGGTGAGCTTGCTGGCGATGAACGTGCTACACTTCTGTTGCTGGGGATGGGTCTGGACGAATTCTCTATGAGCGCCATTTCTATCCCGCGCATTAAGAAGATTATCCGTAACACGAACTTCGAAGATGCGAAGGTGTTAGCAGAGCAGGCTCTTGCTCAACCGACAACGGACGAGTTAATGACGCTGGTTAACAAGTTCATTGAAGAAAAAACAATCTGCTAATCCACGAGATGCGGCCCAATTTACTGCTTAGGAGAAGATCATGGGTTTGTTCGATAAACTGAAATCTCTGGTTTCCGACGACAAGAAGGATACCGGAACTATTGAGATCATTTGCTCCGCTCTCTGGCTGAGAATCGTCAATATCGAAGACGTGCCGGATGTCGTTTTTGCGGAAAAAATCGTTGGTGATGGCATTGCTATCAAACCAACGGGTAACAAAATGGTCGCGCCTGTAGACGGCACCATTGGTAAAATCTTTGAAACCAACCATGCGTTCTCTATCGAATCTGATAGCGGCGTTGAGCTGTTCGTCCACTTCGGTATCGACACCGTTGAACTGAAAGGCGAAGGCTTCAAGCGTATTGCTGAAGAAGGTCAGCGCGTGAAAGTTGGTGATACTGTCATTGAATTTGATCTGCCGCTGCTGGAAGAGAAAGCCAAGTCAACCCTGACTCCGGTTGTTATCTCCAACATGGATGAGATCAAAGAGCTGATCAACTTGTCCGGTAGCGTCACCGTTGGTGAAACTCCGGTTATCCGCATCAAGAAGTAATTCTTGCTTGCCGAGAAAATGGCGCCTGAAGGCGCCATTTTTTTATGCTGGGCGGTAGCACTTTTCACTCGCCAGGATTTTCATCCCCTGCTGGCTACTTTCCAGAATCCGCCGTTCGCTATCCGCGACCCATAGCTCGCACTGGTAGCCAGGATCGCTTTCAAACAACGACCTCGCCCTACAGGCATCTTCCAGCGCGTTCATTCCCGTTGTCTCGAAATGGCCGACGGTTCTTCCCTCCCTGCGTACCACTAACCGATAGCTATGCATCGTTATTGCGCTCCAGACGGCGGTAAAATAAGTTCATCGCAGCCCTGACTCTCGGTCCAGGTCATTACCGCCAGCACGCGCTGAGCGGCGGCGCGCGTAGCGTCTCCCAACGACATGTCGCGCACCAGGTTGCTGATGAGCTCGGCGCAGAACAGGTCGCCGGTGCCTTTGAGGTCGGTTTCGACGCGAGGATGGACGACCACTTCGACCGCGTCGTCGGTGACCACCAGCACGTTAATAGTCGAAGCATCCGGTCCAGGCGCGCTGGTAATCACCACCCACTTTAGCGTATCGGAAAGCAGACTTCGCGCGGCGACCACCGCTTCCTGCTGGTTGTGGCACGGCATGCCGCTGAGGGTTTCGAGCTCGAACAGATTTGGTGTGATACCCCGCGCCAGCGGCAATAGATGGCGGCGATAAGCCTCGGGGATCTCCGCTTTTACGTAAATGCCGCTATCCACGTCGCCAATCACCGGGTCAACCAGAATACAGAGGTCGGGATGATGCACGCGGATCCGCTGCAGCCACTGCGCTAGCAGCGCAATTTGCCCGGCGCTGCCCATATAGCCGGTGGTTACCGCCCGCAGCTCGCGAAGCGCATCACGCTCCTCCAGCGCCCGCAGATAGGCCGCTAAACCACTCTTCCGGGATCACTCCACCGTAGAAAGTATCGTAATGTGGGGGTATTGCTGAATAACACCGTCGGCACCGCCATCACCCGTAATTCATGCTGCTTGATTGCCGGTACCGCGATACTGTTGCCGACACTGCCGTATACCACCTGCGATTGCACCGCCACAATATCAACCTCCAGCGCCCGGCTGTGGTCGTTAAAGAGCACGGACTGTATTTCGTCTTGCTGACTCATCCTTTCTCCCCCCGCTGGACAGCGGGTCATACTCTGATTATCATTCGTCCTATGCTAAAATTCATTTTGTCATAGGTCAATAATGTTCACCGGAAAAACCGCAAGCGAGATTTTCGATAACATCCGTCATCTGGTGCAGAGCGGCGCGTTGCAACCCGGCGAGGCGCTGCCGCCGGTGCGCGAACTGGCAGGCGAACTGGCAGTCAACCGCAATACGGTGGCGGCGGCCTACAAGCGGCTGGTGACTTCAGGGCTCGCCGTCAGTCAGGGGCGTAACGGCACGGCCATTAAGGCGCGCAATACGCTTAATGCGGTCGAGGGTGGCGATCCAACGACATCGCTGATTGATATTTCCGGCGGCAATCCGGATCCACGATGTCTGCCGGATATTGGCCGTTTTCTTCCGCAGCTGGCGCAGACCCCGCACTTATATGGCGATGCCGCCGTTGAGCCACAGCTGGCTGACTGGGCCCGGGAGTGGGTCAGTCGCGATATCGGCCAGGAATTTGACATCAACTTGACCAGCGGCGCGATTGACGCTCTGGAACGCCTGCTCTGCGCGCTGCTGCTCCCCGGCGACAGCGTCGCGGTAGAAGACCCCTGCTTTCTGAGCAGCATCAATATGCTGCGTTACGCCGGTTTCCAGCCCAGCCCTGTCGCCGTCGACGGTGAAGGCATGGACCCGGAGCGGCTTGAAGAAGCACTGCGCAACGGCGCCCGCGCGGTAATACTGACTCCACGCGCCCACAACCCGACCGGCTGCAGTTTGACGCCGGAGCGCGCACAAGCGATTCGCACCGTGCTCGCCCGCTATCCGCAGACGCTGGCGATCGTTGACGATCACTTCGCCCTGCTCTCAGCGACATGCTGGCACAATCCGCTACCTGACGGCATTCAGCGTTGGGCGCTGGTGCGCTCAATGTCCAAACCCTGGGCCCGGATTTGCGGCTGGCGATAGTCGCCAGCGACCCGACAACCTCGGCGGCGCTGCGCCTGCGCCTGAACGCCGGTAGCCAGTGGGTCAGCCATTTACTACAAGAGCTGGCGTTCGCCTGCCTGAATGATAGCGCTTTTGCCGCCTCTCTGACTGCGAGCCAGCGCCATTATCAGCAGCAAAATCAGCAGCTCGCCGCCGCGTTGGCCCGCCACGGCGCTGGCGATTATCCGCCTGGCGATGGTCTTAACTTCTGGCTGCCGCTATCAGCCGCCAGCCAGCCGCTGGCGTTGCGTCTGACGATC
>OKVO01000027.1_pt1 | contig 9359 bp, 9 predicted proteins | sample 1606831 | NCBI WGS metagenome assembly OKVO01 (sample SAMN03281010, study PRJEB24777) | human gut metagenome | isolation source: fecal sample PR157 from 1 month old male Malay infant, caesarean delivered... | reverse complement strand
TGGGGTGTGAAGCGGTATGAATTGGGGTGGTGCAGGCTGCCGCGTGATGGAGCAGCCTGGGAACTATTGTGGTGCGAGAGGTTAATCGAGCTGGGAGATTTCCATCGCCGCGCGGTCAATCACGCCGATGATCTGTTTCAATTGAGCGTCGCTGATGCTCTGCTGGTTGACCTTCAGGTCCAGCACCGCTTTAAAGTTCTCCAGCGCGCGTTTCATCTGCGGATTTTTGCGCAATTCGCAGCCGACCATGCGTTCCTGCAGGCGCGTCTGAATTTGGCTTAACAGCTCGCCGCTTTCGGCGCGCAGGCGGCGCCCCTCTTCAGTGATAGCGATTTTTTACGCCCATTCTCCTCTTCTACGCTAATCAATCCCTGATCCTGCAGCAGGTCGAGCGTCGGATAGATGACGCCGGGGCTGGGGCTGTAATTGCCCTGCGTCAGCGCCTCAATCTCTTTAATCAGCTCATAGCCGTGGCTGGCGTTGCGCGAAAGGATATCGAGGATCACCAGGCGCAATTCGCCGTGGCCAAAGAAACGCTGGCGGCGTCCGCCGCCGCGACGGCCCTGTTCGCCGTGGCCCTCTTCGTGATGATGTCGCATACGATGCCTCCTGTATTTTTGATATATCTAATTTATATCTAAAAATAATAAATGACAACGGTTTATTTTTAATTGACTGATATAATTGAATTTGTTTTTGATTTTGGCTTTATTGTGACTTTCTCTCGCTTTATATCAAAAAAACTTGCCATTTTCACTAATGGCAATCATTATCATTTGCACTGAGTTTAGATATATCTATTTACCCTTCACCAAGGCGACGACGGATGACCACAATTAAACAAGCAAAATATCCGCAGCGCGTGCGTAACGAACTACGTTTTCGCGAATTAACCGTGCTGCGCGTTGAGCGTATCGGCCAGGCGTTCCAGCGGATTGTGCTGGGCGGCGAGGCGCTGGATGGCTTTGTTTCCCAGGGTTTTGACGACCACACTAAACTGTTTTTCCCGCAGGCGGGCAGCGTATTTACGCCGCCGGAAGTGACCGACGAAGGCATTAACTGGGGCGAGGGCGTGCGCCCGGCGACCCGCGACTACACGCCGCTGTACGATGCCGAACGCCACGAGCTGGCTTACGATTTTTATATCCACGATGGCGGTATTGCCAGCCGCTGGGCGCTGGAAGCCAACGTCGGCGATAAGCTGGTGATCGGCGGGCCGCGCGGTTCGCTGGTGGTGCCAGAGGATTACGCGTATCAGCTGTATGTCTGCGATGAATCCGGAATGCCCGCACTGCGCCGCCGCCTGGAAACGTTGAGCAAACTTGCCGTTAAACCGCAAGTTAGCGCGCTGGTTAGCGTGCGGGATAACGCCTGTCAGGATTATCTCGCGCACCTTGATGGTTTTAATATCGAATGGCTGGCACATGATGAGCAGGCGGTAGATGAGCGTCTGGCGCAGATGCAAATCCCTGCCGATGATTACTTCATCTGGATAACCGGCGAAGGCAAAGTCGTTAAGAATTTAAGCCGCCGCTTTGAAGCGGAACAGTATGACCCACAGCGGGTACGTGCAGCGGCTTACTGGCACGCAAAGTAACTGATATATAAAAAGAAAAAGGCTGACGATTTCTCGTCAGCCTTTGCTATATCTGGTGGCCCCTGCTGGACTTGAACCAGCGACCAAGCGATTATGAGTCGCCTGCTCTAACCACTGAGCTAAGGGGCCATGGTAGCGGATTATAAAGTAACTCCGTGTCGCAATCCAGCCATTACCGCGCGCCTGCTGTTTTTATAAACAATGTATTTCAATCCGTTATACTTTTCCTGGTGATGTTAGAAAGGAGTAAATATGGTTGAGGATATTTTGGCTCCAGGGTTACGGGTCGTGTTTTGCGGTATCAACCCTGGGCTTTCATCCGCCGGGACTGGTTTTCCCCTTTGCTCATCCGGCAAATCGCTTCTGGAAGGTGATATATCAGGCCGGGTTTACCGACCGTCAGTTGAAGCCGCAGGAGGCACAGCATCTGCTGGATTATCGTTGTGGCGTCACCAAACTGGTAGACCGTCCAACGGTGCAAGCCAATGAAGTTTCAAAGCAAGAACTACACGCAGGCGGGCGTAAGCTGATTGAAAAAATTGAAGATTATCAGCCGCAGGCGTTGGCGATTCTGGGCAAACAAGCATATGAACAGGGATTCAGCCAGCGCGGTGCACAGTGGGGGAAACAAACTCTCACCATTGGTTCGACGCAGATTTGGGTGCTGCCAAATCCCAGCGGTTTAAGTCGCGTTTCACTGGAGAAACTGGTTGAAGCGTATCGCGAGCTGGACCAGGCGCTGGTAGTGCGTGGGCGATAAAAAACGCCACCGAAAAGGTGGCGTTTGTGCGGAGGGACTAGTGCCGGGTGCGGCGTAACACCTGATCCGGCCTACCGATTAATCGTCCAGGAAGCTACGCAGCACTTCAGAACGGCTCGGGTGACGCAGTTTGCGCAGCGCCTTCGCTTCGATCTGACGGATACGTTCGCGGTAAACGTCGAACTGTTTACCCACTTCTTCCAGCGTGTGGTCGGTGTTCATATCGATACCAAAACGCATACGCAGCACTTTCGCTTCACGGGCGGTCAGGCCAGCCAGAACATCGTGCGTTGCGGCACGCAGGCTCTCGGTGGTAGCAGAGTCAAGCGGCAGCTCGAGGGTGGTATCCTCGATGAAATCACCCAGATGCGAATCTTCATCATCACCAATTGGGTGTTTCCATGGAGATTGGCTCTTTGGCGATCTTCAGCACTTTACGGATCTTATCTTCCGGCATCAGCATGCGCTCGGCCAGCTCTTCCGGCGTCGGCTCGCGACCCATCTCCTGCAGCATCTGGCGGGAGATACGGTTGAGCTTGTTGATGGTCTCAATCATATGCACCGGAATACGGATGGTGCGCGCCTGATCCGCGATGGAACGGGTGATCGCCTGACGGATCCACCAGGTGGCGTAGGTGGAGAACTTGTAACCACGACGGTATTCAAACTTATCTACCGCTTTCATCAGGCCGATGTTGCCTTCCTGAATCAGGTCGAGGAACTGCAGACCGCGGTTGGTGTATTTCTTGGCGATAGAAATAACCAGACGTAAGTTCGCTTCAACCATCTCTTTCTTCGCACGACGGGCTTTCGCTTCGCCGATGGACATGCGACGGTTGATATCTTTAACCTGCTCGATGGTCAGGCCGGTTTCTTCTTCAATCTGCTGCAGTTTCTGCAGGCCGCGCTGAACGTCTTCTTTAACGTCATGCAGCTTCTCGGACCACGGCTTGTTCATCGCCACGGCGGCGTTGAACCAGGTTTCGCTGGTTTCGTTGCCGGTGAACAGGGTGATGAAGTTTTTCTTCGGCATTTTGCACTGTTCAACGCACAGCTTCATGATGATACGTTCTTGAGTACGAACGCGATCCATCATGCTGCGCATGCTGTTGACCAGGTAATCGAACTGTTTCGGCACCAGACGGAACTGTTTGAAGACCTCGGACAGCTTGAGGATCTCTTCCTGCGCGGCGGCGTGGCTGCGACCTTTCGCTTTGATGGTGTCGCGAGTCAGCTCGTACTGGGTGCGCAGCTCGGCGAATTTCTCGCGGGCCAGCTCCGGGTCGATGCTGTTATCGTCATCGCTGTTGTCGTCGTCATCATCTTCTTCTTCATCTTCGTCGTCGTCCATCTCTTCCTGAGACAGCTCGGAACCGACGTGAGTGGCGGTAGGCGCCATATCTTCTTCAGCGTTCGGATCGACGAAGCCGGTGATCAGGTCAGACAGGCGAGCTTCTTCAGCTTCGACGCGATCGTACTGTTCCAGCAGATAGGTGATGGCTTCCGGATATTCCGCAACGGAACACTGGACCTGGTTGATCCCGTCTTCGATGCGTTTAGCGATGTCGATTTCGCCTTCGCGGGTCAGCAGTTCAACGGTACCCATTTCGCGCATGTACATGCGCACCGGGTCGGTCGGTATCGGCCAATTCAGATTCAACGCTCGACAGCACCTGGGCCGCCGCTTCTTCTGCGTCTTCATCGGTATTATTGGAGGTTTCAGCAAGCAGCAGATCTCGGCATCCGGTGCTTCTTCCATCACCTGAATACCCATGTCGTTGATCATTTGGATGATGTCTTCGATCTGATCGGAGTCGACGATATCTTCCGGCAGATGGTCATTGACCTCGGCATAGGTCAGATAGCCTTGCTCCTTACCACGTTGGACAAGAAGCTTCAGCTGTGACTGCGGGTTTTGCTCCATAAGACGGTATCCACACTTAATTCGTTTGATTGGTGCAGGCAGACGAACTGCCAACATTTAAAGCGAGGGCGTACTTATATTATTGCCGCTGCGCCTCAGCGCGGCTGTCGGGGGCTTCCCGATCGATATTCGGCACTTAAGCCGTTAAATTCATTTTTTGGCCAGTTCCTGGCTGATAGTCCAGAGTTCCCGGCGCTCCTCACTGCTTAAACCGTGTGTGCGATCGCGAGCTATCAACTCTTCTTGTCGCAGTTCCAGCAGTGAGTCAAACATATGGTTGAGCGAGTCGGTGAAGGTTTGTTCAGCGATATCCTTATCTGCTATATCGTCCCACATCGACAGTTTTTCAAGGGTTGCTGCTTCATTTGTCCCGCGATACTGTTCTAAAAGTTGCCCGGTGGTCAGACCTGGCTGCGCCAGACACGTATTGACCAGTTCGCTGAATAAACCAAGTCCTGGCATCTTCTGCTGATCCAGACCCGTCAAGGGCGGAACCAGCGGCGCCAGATCGGGGTTCTGCACCAGTAACCCTATAAGTATACGCATGGTCGTGCGTTTTAGCTGCGGCGCCGGGCGTTGAGCGCTATTTTCCGCCTGTTTCGGCATTAAACGTTCAAGCTGGGCGTCATCCAGAATACCCAGCTTGTTACCCAGCTCCTGACGCAAATAGATGCGCAGCGTTTCACCCGGCACCTGAGTTATCAGCGGCAGCGCCAGCGTACTCAGCTGCGCGCGCCCATCCGGAGTGCTCAGGTCGACCTGCGGCATCAGGCTATTGAATAAAAACGTGGAGAGCGGCTGTGCCTGCTCCATCCGCGCTTCAAACGCCTCTTTGCCCTCTTTACGCACCAGCGTATCCGGGTCTTCGCCATCAGGTAAAAACATAAAACGCAGCTGGCGGCCATCGGTCATATACGGCAGCGCCGTTTCCAGCGCGCGCCATGCCGCGTCGCGGCCAGCCCGGTCGCCGTCGTAACAGCAGATGACCTGATTGGTCGCCCGGAACAACAGCTGAATGTGGTCGGCGGTCGTCGAGGTGCCCAGCGAGGCCACGGCATAATTAATGCCGTACTGCGCCAGCGCGACGACGTCCATATAGCCTTCGACCACCAGCAGACGCTGAGGTTCGGCGTTATCCTGCTGCGCTTCATACAGGCCGTACAGCTGGCGGCCTTTATGGAAAATATCGGTCTCCGGGGAGTTCAGGTATTTTGGCAGCGCATCGCCCAGCACGCGCCCGCCAAAACCAATCACCCGGCCTCGCTTATCGCGGATCGGGAACATTACCCGTTCGCGGAAGCGGTCGTAACTGCGCCCCTGATCGTTGGTGACCAGCATGCCTGCATCAATAAGCGACTGGCGGTTTTCCTGATTGCCGCCAAAACGTTTTAAAACGTTATCCCAGCCAGGGGGAGCGAAGCCTATTGCGAAGCGGGTAATCACCTCGCTGCTTAAGCCGCGTTTTGCCAGATACTGGCGCGCGGGTTCGGCGGCGGGTTGATTCAGAGACTGTTGGTAAAACGTGTTCAGACCGTCCAGCAGCTGATAGAGATTTTGCCGCTGATGCCGTTCTATCTGGCTCGGTCCATTACCTGCTTCATAGGGCACTTCAAGGTTGTGCATGGCGGCCAGCTCTTCGACGGTTTCGACGAACTCGAGCTTGTCGTAGTTCATCAGAAAGTCGATGGCGTTGCCGTGCGCACCGCAGCCGAAGCAATGGTAAAACTGTTTTTCACCGTTGACGGTGAAGGAGGGGGTTTTTCGTTATGGAATGGACAACACGCGTGATAATTCTTGCCCTGCTTTTTCAGCTTCACCCGAGCATCGATCAGATCGATGATGTCGGTGCGCGCCAGCAGGTCATTGATAAATACGCGTGGGATTCGTCCAGCCATATGCCCCGTAATCTATACACTGCATCCTGCAAACGGCCTCGATGTATTGCCTGAAGACAGTTTGAACGATCTCGTGTATCTGCTAATGCATAAACGAAAATAAGCCGCGCATTCCTTTCGGAAGCACGGCCTTACAACTACAACTCGGTCTGAATTGAGAGCTTCGCTCTCAACAGATTAGTACAGACGAGTGCGGCGTGCGTTTTCGCGAGCCAGTTTCTTCGCGTGACGTTTCACTGCAGAAGCTTTAGCGCGCTTACGTTCGGTAGTCGGTTTTTCATAGAACTCACGACGACGAACTTCCGCCAGAACACCTGCTTTTTCGCAGGAACGCTTGAAGCGACGCAGAGCTACGTCGAACGGCTCGTTTTCACGTACTTTAATTACCGGCATGTGCCTCTCACCTTTGATTAATTCGGTTTGCCGCTGGCCGCAATGCCAGCTTATTTCAAAATGGTGCGGAATTTTACTGCAACTACTGCTGCTTTGTAAAGCACCGGCGCCTTTTTTGAAAGGGGACTTTTATAAGGGTGAGGAGTATACACGAAGAGAACACCAGGGGTGAGCAAAGTTTTACATCGCCGGTCATTGGTCCTACACTGCGCGGTATTGAAACGAGGTAAAACAACTCATGCGTGTACTGGGAATTGAAACATCCTGCGATGAAACCGGCATCGCTATTTACGACGATAAACAAGGTCTGTTAGCCAACCAGCTGTATAGTCAGGTGAAATTACATGCTGACTACGGCGGCGTGGTGCCTGAGCTGGCGTCGCGCGACCACGTACGTAAAACCGTTCCGCTGATTCAGGCGGCGCTCAAAGAAGCGGGCCTGACGGCGAAAGATATTGATGCCGTCGCCTATACGGCAGGCCCTGGCCTGGTGGGCGCGCTGCTGGTCGGCGCGACCGTTGGCCGCTCGCTGGCGTTCGCCTGGAACGTGCCGGCGATCCCGGTACACCATATGGAAGGGCATCTGCTGGCGCCGATGCTGGAAGATAACCCGCCGGCGTTCCCGTTCGTCGCTCTGCTGGTTTCCGGCGGCCACACCCAGCTGATTAGCGTCACCGGCATCGGCCAGTATGAGCTGTTGGGCGAGTCAATCGACGATGCCGCTGGCGAAGCCTTTGATAAGACGGCGAAACTGCTGGGGCTGGATTATCCCGGTGGGCCGATGCTGTCGAAAATGGCGTCCCAGGGTACGGAAGGCCGCTTCGTCTTCCCGCGGCCGATGACCGATCGTCCGGGGCTCGACTTCAGCTTCTCCGGCCTGAAAACCTTCGCCGCTAATACCATTCGTAACAACGGCGACGATGAGCAAACCCGTGCCGATATCGCTCGCGCATTTGAGGATGCGGTTGTCGATACGCTGATGATTAAATGCCGCCGCGCGCTGGAGCAAACCGGCTTTAAGCGTCTGGTGATGGCGGGGGGCGTGAGCGCTAACCGTACGCTGCGCGCGAAGCTGGCGGAAATGATGAGCAAACGCGGCGGCGAAGTGTTTTATGCCCGTCCTGAGTTCTGTACCGATAACGGCGCGATGATCGCTTACGCCGGGATGGTCCGCCTGCAGGGCGGCGGCAATGCTGGACTCGGCGTTACCGTGCGGCCGCGCTGGCCGTTGGCGGAACTGCCGGCCGCCTGATAAGCCTGTTACAAACAAAAGCCGCCCATCGAGGCGGCTTTTTTACGCGTGGATTAAGGCTGCTGATAATCCTCGGCGTCGATGTCGTAGCCCGACGGCTCCCAGCGGATAGCCAACAGCGACAATAGCCCAATCAGCGGCGCCGCGGCGATGATCCAGAAGACGCGGGTATCCAGCGCGGCGACCAGCAGCGGGAAGAGGAATAAAGAAAGCGTTGAGCTGCCGCGCATGAGCGTCTGGTTGAGCCCGACGCCAACGCCGCGCAGCGATGTCGGATAGCTTAACGAGGCGAAGGTCATGGTGTGCGCGCCGGGGCCGAATCCCTGGCCGAAAAGGAACAGTGCCAGCATCGCCACGGCAGCGACGCCTTCACCTGCGCCATCAGGGCGGCCAATCAGCGCCAGGCCGAGCAGCGCCGTCAGCTGGCAGCCATAACCCGCCAGCGACATCCGCCACGCCCCGAAGCGCGGTACCAGGCGTACCGCCAGTATCCCTCCCACGAAAGCGAACAGCAGATTCAGCGCCAGCGAAATCAAAATCGTCGTCAGCATCGATTGCACGAAGAAGCTGGAGATGATCACCGGCAGACCGAACGCGACGGCGTTATAGGCAAATGAGGAAACCACCGATAGCAGGGTAGAGAGCGTCGTGCGGCGCAGGTAGACACCGCGGAACAGGCGCAGATAGTTACTCCATTGGGCGCTACGAACTTTTGGCGCCGGTTTTTCCAGCGCGTCCTGGGCAACGTGCGCATTGATGTTGTACGCCTGGCGTAGAATAGAAGCAGCTTCACGCAGGTTACCCTGGTTGGCGGCCCACACCGGCGATTCGCTCATGTAGCGGCTACGGATAGCGATAATCACCAGCGCCGGGATGGCGCCAAAACCAAGGATAATCCGCCATAGCCAGTCGCTATGGCTTTCCGGCAGGACGGCATAAAAAAAGAGTACCAGCAGATATGAAATGCTGATCGCCGCGTACCACGTTGGGCACCACATCGCCACGCTGGCCGCCTTGTTGCCGGGACCTTTGAGCCTCGCGAATTCGCTGAGAAACGCCATCGCCACCGGCAGGTCGATCCCGACGCCCAGGCCCATCACGAAGCGTGCGCCGGTAAGGACGTATTCATTCGGCGCCAGCGCGCAGGCGATGGCCGCTACCACGAAGAACAGCATATCCGCCATAAACACACGGTAGCGGCCAATTTTGTCGGTCAGATAACCGCCGAGTAGCGCGCCAACGATAGCGCCGAAGGTGATGGCCGAGGCGACCATCCCGGTACCGGCAGGCGTCAGGTTGAATTCCCGGGTGATATCTTTCAGGCCGAAGGCCAGCGAGCCAAGATCGTAGGCATCAAGGAAAATACCGCCGAGGGCGATTCCCATGACGATACGCGCGTTATTGCGCCCGCTGCTGCCTTCGTTTATGAGGCGCGAGACGTCCGCCGCGCTGCCGATCCATTTTACTTCCCCGCCGGGCGACGCAGAGGTTGCCGCAGGCGTCGCGTTAATTACATCAGTCATGGTGTTGTGCTTTTT
>OKVO01000026.1_pt1 | contig 9367 bp, 10 predicted proteins | sample 1606831 | NCBI WGS metagenome assembly OKVO01 (sample SAMN03281010, study PRJEB24777) | human gut metagenome | isolation source: fecal sample PR157 from 1 month old male Malay infant, caesarean delivered... | reverse complement strand
TTATTCCAGAGCTTAGGTGAACTGTTTATTAGCGCCCTTGGCCTGGCGATGATTGCTGCCCTGGTGCCGCAGCATTTGATGGGCTTTATTCTCGGGATGTGGTTCCTGACGCAGGCTGCCGCGTTCTTGCTGGGCGGCTATGTGGCAACATTTACCGCAGTACCAGACAACATTACCGATCCACTTGAGACGTTGCCCGTCTATACCAACGTGTTTGGTAAGATTGGCCTGGTTACGCTGGGCGTTGCAGTAGTGATGCTATTGATGGTGCCGTGGCTGAAACGCATGATTGCGACGCCGGAAAGCCATTAATTATTCTTGCAGAAAGCGGGGTAGCGTTATCGCTACCCCGCTTTACTTTTACACCGGCGTTCCGGCGTAAATATCAAAGCGATGCCCTTTAGTGACTACCGCGTTTGGCGTGGCGACATTCGCCAGCGGCGGCGCATAGTCCGGACGCTTCACCACCACGCGTTTGGTTGCCAGCAACCGCGCAGGCTCCAACAATCCATCGGCATCAAGATCCGGCCCCACCAGCGACTGAAACACGCGCATCTCTTTTTTCACCAGCGCGCTTTTCTGCTTATGCGGGAACATTGGGTCAAGATAAACTACCTGCGGACGCGGGGTGATATCGCTCAGCGCCGTCAGACTGGAGGCGTGAATCAACTGCAAACGTTCCTGTAACCAGCCGCCGATTTCCGCATCCGCATAACCACGCGCCAGGCCATCGTCGAGCAGCGCGGCAACCACTGGATTACGCTCCAGCATCCGCACGCGGCAGCCGACCGAAGCCAGCACAAAGGCATCGCGCCCTAATCCTGCGGTGGCGTCCACCACATCCGGCAAATAATCGCCTTTAATGCCCACCGCTTTCGCCACCGCCTCTCCGCGACCACCGCCGAATTTGCGTCGGTGCGCCATCGCCCCGCCAACAAAATCAACAAAGATGCCGCCCAGCTTCGGCTCATCACGCTTGCGCAGTTCCAGGTGCTCCGGCGTTAACACCAGCGCCATCAGGTTGTCTTCATCGTGCTCCAGCCCCCAGCGGGCCGCCAGAACAGATAAGGCGCCGTCTCCGGCGCCTGTTTCATCAATTAAGCAGATTTTCACTGAATGTTCAGCCCTTAATGCCGTAATGCTCCAGCATCGCATCCAGCTGTGGTTCACGACCACGGAAGCGTTTGAACAGCTCCATCGGCTCTTCTGAACCGCCACGGCTCAGAATGTTGTCGAGGAACGACTGCCCAGTTTCACGGTTGAAAATGCCCTCTTCCTCAAAACGCGAGAAGGCATCTGCCGCCAGCACATCGGCCCACAGGTAGCTGTAGTAACCTGCCGCATAACCACCGGCAAAAATGTGGCTGAAAGCATGCGGGAAACGGCCCCATGACGGAGACGGTACCACGGCAACCAGTTTCTTGATTTCTGCCAGAGTTTCGAGGATTTTCGCCCCCTGATCCGGACGGAACTCGGCATGGAGGCGGAAATCGAACAGGCCGAACTCCAGCTGGCGCAGAATAAACAGCGCCGCCTGGTAATTTTTCGCTGCCAGCATTTTATCCAGCAGCTCCTTCGGCAGCGGCTCGCCGGTTTCATAGTGACCGGAGATAAACGCCAGCGCCTCCGGCTCCCAGCACCAGTTTTCCATAAACTGGCTCGGCAGCTCGACCGCATCCCACGGCACCCCACTGATGCCGGAAACGCCAGCAGTATCAATGCGGGTCAGCATGTGGTGCAGACCATGGCCAAACTCGTGGAACAGGGTAATCACTTCATCGTGCGTGAACAGCGCCGGTTTGCCGTTTACCGGGCGGTTGAAGTTACAGGTCAGATAAGCGACCGGTTTTTGCAGGGAACCATCCAGCTTACGCATCTGGCCGACGCAGTCGTCCATCCACGCCCCGCCGCGTTTATGTTCGCGGGCATACAGGTCAAGATAGAAGCTGCCGCGCAGCTCGTTATTTTCGTCATACAGCTCGAAGAAACGCACTTCCGGATGCCACACATCGACATCGGTACGCTCTTTGGCGGTAATGCCATAAATACGCTTAACCACTTCAAACAGGCCGTTAACGGCTTTGTTTTCCGGGAAATACGGGCGCAGTTGCTCATCGCTAATGCTGTAGAGATGCTGTTTCTGTTTTTCGCTGTAGTAAGCGATATCCCACGGCTGCAGTTCATCGACGCCAAACTCGGCTTTGGCGAAAGCACGCAGCTGAGCCAGCTCTTTTTCGCCCTGCGGACGCGCGCGTTTTGCCAGGTCGGTCAGGAAATCGAGGACCTGCTGCGGATTTTCAGCCATTTTGGTGGCCAGAGATTTAAAGGCGTAGCTGTCAAAGCCCAGCAGTTGCGCCAGCTCGTGACGCAGCGCGAGGATCTCCGCCATCACCGGGCTGTTATCCCATTTCCCGGCGTTCGGGCCCTGATCGGAGGCGCGGGTGGAATAGGCGCGATACATCTCTTCGCGCAGCGCCTGATTGTCGCAGTAGGTCATCACCGGCAGATAGCTCGGAATATCCAGCGTCAGCAGATATCCTTCCTGCTCTTTCGCCTGCGCCTGGGCCTGAGCGGCGGCCAGCGCGCTTTCCGGCATGCCTGCGAGATCGGCGACGTCGGTCACCAGCTTGTTCCAGCCCATGGTGGCATCAAGCACGTTGTTGCTGTACAGATTGCCAAGCTCAGAGAGGCGCGCGGCGATTTCACCGTAGCGTTTCTGCGCTTCTGCCGGCAGGCCAATCCCGGATAATTCAAATCGCGCAGCGCGTTATCGACCGCCTTTTTCTGCGCGGTGTTCAACGTGGCGTAGTTATCGCCGTCGCGCAGGTCGCGGTAGGCTTTATACAGGCCTTCATGCTGGCCGACCCAGGTGCTGTACTCGGAGAGCAGCGGCAGCGTCTGTTCGTAGGCTTCACGCAGCTCCGGGCTGTTTTTTACCGAATTCAAATGGCTGATTGGCGAGAAGATGCGTCCCAGCACATCGTCCACTTCCGCCAGCGGCTGGCAAAGATTTTCCCAGCTATACGGCGCGCCGTGCGCCACCGCGCTTTCCACCGCGGCCCGGCAATCATCCAGCGCTTTGGTGACCGCAGGGACCACGTGCTCCGGTTTAATTGCAGAAAATGGCGGCAATGAAAAAGGCGTCAGTAATGGATTGGTCATATGCGCTGTCCTGTTGAAGAGGGTGAATGAAGCGCGCGTTCCGGCGCTTTTGCATGAGATCTAGAATGGGGGATAGTTGCGGGAATTTCAATGACAGGCGGTGCGACAGCGGCAATCCTGGGCGAACTGCGGTAAACTGTCGGTTAACTTGTTTATTTCCGGAATCACTGCATCCATGCTCAGTTATCGCCACAGCTTTCACGCTGGCAACCACGCCGACGTCCTTAAACATACCGTTCAGAGCCTGATCATTGAGTCGCTGAAAGAGCAAAGATAAACCGTTTCTCTATCTCGACACCCACGCAGGGGCCGGGCGTTATCAGTTAGGCAGCGAACATGCCGAGCGTACCGGCGAATATCTCGAAGGCATCGCCCGTATCTGGCAGCAGGACGATTTGCCTGCGGAGCTGGAGGCGTACATCAATGTGGTAAAACACTTCAACCGTAGCGGGCAGTTGCGTTATTACCCCGGTTCGCCGTTGATTGCTCGCCAGCTACTGCGTGAACAGGACAGCCTGCAACTGACCGAACTGCACCCGAGCGATTACCCGTTGCTGCGTTCTGAATTTCAGAAAGACAGCCGTGCGCGCGTCGAAAAAGCCGACGGTTTCCAGCAGCTTAAGGCCAAGCTGCCGCCGGTTTCCCGCCGTGGTTTAATCCTTATCGACCCGCCGTATGAAATGAAAACCGACTATCAGGCGGTGGTCAGCGGGATAGCAGAAGGTTACAAACGTTTCGCCACTGGCACTTACGCATTGTGGTATCCAGTGGTGCTGCGCCAGCAAATTAAGCGCATGATCCACGACCTGGAAGCGACCGGCATTCGCAAAATTCTGCAAATTGAACTGGCGGTGCTGCCAGACAGCGATCGCCGTGGCATGACCGCTTCCGGCATGATTGTGATTAACCCGCCGTGGAAGCTGGAACAGCAGATGAATAACGTGCTGCCGTGGCTGCACAGCAAACTGGTTCCGGCAGGCACCGGGCACGCCACCGTAAGCTGGATCGTGCCAGAGTAATTGCAGCCATTGCTGGCACCTATTACGTCTCGCGCTACAATCGCGGTAATCAACGATAAGGACAATATGTCATGACTAAACACTATGATTACATCGCCATCGGCGGCGGCAGCGGCGGTATCGCCTCCATCAACCGCGCGGCTATGTACGGCCAGAAATGCGCACTGATTGAAGCCAAAGAGCTGGGCGGCACCTGCGTTAACGTCGGCTGCGTGCCGAAAAAAGTGATGTGGCATGCGGCGCAGATCCGCGAAGCAATCCACCTGTATGGCCCGGATTACGGTTTCGATACCACCATCAACCATTTCGACTGGGATAAGCTGGTTGCCAGCCGCAGCGCCTATATCGACCGTATTCATACCTCTTACGACAACGTGCTGGGTAAGAATAAAGTTGATGTTATCAAAGGGTTCGCGCGCTTTGTCGATGCCCACACCGTGGAAGTCAACGGCGAGACCATTACCGCCGATCATATCCTGATCGCCACCGGCGGCCGCCCGAGCCACCCGAACATTCCAGGTGTGGAATACGGTATTGATTCCGACGGTTTCTTCGAACTGCCGGCGCTGCCGAAGCGCGTAGCGGTAGTCGGCGCGGGCTATATTGCCGTTGAACTGGCCGGCGTGATTAACGGCCTCGGCGCCGAAACGCACCTGTTCGTGCGTAAACACGCGCCGCTGCGCAACTTCGATCCGCTGATCGTTGAGACTCTGGTGGAAGTGATGAACGCCGAAGGCCCACAGCTGCACACGAACGCAATTCCGAAGGCGGTAGTCAAGAATGCCGACGGCAGCCTGACTCTGGAGCTGGAAGATGGCCGCAGCCAGACCGTAGATTGCCTGATTTGGGCGATTGGCCGCGAACCGGCGACCGATAACTTCAACCTGGCGGCAACGGGCGTTAAAACCAACGATAAAGGCTACATCATCGTTGATAAGTTCCAGAACACCAACGTACCGGGCATCTACGCGGTGGGCGATAATACCGGCGCCGTCGAGCTGACGCCGGTCGCCGTGGCCGCAGGCCGTCGTCTGTCCGAACGCCTGTTTAACAACAAGCCGGAAGAGCACCTCGACTACAGCAATATCCCGACCGTGGTCTTCAGCCATCCGCCAATCGGCACCGTCGGCTTAACCGAGCCGCAGGCGCGCGAGCAGTACGGCGATGACGCCGTGAAGGTGTACAAATCGTCCTTCACCGCGATGTATACCGCCGTGACCTCTCACCGCCAGCCGTGCCGCATGAAGCTGGTCTGCGTCGGCCCGGAAGAGAAGATTGTCGGTATTCACGGTATCGGCTTCGGAATGGATGAGATGCTGCAGGGCTTTGCGGTAGCCCTGAAGATGGGCGCCACCAAAAAAGACTTCGACAATACCGTCGCCATTCACCCGACCGCAGCGGAAGAGTTTGTCACCATGCGTTAATCCGCACAGCCCCGTCTCAGGACGGGGCTTAATTTTTACTCCGTCGCCAGATTACGTAGGATCTGATGGCCGATGTAGTTACTCCAGTTAAAGCTGTTTTGCAGCACCACCACCGCATTCTGATTCGCTTTATCGAAGCCGATATAGCTTGAGTAGCCGCCGATGTAACCCACCTGATAAGTTAATCGCTGCCGACCAAATGTGTCGGTCACCCAGGCAATGTTCGCCGCTTCGACCCGCCGCGGATAATAATCGACGCTAACGTCTTTGAACGCCTGATCCAGTGCTGCCTGCCCCGTGGGGGCGAAGTGAGCGCGGGCATAGTTAATCAGATCGCCGGCGTCGCTGTACAGACTCGCCGCGCCAACCATATTATTCATGAACTGCCAGTCCGGCGTCAGCGCGCCGCGCGGTTTAAACTTCGGCTGATCGCCTGCGTGTCCCAGCGCCCGCCACGGATATTCATGCAGCGTTTGCGGCAGGAAGCTGGTATTCCCCATCGCCAATGGCCGGAAGATCATCCGTGACGCCAGCGTCTCAATCGATTCGCCGGTTTGGTATTTGAGAAGATACCCAAGTATCGCAAAACCCAGGTTGGAGTAACTCGGCTCGCGCTCCAGCGGCGCATTGAAGTTGCTCAGATAGCTCAGCACCCCGTCGGCATCGAGTTCGTGATAAAAGTTTTCACCGTTGTTGAGATAGGCCAACAGATGTTCAAGCGACAGCATGTTCATCGCCTGACGCGGCAGCCCGGAGGTATGAGTGACCAGCTGCAGTAAGGTTATCTTGCGGGCATCTTCACTGAGCACGGTCCCCGGCGGCAGCAGGGTTTGCAGCGTATCGTTCCAGTGTAAACGCCCCTCGTTGACCAGCATCGTCACCACTTCAGCGGTAACACCTTTACTTAACGAACCGAGGGCCAAAAATGCGTTTGCGGAGTTATCGGGTAGCGCTGCTTATCATCCGTCACGCCGAAGCAGTGAAACTCCTCCGGGCCGTTGTGATGAATAATCGCCACCACCACGCCGCTGACCTGCTTCTCGCGCATGTATTGGCTGACGAAAGTATCGACGGAAAGCCGCCGCCCGTTATGCCCCACCAGGCTGGTTTCATTGCTGGGAGGGCTCATTTGCGACAGCGTGCCGGCGCAGCCTGAAACCAACAGTAATGCCAATAGCACAAGGCCTAACCGCCTGTTCAAACTCCACCTACCTGCCGCGCGTTTTTGGGATGAGATAAAAAATAGACGCGGATCGTAGCGGCATTACTCCGCCGGCGCAAAGCGAATACGCTGAAAAATAAATAAGGCCGTCGGCACAGATAGCCGACGGCCCGGGCTTTATACCAGTCCGGTGGCGTAGTAAACGCCGATAATGAAAAAGGCACCGAGGATTTTAAACAACGTGATGCCGAGAATCGGTTTATAGGCCTGGCGATGCGTCAGTCCGGTCACCGCCAGCAAAGTGATGATCGCCCCATTGTGCGGCAATGTATCCATGCCGCCCGCCGCCATCGACGCCACACGGTGCATCACTTCCAGCGGGATCCCCGCAGCATGGGCCGACTCCACAAAGCGATCCGCCATCGCCGCCAGGGCAATCTCATTCCACCGGAGGATGAACCGGTGATCCCGGACAAAATATTGATCGTAATCGCCTGATTGAGTAAAGGGTTTGGGATCGCTTTTAGCGCATCGGCCACCTGAACAAAGCCCGGCAGCGCGGCAATCACCCCGCCAAAACCATACTCTGATGCAGTATTCAACGCCGCCAGCATCGCGCCGCCAACGGCGACTTTGCTACCGTCGGCCAGCTTACCCTTCAGGCTACGCCCGGCAAACAAGAAGATAGTGATAATTCCGCACAATAACGCCGCCATCACCGCCCAAATCGCCACCATCTTCTTCACGTCGCTTTCCATCGGCGCTTTCAGTCCCGGCAGGTCAATCAGGAAATGGCTACCGTACGCCTGAGGGATAAGCCAGGTAAACAGCAGGTTGGCGACGCCGACGATAATCAACGGCAGCAGCGCGATCACCGGGTGCGGCAAGTTAAGGTCTGCCGGGGTTTCAGGTTCATTTACCAACTCGCTTCCATAACCTTCTCCTCTGCGCTGCGCTTTACGCCGCATCGCCTCCAGATATAACCAGCCGCCAATAGCCACAAATGCGGAACCCAGTACCCCAAGCCAGGGCGCTGCCCAGGAGGTCGTACCGTAAAAGGTAGTCGGAATAATATTCTGAATCTGTGGCGAACCCGGTAGCGCATCCATCGTAAAAGTGAAGGCGCCCAGCGCGATAGTCGCAGGCATTAGCCGTTTCGGAATTTGGCTCTGGCGGAACATCTCAGCGGCGAAGGGATAGACCGCAAATACCACCACGAATAGCGAAACCCCGCCATAGGTTAACAACGCGCAGACCAGAATAATCACCGGCATCGCCTTGTTTTGCCCCATCAGCCGGGTAACAGCACTCACGATTGACCGGGAGAATCCGGAAAACTCAATTAATTTCCCGAAGACCGCGCCCAGTAAAAATACCGGGAAATAGAGTTTTACGAACCCGACCAGCTTATCCATGAAAATATCGCTGAATACCGGGGCAACGGCGGCTGGCTGGGTGAGTAATACGGCGCCGAGCGCAACCAAAGGGGCAAAAAGGATCACGCTATAGCCGCGATAGGCGGCGAGCATCAGCAATCCTAACGCCAGTAAGGCAATCAATACGTCCATAGGGTTATCCGTCAGCATGGCCGCCGCTTATTTCCTTGTTATCGGGCGGCCGATGTTAAGTTGGGGAGCGTATCCCGCTTCCCGTTTCAGACCTTACGGGTTATTCAGGAATCCCAGCGTAAGGAACGTCTTTATTGCCGTAGCGGCGCACGCGGACGTTGGCCTGTTCACCATGGCCGGAGAAACCTTCGAGGGCGCACAGACGCGAACAGTACTCGCCGATCTGCGCGGAGGCGCTATCGGTAAGAACCTTTTGATAGGTGCAGGTTTTGATGAACTTCCCAACCCACAGCCCCCCGGTATAACGCGCGGCTTTACGCGTCGGCAGGGTATGGTTGGTGCCGATGACTTTATCGCCGTAGGCCACGTTAGTACGAGGTCCCAGGAACAATGCGCCAAAGTTCTGCATATTTTCGAGGAACCAGTCCGGGTCGCGGGTCATTACCTGCACATGTTCGAACGCCAGCTCATTGGCGATTTTCAGCATTTCTTCCCGGTCTTCAGCCACAATGATTTCGCCAAACTTCGCCCACGACTGGCGCGCGATTTCCGCGGTGGGCAGCACCGCCAGCAGACGATCGATTTCCGCCAGCGTTTCGCGCGCCAGCGTTTCCGAGGTCGTCAACAAAATCGCCGGAGAATCAGGACCATGCTCAGCCTGACCTAACAGGTCGGTGGCGCAGATTTCACCATCCACGCTTTCATCGGCAATGACCAGGGTCTCCGTCGGCCCGGCGAACAGATCGATACCGACGCGGCCAAACAGCTGACGTTTGGCTTCAGCGACAAAGGCGTTGCCCGGCCCCACCAGCATATCCACCGGTGCGATGCTCTCGGTACCGACGGCCATCGCCGCCACGGCCTGAATACCCCCCTAGGCAGTAGATTTCGTCGGCCCCCGCATATGCTGCGCCACCACAATCGCCGGCGCCGGTTTACCGTTAAACCGGCGGCGCACAGGTGACAATGCGCCGGCACACCTGCGACCTTTCGCGGTGATAATCGCATATGCGCCGACGCCAGCAGCGGGTA
>OKVO01000025.1_pt1 | contig 9390 bp, 10 predicted proteins | sample 1606831 | NCBI WGS metagenome assembly OKVO01 (sample SAMN03281010, study PRJEB24777) | human gut metagenome | isolation source: fecal sample PR157 from 1 month old male Malay infant, caesarean delivered... | reverse complement strand
TAGATGTCCTGAAAGGGGAAATTTCGCAGTCAGTGCGTGTCACTGATCCCTATTCAATGGATGGCCACTGGAATGATCCACGGCCGAGAATCGCAGTAGCTGACAATAAAATTTACGTCACCGATCCGTTGAAAAGTAAAATTATTGTGTTAGACGCTACTTCTTTTAAAAAGACCAGTGAAATTAGCGTCGAAGGGCAGCCATTTAATATTGTTGCAGTCGGCGGTTCAGGAAAAGTACATGGTGAACATCACGATCATGAAGCTCATCATCATGATGATCACGCTCATTAATACTTGTCAAACCTAACAACGCCTTTCATAGTAGATCTGCTGATAGCAGATCTACTTTCTGGCTTTAATAATCTTTTGAATTTACCCTGGGAATAACATCCATGAATATCAAATTCCCTTTCATACTATTCACCTCACTTTACAGCATTTACTGCTCTAGTTGATTACACCAGAATCTTTTCAGCTTTCAGCTCTTACAAGTAATATATTTATTTAACTCTCTCAAAGCTTTTGATTACGCAACATTGAACAGAAAGGGCAATTGCATCCAGGTACTGCCACAGCAGCACAGGTTCCTAAAGTCGTCGTCTGAAACTGCCTGCTATGCTGGCTGTAAAAGTTACTGATGATGCTGTCTTCTGTTGCGCGCAACTGCTTTCCTGAAAGATCTGAACCAGTCGTATCTTTCGCCTGAAATGCCAGAGCCGGAGTCGAAGCCATTGTCAGGGAGAATGCAACTATCTTACTGATTTTCATGTTAACCTCTTGTTAAATCTTCCTCTGAAACTACAGTATGAGAAAACGCATAACAACTAGTTATCTTTCGGTATGCGGAATATGAGCCTGGATGTTATAAAATAACATAACACACCCACAAAAAAATGATACTATTGGGTAGTGATGTTCCTCTACAGAAGGCGTTCTGGCTGACTGTAACCAATGCGTACGCGGGCTATAATGGCCAGATATAGCCTGACATCACACACCTTGTCGTATTTTTGCAAGCTTAAACGCTTCAGGCCTGCCCATGTTGGACAGGCTTTTTGTTAATGCCGCTGAACAGGATCTAGTTTATTAGCTTTCTGATCCTCATTTCAGTGGTGAACATCGACTGAAAAATTACTGTGCAGCCGGGAAATGTAACGTAGTAAAGCAGGAAAATCCTTTGCCGTTTTCCCAAGTAATCTTTCAGGAGAGAAATCACTCAAAAGCGAAGAACGCTTATCGTGGAGAATCTCTTCCGCGCAAAGCCGTCCGATCAACGGCCCCAGAGTCATACCACTGTGCGTCACCATGAGGTAGATTCGTCGCTTACCAGAGATATAACCAAGCCCTGGAAGACCATCTGCCGGTCGGGAACGCTGCCCAACAGCTATACGTTCCAGCTGTGCCATTTCCATATTATTAAATAGCTTCCGTAGCCTTTTGTGCATTTCTTCACCGATATAGCTATCTACCGGTGCCGGATTTGCAGGATTGGCAAAAGCTGTCAAGGTCGGGACACTGAAGCAGTAATCGCCCCCCTCCTTCTGGCCGGACATTTAAACCCTGGCGTGATTAAATTCGCCTGTAACTGGGTTAACACCGGGCGCGTATAGCCCAGAAAAACCACATGCGATTTTATTCGGCTGGTTCGGATCGATCATTGCCAGTTGCTGCCCAAGTAGCGAAGCGAGTTCGGCAGACCATCTTCCCGCCGCAATGACTATACTGTCTCCCTGCCAACGTTCGCCATTGGCAAGGCTTATCTCTGCCCTATTTTTTTCTTCAGTTAACTCTGTCACTTCGCTTTGTGTTTTCAGTTCGGCGTTATGAACATGAAGCTCGGACACCAGCCATGCCATAAAAACGGAAGGTACCAGTAAGCATTCACCTGGAAAATACCAGATATCTCCGGCATGAGATCCCACGCGGATTTCAGGAACTTTGCGCTTAAGTTCATCTGCGGAAAGGTTCTGAACAGGATAGTTCAGTTCCAAAAGACGGCTGACCCGGTCTTGTAACCGTTTTTTGCTCTGGCGCACCAGCCGCCCATTCATAAGTCCCAGTCGCTTTTAGCCAATGACCTTCTGTGGTCCGTTCCTGTTGTAGCCGGATATGCTCGTCAATCGCCAGGGCATTGAGATGATGATAACTTTCTGGTGTTTTGCCATTTGAATTAATCCAGGCAAAAGTCGTGCTGCTTGTCCCCGCCCCACATGGCTACGCTCAAAAACAGTGACTTTTGCTCCCTGTTGCGCCAGGGAGCGGGCCCACGGACAGGCCGAGTACGGCCTGCACCAATAACTGCTATTTTTTTGGACCGACATGCCTTTCCTCCTTTTTATCAGCTTCCTGACGTTGGGCTTTCTTATGGCTTATCGCCAAGTTCATTCAATACGATTTTCCATTGGAAGGGGCTGATGTAAGCTTATCTTTATATTCAGCCGATATGTCAGGAAGGCTGGTAACTGACCATCAAGAAAAAGGAAATCTATCTTATTGGCAATATCTCCAGCGCTCGATTTCTGTTTTGAGATTTTCCCCCTTTTCCTTATTGCTATCCAGAAGCCAGTTCAATGGTGCCGTTTTGTTTGGTTAATCCACCAAGATCAATGACATGACCATCGATATTCTGTGCAAGAATGCGGTTTTCACACAGGAAAAGTAGATAAGGCATACGGTCCTGTTTACTGGTTTCGACCATAACTGCTTCCTCCAGATTATTGGGCTGATACAAACGATTCGTCAGAATTCGCAATAAAGATAAGAATTAAAGTATAGAAATTCTCGCTGATTATGACGTTTACTCTCAGCGGTGCTCCTGCTTAGCGACTAAGGAATTTTGTCAACAGGGAATCAATATTCCCGTTTATGTTGATTAAGCAACTGGGCTACTGTATTGGCAAAATAAGTCAGTATTCCATCCGCCCCGGCGCGTTTGAAGCACATAAGTGATTCAAGCACCGTTTTTTCTTCGTCCAGCCAACCATTTCGGAAAGCGGCCATATGCATCGTATATTCCCCTGAAACCTGATAGGCAAAGACGGGTACTGCAAAAGTTTTCCTGGCTTCCCTGATAATATCCAGGTAAGGCATGCCCGGCTTAACCATCACCATGTCTGCCCCTTCCTGCAAATCCTGGGCAATTTCATGCATAGCTTCCATTGCATTCGCCGGATCCATCTGATAGCCTTTTTTTGTCCCGTTTACCCAGTGATACAGCAGATTTCGTCGCCTCGCGAAAAGGACCATAATAGTTCGACGCGTATTTTGCTGAATACGCCATTATCTGGATATTAAGCAGTCCATTCGTTTCAAACGCTTGTCTGATATGACCGATGCGGCCATCCATCATGTCGCTTGGAGCGACAATATCTGCGCCTGCTTCGGCGTGGGTAAGCGCCTGTCTGGTGAGAATTTCTTTTGTCGGCTCATTAAGTACATATCCATTTTCGTCAGTGATGCCGTCCTGACCATGTGTCGTATAGGCGTCAAGAGCAACGTCAGTTATCACCCCGAGTTCAGGAAAAGCCTTTTTCAGCGCCCTTACAGCTCGCGGTACTAAACCGGATGGATCCCACGAAGCGTCTGCCATCAGCGATTTAGCAGAACTTTCTATACACGGAAATAGTGCAATAGCAGGTATACCTGCCTGAACAAATTGCGCGGCATCATGAAGCAACATATCAACCGACAGACGAAATACGCCCGGCATCGACGGCACTTCCTGTCGCAGGTTTTGCCCCTCAATAATGAATACCGGTAAAATCAGGTCATCTACGGTCAGCTTGCCGTCACGGCCTTTCACTGCCAGCTCTTTAATATTCTTTTCGATATCCGCCATGCCCAGCAGGTCAACGTCACGCAGCACCGGAGTCACCAGGCCACGTGGGGTCGAAACCGCCATGCTCACGTCGAAGTAGTTGTGATAAACCACATCGTCGCCATCGATGGAAGCATTCACTTCCGGGTAACGTTTCAGCGCTTCAACAACCGCTTTCACGTAGAAGGACATGAAGCCCAGACGGATACCGTGACGTTTTTCGAACGCTTCGCCGTACTGCTTACGCAGATCCATAATCGGCTTCATGTTGACTTCGTTGAACGTGGTCAGCATGGCGGTAGAGTTTTTCGCTTCCAGCAGACGCTCGGCAACGCGTTTACGCAGACGGGTCATCGGTACGCGTTTTTCAGAGCGGTGGCCCAGTTGCGCAACCGGCGCCGCAGCAGCGGCTGGCGCTTTCGCTTCAGCTTTCGCCGGCGCGCTCGCCAGATGTTTCTCAACGTCTTCGCGGGTCAGGCGGCCGCCAACGCCGGTGCCTTTAATCGCCGCCGCGTCGAGGCTGTGTTCAGCCAGCAGACGACGGATAGCCGGGCTAAGCGCGTCGTTGCTCTGCTCTTCCAGAGACGCTTGCTGACGCTGAGCCGGGGTGGACTCTTTGGTATCAGCTTTCGCATCAGCGGTTTTACCGGCGCTGTTGCCTTCACGCAGGCGGCCCAGAATCTGACGAGACAGCACGGTGGCGCCTTCGTCTTCCAGTACTGCATCCAGAATGCCGTCCGCTGATGCCGGTACTTCCAGTACCACTTTGTCAGTTTCGATTTCTACCAGCACTTCATCGCGCTTAACGGCATCGCCTGGTTTTTTGTGCCAGGTAGCGACGGTCGCATCTGCTACAGATTCAGGCAGGTCGGGAACAAGAATATCTACGCTACTCATTATGTATCCTTTAATTAATCGACGTTCAGCGCGTCATTGACCAGATCTTGTTGCTGCTTCTGGTGAACGGACATATACCCTACCGCCGGAGAGGCGGAGGCCGGGCGACCTGCATAGCGCAGGGCTGACCCAAATGGAATCACTTCACGGAAATGATGCTGGCTGCAGTACCATGCGCCCTGGTTGAGCGGCTCTTCCTGGCACCAGACAAAATCATGAACGTGAGCGTACGGTTTCAGCGCTTCCTGCACCGCCTGGTGCGGGAACGGATAAAGCTGTTCGATACGCACGATGGCGACATCTTTCTGATCGTTCTTACGGCGCTGTTCCAGCAGGTCGTAATAAACCTTACCAGAACACATCACTACACGCTTCACGGCCTGCGGATCCAGCTCGTCAATTTCACCGATGGCCGGCAGGAAGGTACCGTTCGCCAGCTCTTCCAGGCTCGACACCGCCAGCGGGTGACGCAGCAGGGATTTCGGCGACATCACCACCAGCGGACGACGCATACCGCGCAGCGCCTGACGACGCAGCATGTGATAAACCTGCGCCGGGGTCGACGGTACGCAAACCTGCATGTTCTGCTCCGCGCAGAGCTGCAGATAACGTTCCAGACGCGCGGAGGAGTGCTCCGGCCCCATGCCCTTCGTAACCGTGCGGCAGCAACATCACCAGGCCACACATCCGGCCCCAATTTCTGTTCGCCAGAGGAGATGAACTGGTCGATAACCACCTGTGCACCGTTGGCGAAGTCACCGAACTGTGCTTCCCAGATGGTCAGGGTGCGTGGTTCTGCGGTGGCATAACCGTATTCAAACGCCAGTACGGCTTCTTCAGACAGTACAGAGTCCCAGACGCGGAACGCGCCCTGGCCGTTATGGATATGTTGCAGCGGCGTGTAAGTGGAACCGTTAGACTGGTTGTGGATCACCGCGTGGCGGTGGAAGAAGGTACCGCGACCGGAGTCTTCACCCGACAGGCGAACCGGAATGCCTTCGTCAACCAACGTGGCGTAAGCGAGGTTTTCCGCGCCGCCCCAGTCGAACAGTTTCTCACCGGCTGCCATCGCCTGGCGATCGCCATAAATCTTGGCAACGCGAGACTGCATTTCAACCGCTTCCGGCACCGTGCTGATGCGTTTAGCCAGTTCCTGCAGGCGCTTCATCTCAACTTTGTTCGGGTACTCTTCGTCCCATTCATGGTTGAGGTACGGCGACCAGGTGAAAGAGTGCATGTTCATCGGACGCCACTCTGCTACAACGCAATCGCCAGCATCCAGCGCATCGCGGTACAGGTTAACCATCTCGGTGGCATCTTCCAGCGTCGCGACTTTTTCCTGCTCCAGCTTGTCAGCGTAGATTTTGCGCGGCGTCGGATGTTTTTTGATTTTCTGATACATCAGCGGCTGGGTTGCGCTCGGCTCGTCGGCTTCGTTGTGGCCGTGACGGCGGTAGCATACCAGGTCGATGAAGACATCGCGTTTAAAGGTATTACGGAAATCCAGCGCCAGACGGGTAACGAAAGCAACCGCTTCCGGGTCATCCGCGTTAACGTGGAAAATCGGCGCCTGAACCATCTTACCGATATCGGTGCAGTACGGCGTAGAACGCGCATCCAGCGGGTTGGACGTGGTGAAGCCAACCTGGTTGTTGATAACGATGCGAACGGTTCCGCCCACTTCGTAACCGCGCGCTTTGGACATGTTCAGGGTTTCCTGAACCACGCCCTGGCCGGCTACCGCGGCGTCGCCGTGGATGGTGATTGGCAGAACTTTATTGCTGCTCGGCTCGTCCAGACGATCCAGACGGGCGCGTACGGAGCCGATAACCACCGGGCTGACGATTTCCAGGTGCGACGGGTTAAACGCCAGCGCCAGGTGAACCAGACCGCCTTCGGTTTCCATATCGGAAGAGAAGCCCATGTGGTACTTCACGTCGCCGGTGCCGAGGTGTTCTTTATGTTTGCCCGCGAATTCGTCGAACAGGTCCTGCGGTTTTTTACCCAGCACGTTGACCAGTACGTTCAGACGACCACGGTGCGCCATTCCGAGAACCACTTCGCGGGTGCCGCTGTTGCCAGCGTGGCGGATCATCTCTTTAAGCATCGGGATTAACGCGTCACCGCCTTCCAGCGAGAAGCGTTTTGCGCCAGGGAATTTTGCGCCGAGGTAACGTTCAAGGCCTTCAGCGGCGGTCAGTTCGCTTAAGAAGCGTTTTTTCTCTTCGCTATTGAAAGTCGCGCGACCAGACTCAATACGCTGTTGGATCCAGCGTTTTTCTTCAGTGCTGGTAATGTGCATATACTCGGCACCAATCGGGCCGCAGTAGGTTTGCTTGAGTGCTTCCAGCAGTTCGCCGAGTTTCATGGTTTCTTTGCCGCTGGCAAATGAACCGACGTTGAAGGTCTCCTGGAAGTCTGCTTCGGTCAGATCGTGGAAAGACGGATCCAGATCGGCCACTTTATCTTGCTGCCACAGTCCCAGCGGATCGAGATTCGCATGCTGGTGACCACGGAAGCGGTATGCGTTAATGAGCTGCAGGACTTTAACCTGCTTCACATTGGTGTCAGGGTCGGAGATCGTTGAAGAGTAACGTGAAGCGTCTTTCGCCAGGCGGCGGAAATATTCACGCGTTTGAGAGTGGAATTGATCCGGTTTGACTCCCGTACCAGGTAACTGCTGGAACGTCGAACGCCAGTTAGCGTCAACCGAGTCAGGATCGGTTAAGAAGTCTTCATAGAGCTGTTCTATCCAGCTCTGGTTTGCGCCAGAGAGGTAAGAAGAGTCCAACCAGGCTTTCAAAGCGCTGTTCTGCATCGTGATCCCTTAAGCATCTTTTTTATGCTTACTTCGCCGTGGATACTACCACGCACATTTCATATCTGATGTGCGTGCCGGGGTTCACTTGTTGCGGACTTGTCGTGTTTTCTGCGTCCGCTAAGGAACCTTTAAAAACTGTCTTAGTGTCAGGGGCAGTTTTTAAAGATTCCTGCATTTCTTTTGTAGGCCGGATAAGGCATTCACGCCGCATCCGGCGCTGTTTGCCTGATGCGACGCTTGCGCGTCTTATCAGGCCTACGGTTTCTGCATTTCTTTTGTAGGCCGGATAAGGCGTTCACGCCGCATCCGGCACTGGTTGCCTGATGCGACGCTTGCGCGTCTTATCAGGCCTGGGTTTACGCATTACGTTGCAACAACATCGACTTGATATGGCCGATGGCGCGCGTCGGGTTCAGCCCCTTCGGACATACACTGACGCAGTTCATGATGCTGTGACAGCGGAATACGCTGAAAGCATCGCTCAGACCTTCCAGACGCTCGCTGGTTTCGGTATCGCGACTGTCGATCAGGAAGCGATACGCGGCCAGAAGGCCTGCCGGGCCGATGAACTTGTCCGGGTTCCACCAGAACGACGGGCAAGAGGTCGAACAACATGCGCACAGAATACACTCGTACAGACCATCGAGTTTCTCGCGCTGCTCAGGCATCTGCAGATGCTCGCGAGCCGGAGGATTTTGCCCATTATTCAATAAGTAAGGCTTGATCTTCTCATATTGTGCGTAGAATTGCCCCATGTCTACCACCAAATCGCGGATAACCGGCAATCCAGGCAGCGGACGGATAACAATTTTCTTACCCGGCTGATTCAGCGCGGAGATCGGCGTGATGCACGCCAGACCATTTTTACCGTTCATGTTCAGACCATCGGAACCGCACACCCCTTCACGGCAGGAGCGGCGGAACGACAGCGACGGATCTTTTTCTTTCAGCTGGATAAGCGCATCCAGCAGCATCATGTCACGACCTTCTTCCGCTTCCAGGGTGTAATCCTGCATACGCGGAGCATCATCAACATCCGGGTTATAGCGATAAATTGAAAACTCGAGTCTCATTTTCCTGTCTCCGCATTAGTAAGTACGAATCTTCGGCGGGAATGCCGGGCGCAGTTTCGGTTCCATGTTGACGCTTCGGCGCGTCATGGATTCCGACTCTGGCAGATACAGGGAGTGGCACAGCCAGTTTTCATCATCGCGATCCGGGAAGTCGAAGCGGCTATGCGCGCCACGGCTTTCGGTACGGAAGTTGGCAGAAACAGCCGTTGCATACGCCGTTTCCATCAGGTTATCCAGTTCCAGGCACTCAACGCGCTGGGTGTTGAACTCGCTGGAAGTGTCATCCAGACGGGCATTTTTCAGACGCTCGCGGATAACTTTCAACTGCTCAAGCCCTTTCGCCATCGCATCACCTTCACGGAAGACCGAGAAGTTATGCTGCATACATTCTTGCAGTGCTTTACGGATCGCCACCGGATCTTCACCGTTACGGTTATTGTTCCAGCGGTTCAGGCGATCCAGAGACGCTTCTACATCAGACTCGCTGGCATCGCGCAGTGCGCCCTGCTCGGCGATAGACTCTTGCAGATGCAGACCTGCCGCACGACCAAATACGACCAGGTCCAGCAGCGAGTTGCCGCCCAGACGGTTAGCGCCATGTACCGATACACAAGCGATTTCACCAACGGCAAATAGCCCCGGAACAACCACATCTTCGCCTTTCTCATTCACAGTCAGCGCCTGACCGGTCACTTTGGTCGGAATACCGCCCATCATGTAGTGACAGGTTGGGATAACCGGAATCGGCTCTTTCACCGGATCGACGTGAGCGAAGGTGCG
>OKVO01000023.1_pt1 | contig 9422 bp, 12 predicted proteins | sample 1606831 | NCBI WGS metagenome assembly OKVO01 (sample SAMN03281010, study PRJEB24777) | human gut metagenome | isolation source: fecal sample PR157 from 1 month old male Malay infant, caesarean delivered... | reverse complement strand
TGGTTGGTTTGATGTTGAAAAATCATGGGTTTCGATATTACAGCCACACTTTAAAAATGTAATCGATATTAGTAAATTTGATTACTTTGTATCCTTTGTTTACCGGGATGGTAACTGGTAAGCAAAAGTTATCAAGGATGATTTGAAATACAGACTTCCGGTGTTCAGGGATGAATACCGGGGTTTTTAAATACAGGGAAGGTATATGAAAAAGGTAAAGGTTGTTTTTCTTTTTATATTGATTTTTTCAGGCTTTCTTCTGGTCGCATGTCAGGCAAACTATATCCGGGATGTTCAGGGTGGAACGGTGGCACCATCGTCCTCCTCTGAACTGACGGGGATCGCGGTTCAGTAGAAAAGATCAAAGGATCTTCTTGAGATCCTTTTTTTCTGCGCGTAATCTTTTGCCCTGTAAACGAAAAAACCACCTGGGGAGGTGGTTTGATCGAAGGTTAAGTCAGTTGGGGAACTGCTTAACCGTGGTAACTGGCTTTCGCAGAGCACAGCAACCAAATCTGTCCTTCCAGTGTAGCCGGACTTTGGCGCACACTTCAAGAGCAACCGCGTGTTTAGCTAAACAAATCCTCTGCGAACTCCCAGTTACCAATGGCTGCTGCCAGTGGCGTTTTGCGTGCTTTTCCGGGTTGGACTCAAGTGAACAGTTACCGGATAAGGCGCAGCAGTCGGGCTGAACGGGGGGTTCTTGCTTACAGCCCAGCTTGGAGCGAACGACCTACACCGAGCCGAGATACCAGAGTGTGAGCTATGAGAAAGCGCCACACTTCCCGCAAGGGAGAAAGGCGGAACAGGTATCCGGGAAACGGCAGGGTTGGAACAGGAGAGCGCAAGAGGGAGCGATTCATCGGAAACGGTGATGATCTTTAAGTCCTGTCGGGTTTCGCCACTCCTGACTGATTCATGGTTGAGCCACCGGCTCCCACAGATGCACCGAAAAAGCGTCTGTTTATGTGAACTCAGTCAGGAGGGCGGAGCCTATGGAAAAACGCCACCTGCGTGGCCTTGCCGTTTTGCCTCACATGTTAGTCCCCTGCTTATTCACGGAATCTGTGGGTAACTTTGCATGTGTCCGCAGCGCCCGCCGCAGTCTCACGGCCGGAGCGTAGCGACCGAGTGAGCGAGGAGGCGCAATTTCCCCGGCACCTACAAGACGGACACCGGACGCGCTGATGTGGCATATTGTCCCCTGATTAAGTCTTTATATTCCCTGATAATAAATTACCAGGATAGGTGAATCATATCGGTTTTTCGCTGAACATTTTACGTTAACCTATCTCTGTTGCTTTTTTCTCCTTACGGAGAAATACAGGTCATCCCCGCGAGGGCGTGGCTGACCTCAGGGGGATATCCCCTGCTTACGCTGGCTGGACGCCACCGACGCACGGTCTCTCCCCCTCTTTCTGGCTCCGTCCGGCTGGACGCCGGCCACGCCAGAAATTCACCCGGCCCCCGTCAGGCTCACGCCTGACCACCCACAAAAATCCACGGTGCTGGACGCACCTGGCGAAGCAGCAAAGCTGCTCCTGATTTTGCGGGTGGTCAGCCGCTCGCTATGGCGAACTCTGACGGGGGCCGGAACACCGGAAAAGACCGCACTGGGGTGCCGCCTTTTCCTCTCACACGCTGGGGCGTGCTCGTTGTTCCTCCGGGGCTGCGCCTTTTCCGCATGGGGCGGAAAGAGGCTGGCCTCCGTGGTGAAAGCTGAACGCAATCACCACGGACGTGACCGCCGCCGCCATGCCTTGGGGCATGTCCGCGGCTTGTGCAGCGGGGGCTGCACATCACGCCGGCAAACCATCGTCTGAAGGAGAGAGAACATGTTTAATACGGATTCGCTTGCCTGGAAGTGGCACATTCCGGAGCTGGCCCGGCAGATTTATCCGTGGGTCAGCTGGCTGTACCAGGAGTATTACGGTCTGGCCGGGGCTTTCCTAGTTATCGGCCTGTTTTTCGGTCTGGCTGAACTTTGGGCCGGACGGATGCGTTTTGTGGGGCTGAGTCATAAGGAGCGACGGGAGTATGCCGATCGCTATAAGCGCGATAATAAACGGCCAGCGCCATTTTCGGTGCTGGCCTCGCTGGATTCGCCCGGGCGGATGGTCAGGGCACGTCGACATGTCTGGAACTACGCGTACTGGCTGACCGGCGCGGCCGGTCTGGCCCTTCTGGGGGGGCTGGTTGTCGCCGTGTTTATCGAGAGCTGGGGAGAAACCGTCCTGCGTCCGGACCTCTACGCAAACGCAGATTATTACCTGCTGCAGCCGGCTAACCTGTTCGGGATTGCCTGGTGCGCGGGCGGGCTGGCTGTCGGGATTGTGTTGGCGCGGCTGCTGGCGTTCCTGCTGCTTGACGGTCATTTTGCGGCTGCTGACGAGGCGGTGAACGCGAAACTGAATCAGGAGAGCCGGCGCAGCAGCCAGCGGACAGGAGAGATGACCGACGTGCGCCACCTGCATTTCGGGGAGCCGGTACCGGTTAATGCGCTGGCCGATTTTTCCTCGGAGCAGGCCCGGCAGGAGCAGGCGGTGTTTCTGGGTAAGGATGAGCAGGGCAAGCCGGTGCTGGTTCCGCGTGATACCTGGCGCAAGACCAACATTCAGATCCTCGGCCTGCCCGGGAGCGGCAAGAGCGTGATGGCCACCAACGCGCTCATTCGCTGCGTACGCGATTTCGGGGACGCGGTGGTGTACTTCGACCCCCAAAGGGGACGCATGGGCGCCGCACGTCTTCCGGGCGCACTGTCCGGACTTCACCCTGCTGGATCTGCGGCCGGGGAAACCGGCGCAGCTGAATCTGTTCCGCGATCTCGACCAGTACGCGCTGAAAAACCTGCTGATTGCCGGGCTTAACCTGGGCGAGACCGGCGACGTGGCGGACCACTACCGCATCAGCGAGCAGAAAGCGGCGAAGCTGATTGCGGAGCAGTTTCCGCAGGGGGCAAACATTCAGCAGGTGCTGGCGGCGGCGTACGCGCTGCCGGAGGCCCTGAAAAAGGACGTGAAGGGGTTGATCACTAGGCTGGAAAACGTCGCTGACCTGAGCGTCCTGCAGACGGACAGTGGCATCGATGTGGCGGGGATTATCAACGGCGGCGGCTGCCTGTACGTTATCGGCTCGATGGACGACGAGGCGGTGATCCGTGTGCAAAAAATGCTGTTTGCCCGCTGCGCGCAAATCATCATTGCGCGGGACGAGTTCCGGGAGTGGCCACACGTCAGCGTGATGCTCGATGAAATTAAATATCTGCTGTCGAAGTATGTACTGAACGCACTGGGGACGCTGCGCAGCCGGGACTGCAATCTGTTGCTCGCGCACCAGTCGCTGGGCGATTTCGGGCAGTGCGGGCAGGATCTGCCCGCTGAATTTGTGAAAACCACGGTACTGGATAACACGCCGATCCGCTGGTTTTACCGGGCGGCCAGCCTGGAGTCCGCGCAGTGGGCGGCGGGGCAGACCGGGGAAATCAGGGTGGACGTGGAGCGCCGCCGTGCCAGCCGGGAGGCGGGGAACGTGGAGCATATCAGCGGGGACAGCTTCATCCAGAAGGAGGCGCGGCCGCTGTTTGACGTGAACACCCTGCAACACCTGCCGGACGGGTTCGCGGTCATGACCGGGCTGGGTGTGGCCCGGATGGCGTTCAGCAGTCCGCTGCGGGTTGAGCGCCGGGAAATCCCGTTGCAGCGTTTCCCGGTGCTGGCGAAAACCGATCCCCTGGCGGAGTTCCGGCCCCCGGCCGACGGCGGCGGGCCGAAAGCGGATGATGATTTTGCGGGGATTTACTGATGGCGCTGGAGCTGTACAACGTCAGCCACGCGAAACGACAGGCGCGGAACGCGGAGAAAACCCGGCTGACCCTGCGCTGGTTGCGGGAAGAGCTGTGTTCCACGGCGGAGCTGGTTGCGCGGCGGCTGGGGATTGCGGCGGTGCAGCCGGTCTACCGCTTCCTCGACAGCCTGGTGGCGAAAGGGCTGCTGGTCCGGACCAAATATCCGGTGGACGGCCGTCAGGTCAGCGTGTGGGGGCTGACGCCGCATGGCGTGGCGTTCTCGTTCGACGAGGACGAACCGCTGGCGGATGTTATTCCGTTTCAGCCGTCAAGGGTGTCGGCAGCACATCTGCCGCACCGGCTGGCCGTGCAATCCCTGCGCCTTGATATGGAAGCCAGAGGGGCCACCGGCTGGCGCATTCTGCACCGTCTGAGTCTTAAAGGCATGAAAGTGCCGGACGCCCTGGCGGAGCTGGACGGTAAAACGGTGGCGTTTGAGGTGGAGCGCACCGTCAAGAGCCGTCGCCGGTATCAGGAAGTGGTGTCCGGGTATCTGTTCAACCGCAAAGCTAACGGCATCGATGAAATCTGGTACATCTGCCCGGACCGGGCGACGCAGGTCAGGGTGCAGCGGGCAATCCTGTCGGTGGATGAAATCGTGAACCCACAGACCGGCGAGGCCCGCAAAACGGCAGAGCTGGATCGTGAACGGTTGTTTGCGTGCTTTAAATTTATGACAACGGAGTGAGGGATTATGGCGCTGTACATGGTATTTATTGAAGACGCGGAGGACCGGAACGGCGAGCGCTGCATCATGCCGACCAGCGAGCATCTGGAAGATATGGTGGTGCTCGCCTGGCAGACCGGGGCGTATGTTTTCTGTTTTGTCGACCGGGCCCAGCATCTGGCGATGATGAAATCCATCGGGATGTATGACGAGCGGCTCAACAGCGACGAAAAAGCCACGTACTTTTTCACTGGTAAAAATCCGCAATGGGAACGGAACAAACCCACAGGAATGAAGCTGTGTGATTACCTCTATCGCAAGGTGGAGCGGTTCGCCATCGAGAACGGTGTGCAGGTGGTTGATGCCGGGAAGTGCTCACCGGAGCAGATTAACGCGATGATTGACGTGGTGAGTGAGCGGCACGGGGAAAGCGCGGTGAACGAGAAGCTGAAAGCGGAGCTGATGCGGGAATATAACAGCCGCTATTTTAACGTGCCGGTACCTGAACTGCCGGAGGACAAACCTGCCCGCCGGTGGTGGCCGTTCGGCAAAAAATAAATGCCAGCACCGGCCATGCCGGTGCTGTTATTCCTCCCCGAGCTTATCCCGCATCACCTGCCAGAGTGTTTCCGCATCCTCGTGTAGCCGCTCGCACATGTCGGCCGGGGTATCCATATCCAGCTCATTCAGTTTATCGAGCAATAGCAGCGACTGCTCCTTAATAAATTTAGCCATATTGAGGGCTGTTTTTTCCTGTTTTGTCATGATTCTTTCCTTCCGGGCATGGTGTGCGCCTGTCAGGTATACTGTCTCAAAAATAGCGGGGTGAGACAATGGCGTGGGTGACGGTGAGACAGGCGACGGAACTGACGGGTAAAGCCCGAAGTTCCCTGTATCGGGATATGGCGAAAGGCCGCGTATCATACCGTACGGAAGCTGATGGCGGCCGGGTGGTGGATACCAGCGAGCTTATCCGGGTGTACGGTGAGTTAAGACAGGATGAGACTCACGAGCGGGACGAGTTGAGACTGTCGGGTGAGACTGAAAAAATGGCCTCCGACGCGTTGATCGCGGAGATAAAAGCACTCAGGGAGGAGGTGGCCGGGCTACGGCAGGAAATGCAGTCCATGAGACTGCTGGAACACAAACCGGAGACAGCAGAGACCCCGGCCGGAACACCGCGCCGGTGGTGGCCGTGGGGAAAACGCTGACGCGCTGTGCTTGTCCAACCGGCGACGGCCACGCAATGAATTGCGTCCCCGTCACCGGTTATTAGAGAACAATATGGGGATTCTGGCGCTGGCCGACCACGGCCAGAACCCGGACTTTTCTGGTCTGGTCATCAACATCATAGAGGACATGCTGTCCCATCAGACTGATCCGGCGAACGTCCTCGCCATAGCGTGAGTCCACTTCATAGAGTCGCGGGAAGTCGGCCAGTTTGTCCGCCGCAGCGAGAACCCGGTCGGTAACGTTCTGCGCATCCCACAGGGATGAATTTTCCGCGATATAGTCAAACAGCGTCGTTACATCCTCGATGGCTCCCTGCTTCCATTCCACGTCATACGGCATCGCGCAGTTCCTGATAACGGCCATGCAGGCGCTGGCGGAGTTGTTCCGTGGTCATACCCGGACGCGTGTCAGCACGGGCGGCGGTCACTTTGGCGCGAACCTGATCTTCATACTCTGCCTGGGCCAGTTCTTCGTTAGCCAGTCGCTGCAACAGCGCAGCTTTGTCCGGGCCACCTTCCGGCAGTATGCGGGGCAGGCTTTCAGCCAGTTCCCGAAGAAAGTTGGCGTTTTCGTAGTGTGTAGTGTTGCTCATTGCGGAGCCTCCCGGGTTAATGCGGCAATATGAAGGAAGTTTAGCAGGGGGCGGTCTGAAAGAATATGGTCGTGTCAGTCAGGCTGATGAAGCAGAAAGTCGGTAAAAAAAGGGCTTACGGCATCCATTTTACGTCAAAACATATGCCATGCAGTTGCGTGCATAGGCATGCATTAGGATAAAATTTATCGGGCGCGTTTCCGGCAGTTTTCCGGGGGGTTGTTGCCTGTTTTATCCCGTAGCCGCCGGAAACGCCCTGAGCCCGTCTGAGCGGTGCGCGTAATGACGCGTTATGGTAAATCCACTTACTGTCTGCCTTCATAGCCATCGAGATAAACAGCTGAAATGGTGTCAGCCAGTAGCCTTGATTTTTTCGGTGTGAGGTCTTTGCTGCGGTAATCGGTACCCGCAAATTGTGTTGTGCCTTGGAGTGAGTTTAAAAATTCCTGACTGTGAAACTGCTGAATGCGTTGCTGCACATCACTCCGTGATTTTCCGGTCGCTTTATCCTTTGCGCCCATATCCCAGAACTGCCGGAAAAAAGGCACCATCATTCGTGTTGTGTCAGCTTTCTGGGTGGAAAAATTGGGATCAAAACCGTCATCTGAAGCATATACGTAATGCCGGGTATGCTGTTCCACGCTGCCCTTTGGAGCACAGGCAGTGAGAGTTGCTGTCGCTGTTATCATGGCGATAAGACACAGTTTGCTGCCGGAACGTCTCATGAGCGTCTCCTTACCTTTAATTCTTTTTTCTCATTGAGTTATATATCCGCAGGCTATCTTATCATCAGTTTCTGACCGTGTTCAGTGACCGAACAACCCGAACCAGACCCCCCGTTTCTTTTCCTGTCCCGGAGGGGGCTTTCTGGTATCTCATATAATGATTTCAGTAAAACATACTGAGGCCGGAGAACGGCGCCGTTTGTGCTGGTTTTTGTTGCATCTGGAGGGGATTGCGCATGGTGTGAGTGGCTGTTTTTTTGATCATTTTCACAAAAACGCAAATTTACAGACTTGACATGAAAAACAAGGCAGCGTAATTTTTATACTGTATATAAAACCAGTGGTTATATGTACAGTATTTTATTTTAGTTTATTGTTTTAAAAGTCAAAGAGGAAAAGTATATGAGTGGCGGAGACGGACGAGGTCCGGGTAATTCAGGTCTGGGACACAATGGTGGTCAGGCCAGTGGGAATGTGAACGGTACATCAGGTAAAGGTGGCCCTTCATCAGGTGGTGGTACGGATCCAAACAGCGGGCCGGGCTGGGGTACGACGCATACACCTAACGGGGATATTCATAACTATAACCCGGGGGAGTTTGGTAACGGCGGGAGTAAACCCGGTGGTAATGGCGGTAACAGCGGCAATCATAGCGGGAGCTCTGGTGGCGGACAGTCTTCGGCCACCGCGATGGCCTTCGGTCTGCCTGCCCTGGCCACTCCGGGGGCTGAAGGACTGGCTTTATCCGTTTCCGGCGATGCGTTGTCGGCCGCTGTTGCTGATGTGCTGGCTGCCCTGAAAGGTCCGTTTAAGTTTGGTCTGTGGGGGATTGCGATTTACGGAGTGCTGCCTTCTGAGATAGCAAAAGATGATCCGAAAATGATGTCAAAAATCGTGACGTCATTGCCGGCAGACACGGTAACGGAGACGCCGGTCAGCTCCCTGCCGCTGGACCAGGCGACGGTCAGCGTCACTAAACGTGTGGCGGATATTGTGAAGGACGAGCGGCAGCATATTGCGGTTGTCACCGGCCGGCCAATGAGTGTTCCTGTGGTGGATGCGAAACCGACAAAACGTCCGGGGGTATTCAGTGTGTCGATTCCGGGTCTCCCGTCTCTGCAGGTGAGCGTACCTAAAGGTGTTCCGGCCGCGAAAGCCCCGCCAAAAGGCATTATTGCTGAAAAAGGTGATTCACGTCCGGCTGGTTTTACGGCCGGTGGTAACTCCCGTGAGGCCGTTATTCGTTTCCCGAAAGAGAGCGGACAGAAACCGGTCTATGTGTCGGTGACGGATGTTCTTACTCCGGCACAGGTAAAACAGCGTCTGGAGGAAGAAAAGCGTCGCCAGCAGGCATGGGACGCTGCTCACCCGGAAGAGGGGCTGAAAAGAGAGTATGATAAAGCGAAAGCTGAGCTGGATGCTGAAGATAAAAATATTGCGACCTTAAACAGTCGCATTGCATCGACAGAGAAGGCGATCCCCGGTGCAAGGGCTGCTGTTCAGGAAGCCGATAAAAAGGTAAAAGAGGCAGAGGCAAATAAAGATGATTTTGTGACTTATAACCCGCCTCATGAATATGGCTCCGGGTGGCAGGATCAGGTTCGCTATCTTGATAAGGATATTCAGAATCAGAATGAGAAATTAAAAGCTGCCCAGACATCTTTAAACGAAATGAATGAATCCTTATCCAGGGATAAGGCTGCGCTTTCCGGGGCGATGGAGAGCCGGAAACAAAAGGAGAAAAAAGCGAAGGATGCAGAAAATAAATTAAATGAGGAAAAGAAAAAACCTCGTAAGGGAACTAAAGATTACGGCCATGATTATTTTCCTGATCCCAAGACTGAAGATATTAAGGGGTTGGGAGAGTTGAAAGAGGGTAAACCTAAAACCCCTAAACAAGGTGGTGGTGGTAAGCGGGCCCGATGGTATGGTGATAAAAAGCGTAAAATTTATGAATGGGATTCCCAGCACGGTGAGCTTGAAGGGTACCGCGCCAGTGATGGCGAACACCTCGGGGCATTCGATCCAAAAACGGGTAAGCAGGTTAAAGGGCCGGATCCAAAACGAAACATTAAAAAATATCTTTAAGAGGTAAATATGGGGCTTAAATTACATATTCATTGGTTTGATAAGAAAACCGAAGAGTTTAAAGGTGGTGAATACTCAAAAGACTTCGGTGATGATGGTTCTGTCATTGAAAGTCTGGGGATGCCTTTAAAGGATAATATTAATAATGGTTGGTTTGATGTTGAAAAATCATGGGTTTCGATATTACAGCCACACTTTAAAAATGTAATCGATATTAGTAAATTTGATTACTTTGTATCCTTTGTTTACCGGGATGGTAACTGGTAAGCAAAA
>OKVO01000022.1_pt1 | contig 9617 bp, 9 predicted proteins | sample 1606831 | NCBI WGS metagenome assembly OKVO01 (sample SAMN03281010, study PRJEB24777) | human gut metagenome | isolation source: fecal sample PR157 from 1 month old male Malay infant, caesarean delivered... | reverse complement strand
CCGGCCGAAGACGCTGAAAATGAACTGGATATTCGTGGGTTGTTCGTACCTTGTGGGCTGGGAAGCTGTGGATTATTGGCATGGGGCTGGCGTTTGCGTTAATCGCGCTGGCGTATACCTTTTTTTGCTCGCCAGGAGTGGAGCTCGACAGCGATTACCGATCGTCCAACGGTGAATATGCTGGGGGGATATTACTCACAGCAGCAATTTTTGCGTAACCTGGATGTCCGTTCAAACATGGCTTCTGCCGACCAACCATCGGTCATGGACGAAGCCTATAAAGAGTTTGTTATGCAACTGGCCTCGTGGGATACCCGCAGAGAGTTCTGGCTGCAAACCGACTATTACAAACAGCGGATGGTGGGCAATAGCAAAGCCGATGCGGCGTTGCTGGATGAAATGATTAACAACATCGTGTTTATTCCCGGTGACTTTACCCGCGCGGTCAATGACAGCGTGAAGCTTATTGCCGAAACCGCGCCTGACGCTAATAACCTGTTACGTCAGTATGTTGCTTTTGCCAGCCAGCGTGCAGCCAGCCATCTGAATGATGAGCTGAAAGGCGCATGGGCGGCACGCACCATCCAGATGAAAGCTCAGGTGAAGCGTCAGGAAGAGGTGGCGAAAGCCATCTACGATCGCCGGATGAACAGTATTGAACAGGCGCTGAAAATTGCTGAGCAGCATAATATTTCGCGCAGTGCGACAGATGTGCCTGCCGAGGAATTACCTGATTCAGAAATGTTCCTGCTTGGGCGTCCAATGCTCCAGGCTCGACTGGAAAATTTACAGGCCGTCGGTCCGGCCTTTGATCTCGACTATGATCAAAATCGGGCCATGTTAAACACCCTGAATGTTGGTCCAACCCTGGATCCGCGTTTTCAGACCTATCGCTATTTGCGTACGCCGGAAGAACCGGTAAAACGCGATAGCCCACGTCGTGCCTTCCTGATGATTATGTGGGGCATTGTCGGGGGGCTGATCGGGGCTGGTGTCGCATTAACCCGCCGTTGCTCGAAATAGCAACACTGCTGCGGTGAGCGCAAAGGCGCTCGCCGCTTATTCGAAGAGAATCGATGTGAAAGTACTGACTGTATTTGGTACGCGCCCGGAAGCCATCAAGATGGCACCGTTGGTGCATGCGTTGGCAAAAGATCCCTTTTTTTGAGGCTAAAGTTTGCGTCACTGCGCAGCATCGGGAGATGCTCGATCAGGTGCTGAAACTCTTTTCCATTGTACCTGACTACGATCTCAACATAATGCAGCCAGGACAGGGCCTTACAGAGATAACCTGTCGGATTCTGGAAGGGCTAAAACCTATTCTTGCCGAGTTCAAACCAGACGTCGTGCTGGTTCACGGCGATACTACTACAACGCTGGCAACCAGCCTGGCGGCGTTTTATCAGCGTATTCCAGTTGGTCACGTTGAGGCAGGTCTGCGCACGGGCGATCTCTATTCGCCGTGGCCGGAAGAGGCTAACCGTACATTGACCGGGCATCTGGCGATGTATCACTTCTCTCCAACCGAAACTTCCCGGCAAAACTTGCTGCGTGAAAACGTTGCTGACAGCCGAATCTTCATTACCGGTAATACTGTCATCGATGCACTGTTATGGGTGCGTGACCAGGTGATGAGCAGCGATACGCTGCGTTCAGAACTGGCGGCAAATTACCCGTTTATCGACCCCGATAAAAAGATGATTCTGGTGACCGGTCACAGGCGTGAGAGCTTCGGTCGTGGCTTTGAAGAAATCTGCCAGGCGCTGGCAGACATCGCCACCACGCACCAGGACATCCAGATTGTCTATCCGGTGCATCTCAACCCGAACGTCAGAGAGCCGGTCAATCGCATTCTGGGGCATGTGAAAAATTGTCATTCTGATCGATCCCCAGGAGTATTTACCGTTTGTCTGGCTGATGAACCACGCTTGGCTGATTTTGACCGACTCAGGCGGCATTCAGGAAGAAGCGCCTTCGCTGGGGAAACCGGTGCTGGTGATGCGCGATACCACTGAGCGTCCGGAAGCGGTGACAGCGGGGACGGTGCGTCTGGTCGGCACGGATAAGCAGCGAATTGTCGAGGAAAGTGACGCGTCTTTTAAAAGACGAAAACGAATATCAAGCTATGAGCCGCGCCCATAACCCGTATGGTGATGGTCAGGCATGCTCTCGCATTCTGGAAGCGTTAAAAAATAATCGGATATCACTATGAGTTTTGCGACCATTCTGTTATCGGACTGGGTTACATCGGGCTGCCTACAGCAGCTGCGTTTGCCTCAAGGCAAAAACAGGTGATTGGTGTCGATATCAACCAAACACGCGGTTGATACCATCAATCGTGGCGAAATCCATATCGTCGAGCCTGATTTGGCGAGCGTAGTTAAAAACTGCCGTAGAAGGCGGTTTTTACTGAGCGAGCACGACGCCAGTTGAAGCGGATGCCTGGTTGATTGCTGTACCCACGCCGTTTAAAGGCGATCTGAGCCAGATATGACCTACGTTGAATCGGCTGCTCGCTCCATCGCGCCAGTGCTGAAAAAAGGCGCGTTGGTGTACCTTGAATCCACCTCGCCGGTGGGGTCAACCGAGAAGATGGCAGAATGGTTAGCAGAGATGCGTCCAGATCTCACTTTCCCACAGCAGGTGGGCGAGTTGGCGGACGTCAACATTGCTTACTGCCCGGAACGCGTATTACCGGGCCAGGTTATGGTCGAGCTGATTAAAAACGATCGCGTGATTGGTGGTATGACGCCGGTTTGTTCGGCCCGCGCCAGCGAACTGTACAAAATTTTCCTCGAAGGTGAGTGTGTCGTCACTAACTCGCGGACGGCAGAAATGTGTAAGCTCACCGAAAACAGCTTCCGCGATGTGAATATCGCTTTTGCTAATGAATTGTCGCTGATTTGTGCCGATCAGGGGATTAACGTCTGGGAACTGATTCGCCTGGCGAATCGTCACCCTCGCGTCAATATTCTTCAGCCAGGCCCTGGCGTGGGCGGTCACTGCATCGCTGTTGATCCGTGGTTTATCGTGGCACAGAACCCCCAGCAGGCGCGGCTTATCCGTACCGCGCGCGAAGTGAACGATCACAAACCGTTCTGGGTTATCGATCAGGTGAAAGCGGCGGTGGCTGATTGTCTGGCTGCTACCGATAAACGCGTCAGTGAACTGAAAATCGCCTGCTTTGGTCTGGCGTTTAAACCGAATATTGATGACCTGCGCGAAAGTCCGGCAATGGAAATCGCTGAACTGATCGCCCAGTGGCACAGCGGCGAAACGCTGGTTGTTGAGCCTAACATCCACGAGTTGCCGAAGAAACTGACCGGGCTTTGTACTCTGGCGCAGCTTGACGAGGCGCTGGCAACGGCAGATGTGCTGGTGATGCTGGTCGATCATAGTCAGTTCAAAGTTATCAATGGCGACAACGTCCATCAGCAGTATGTCGTCGATGCCAAAGGAGTCTGGCGCTGATGAGAAAGATTCTGATAACAGGTGGTGCCGGGTTTATTGGCTCGGCGCTGGTGCGTTATATCATCAACGAAACGAGCGACGCGGTGGTGGTGGTCGATAAGCTGACCTACGCCGGAAACCTGATGTCGCTGGCACCGGTCGCGCAAAGCGAGCGCTTTGCCTTTGAGAAAGTTGATATCTGCGATCGGGCAGAACTGGCGCGCGTATTCACTGAGTATCAGCCAGACTGTGTCATGCATCTGGCAGCCGAAAGCCATGTTGACCGTTCTATTGACGGCCCGGCAGCGTTTATTGAAACCAACATTGTCGGGACTTATACACTGCTTGAAGCGGCGCGGGCTTACTGGACTGCGCTGACGGAAGATAAAAAATCAGCGTTCCGTTTTCATCATATCTCCACCGACGAAGTATATGGTGACCTGCACTCGACGGATGATTTCTTCACCGAAACCACGCCGTATGCGCCGAGTAGCCCTTATTCCGCGTCAAAAGCCAGCAGCGACCATCTGGTGCGCGCCTGGCTGCGGACCTATGGTCTGCCGACGCTTATCACCAACTGCTCGAATAACTACGGTCCTTACCACTTTCCGGAAAAACTGATCCCGCTGATGATCCTCAACGCGCTGGCGGGTAAACCGCTGCCGGTATATGGCAACGGGCAGCAAATCCGTGACTGGCTGTATGTTGAAGATCACGCCCGCGCGCTGTATTGCGCGGCGACCACCGGGAAAGTCGGTGAAACCTATAATATTGGTGGTCACAACGAGCGTAAGAATCTCGATGTTGTGGAAACCATTTGCGAGCTGCTGGAAGAACTGGCTCCGAATAAGCCGCACGGCGTGGCGCACTATCGTGACCTGATCACCTTTGTCGCTGACCGTCCGGGGCATGATCTGCGTTATGCCATTGATGCTTCGAAAATTGCCCGTGAACTTGGCTGGCTGCCGCAGGAAACCTTTGAAAGTGGAATGCGTAAAACGGTGCAGTGGTATCTGGCTAATGAAAGCTGGTGGAAGCAGGTGCAGGACGGCAGCTATCAGGGCGAGCGTTTAGGTCTGAAAGGCTAATTTTCAGCGGAGGCAAACATGAAAGGTATTATCTTGGCGGGCGGTTCCGGCACCCGATTGCATCCGATTACGCGCGGCGTATCGAAGCAACTGTTGCCGATTTACGATAAGCCAATGATTTACTATCCGCTGTCGGTGCTGATGCTAGCCGGTATCCGCGAAATTCTCATCATTACTACGCCGGAAGATAAAGGTTATTTCCAGCGCCTGCTGGGTGACGGCAGTGAGTTCGGTATCCAGCTGGAATACGCCGAACAGCCCAGTCCGGACGGTCTGGCGCAGGCCTTTATCATCGGTGAAACCTTCCTCAACGGTGAACCTTCTTGTCTGGTGCTGGGCGATAACATCTTCTTCGGACAGGGCTTCAGTCCGAAGCTGCGTCATGTTGCGGCGCGCACGGAAGGGGCGACGGTATTTGGCTATCAGGTGATGGACCCGGAACGCTTTGGCGTGGTGGAGTTTGACGACAATTTCCGCGCTATCTCGCTGGAAGAAAAACCAAAACAGCCGAAATCAAACTGGGCGGTGACCGGTCTCTATTTTTTACGACAGCAAGGTAGTAGAGTACGCGAAGCGCGTGAAGCCTTCCGAGCGCGGTGAGCTGGAGATTACGTCCATTAATCAGATGTACCTTAATGACGGCAAGCTGACGGTTGAAGATCTGACCGGTGGTAACTTCACCATCACCAACGGTGGTGTGTTCGGTTCCCTGATGTCAACGCCTATCATCAACCCACCGCAGAGCGCAATTCTGGGTATGCACGCTATCAAAGATCGTCCGATGGCAGTGAATGGTCAGGTTGAGATCCTGCCGATGATGTACCTGGCGCTGTCCTACGATCACCGTTTGATCGATGGTCGCGAATCCGTGGGCTTCCTTGTAACGATCAAAGAGTTGCTGGAAGATCCGACGCGTCTGCTGCTGGACGTGTAGTAGTTTAAGCTTCACCTGCACTGTAGACCGACGTGGATAGGGTGTCGGTCTACGGTTTAAAAGATAACGATTACTGAAGGATGGACAGAACACATGAACTTACATGAATATCAGGCAAAACAACTTTTTGCCCGCTATGGCTTACCGGCGCCGGTGGGTTATGCCTGTACTACTCCGCGTGAAGCAGAAGAAGCCGCTTCAAAAATTCGGCGCGGGTCCGTGGGTAGTGAAATGTCAGGTTCACGCTGGTGGCCGCGGTAAAGCGGGCGGTGTGAAAGTAGTTAAGAGCAAAGAAGAGATTCGCGCTTTTGCTGAGCATTGGCTGGGCAAACGCCTGGTGACTTACCAAACAGATGCTAACGGCCAGCCGGTAAACCAGATTCTGGTTGAAGCGGCGACCGATATTGATAAAGAGCTGTATCTGGGCGCGGTTGTTGACCGTAGCTCCCGTCGCGTGGTGTTCATGGCGTCTACCGAAGGCGGCGTGGAAATCGAAAAAGTAGCGGAAGAAACCCCGCACCTGATCCACAAGATCGCCATCGATCCGCTGGCGGGCCCGATGCCTTACCAGGGTCGCGAACTGGCGTTCAAACTGGGTCTGGAAGGTAAACAGGTTCAGCAGTTCACCAAGATCTTCATGGGTCTGGCGACCATCTTCCTGGAGCGCGATCTGGCGCTGATCGAAATCAACCCGCTGGTTATCACCAAGCAGGGCGACCTGATCTGCCTCGACGGTAAACTGGGCGCTGACGGCAACGCGCTGTTCCGCCAGCCGGATCTACGTGAAATGCGCGACCAGTCTCAGGAAGATCCGCGCGAAGCTCAGGCGGCGCAGTGGGAACTGAACTACGTTGCCCTCGACGGCAACATCGGTTGCATGGTTAACGGCGCAGGCCTGGCGATGGGTACCATGGACATCGTTAAGCTGCACGGCGGCGAACCGGCTAACTTCCTCGACGTTGGCGGCGGCGCGACCAAAGAGCGCGTGACCGAAGCGTTTAAAATCATCCTCTCTGACGACAACGTTAAAGCGGTTCTGGTTAACATCTTCGGCGGTATCGTTCGTTGCGACCTGATCGCTGACGGCATCATCGGCGCGGTTGAAGAAGTGGGTGTTAACGTACCGGTTGTTGTACGTCTCGAAGGTAACAACGCCGAACTGGGCGCGAAAAAACTGGCTGACAGCGGCCTGAATATTATTGCAGCGAAAAGTCTGACGGATGCAGCTCAGCAGGTTGTTGCCGCAGTGGAGGGGAAATAATGTCAGTTTTAATTAATAAAGACACCAAGGTTATCTGCCAGGGCTTTACCGGTAGCCAGGGGACTTTCCACTCCGAACAGGCGATTGCCTACGGCACGCAGATGGTTGGCGGCGTAACGCCAGGTAAAGGCGGCACCACGCATCTGGGCCTGCCGGTGTTCAACACCGTGCGTGAAGCCGTAGAAGCGACGGGCGCAACCGCGACCGTGATCTACGTTCCGGCGCCGTTCTGCAAAGACTCTATTCTGGAAGCGATCGACGCAGGCATCAAACTGATCATCACCATCACTGAAGGCATCCCGACGCTGGATATGCTGACCGTGAAGGTGAAGCTGGATGAAGCTGGCGTGCGTATGATCGGCCCGAACTGCCCAGGCGTTATCACCCCGGGCGAATGCAAAATCGGCATCATGCCGGGCCACATTCACAAGCCGGGTAAAGTGGGCATCGTGTCCCGTTCCGGTACCCTGACCTATGAAGCGGTTAAGCAGACCACCGACTACGGCTTCGGCCAGTCTACCTGCGTCGGTATCGGCGGCGACCCGATCCCTGGCTCTAACTTTATCGATATCCTCGAAATGTTCGAAAAGATCCGCAGACCGAAGCGATCGTGATGATCGGTGAGATCGGCGGTAGCGCTGAAGAAGAAGCAGCGGCGTACATCAAGGAACACGTTACCAAGCCAGTTGTGGGTTACATCGCTGGTGTGACTGCGCCGAAAGGCAAACGTATGGGTCACGCAGGTGCGATCATTGCCGGTGGTAAAGGGACTGCGGATGAGAAATTCGCTGCTCTGGAAGCCGCAGGCGTGAAAACCGTTCGCAGCCTGGCGGATATCGGTGAAGCACTGAAAACTGTTCTGAAATAAATATCTGTAATAAGAAATAGCCCTCGCCGCTTCCCCCTACAGGAAGGGCGAAGGGCTGTCGGTTTCGACATGGTTGGCCATCTTATGATGGCCTTTTTTAATTCGGGCACTAATCTGAAAAGGTTTTGGCCCACTGCTTTTCTCCCATCCTCTGCGCAATAATGCCCGGCAAAATTATCCCCTCTCCGTTCTGTAAAAGCATTTATACAAGAAGAAAATTTGTTCTGCCGGTTGCTCTGGCCCTGATGGGTGTAAATTCGGACGTTTATGCGGCCGATGTAAATATCGATATTTTAAGTGCGACAGTGAAAGATAAACGCATTGAGGGAGTATCGGTGACGCTGCAACGCAATGGCGCACAATCTGTTTCTGGAACCACAAATGCATCGGGCAGCGTTAATCTGGGTTCTACATTTGCTGATGATCAAGATGCTTTATTGATCGTCAAAAAAGAGGGCTATTCTAATCTGGTGGTCAAATGTTCGTGTGCTGGCATGACTTATGCGATTAGTCCGGCAATGACTAGTCTGGATGGCATGCGTGTAGTTTTGAGCTGGGGCGAAAAGCCTTTTGATCTTGATTCACATTTGATCTTCCCTGGCGGACATATCTATTTTGATAGTAAAGAGGGGACTGATGCTAATCTGGATGTTGATGATACGGATAGCTATGGATCAGAAACTGTCACTATCAGCAAAAAGCATTTTGGCGAAAGTTACATCTATGCCGTGCAGGACTATAGCAACAAAGGGTTGCCCAACAGTAATTATCTCTCTGCCAGTAAGGCAAAAGTGTTTGTTTATGTAGGGAGCTCCCTGGTGCGTAGTTATAGTGTCCCTGCTGGAAAACGAGGGAACATCTGGACCGTGTTTAAACTCAATCCAAACGGCGAGTTTGAAGATATCAACTCTGTTACCAGCGCCAATTTTAACGACACCACATTAGGCGTCAGGGATTTAGCCACTGTGATAATGCCTGCGACGGGTTCTTCAACTCCGGCTTCACCTGCGATGCAAAACAGTGGAGATACTCAACTGGCAAGAAAATATAATCGTGAAGGCGAAGCTGTTTACAAAACCGGTCAACTTGAGCAAGCCATTCAACTCTTCCAACAGGCAACAGAATTAGACGGCAATTACGGACAGGCATTTAGTAACCTGGGGCTGGCGTATCAGAAAAATGGCAACATCGCGGAAGCAATTTGGGCAAATCGTAAAGCGATCTCGTTAGCCAGTGGAGCAAATGCGGCGACAACGCGCGCTAACTCCTATTATAACATTGCCAAAATTTATGAAACTGCTGGACAGGACGCTGATGCATTGCAGCATTATCAACTCGCTCTTCACGATGCCATTTTATAAAAATGAAAGTGGAATCATATTTTTTAATTTTATATGCTTGCTTGTTTTTCTGGTCAAGTTAATCCATCATTCACTGTTTTATTATCTTAAGGATGATGGAAATAAAAGGTTTTTTCAATGATAATAAAACATATTCTTATGTTATTTAATCACGAATTTTTTAAATATGATTATGTATCAATACGTTATATTTACCCGATGTGCTACTGAATTTATCGACTATTACTTTTAATATTTAGTGATCGTAAACATGGTTCTCCAGATTACTAAATTTCTGGCATCTTACAATATCATCATCTTCAAATAGTTAAATTAAGATTATGGCACTGCCAAAACAGATAAATTGAAGCAGTCTGGTAGATATTGCAGAACAACCTTGATTCCAACGGCGAATCATGTTTATCCTCCAGGTTGCCGCCCATATGGAGCTGAATATCATTCAGTCCACGCTTGATGAGTTGATATCGCTATATCCATAGACAGGGTAGCTTTTTACACGAGAGTGTCCGGTGTTTTCTAACGGCTGGCAATCATTCCGTTTTGTTGTTTCGTATCACTGCTATAACAATTTCTCTTGAATTTCAATCTTTGAGCGAATCATTGAATACAGATCGGGAAATATTAATACCATATATATTTTATTTTGAAAATCCTT
>OKVO01000021.1_pt1 | contig 9617 bp, 8 predicted proteins | sample 1606831 | NCBI WGS metagenome assembly OKVO01 (sample SAMN03281010, study PRJEB24777) | human gut metagenome | isolation source: fecal sample PR157 from 1 month old male Malay infant, caesarean delivered... | reverse complement strand
CTGGTGGCGCTGCAGCACCCGCAACGCGTGCAGGCGCTGGTGACCGTCGCTTCTTCGCCGTGTTTTGGCGCGCGCGACCAGTGGCCGGGGATTAAACCGGAAGTGCTGAGCGGCTTCCAGCAACAGCTGAGTGAAGATTTCCAGCGTACCGTCGAGCGTTTTCTCGCCCTGCAAACCATGGGCACCGAAAGCGCGCGCCAGGACGCCCGGGCGCTGAAAAGCACCGTTCTGTCGCTGCCGATGCCGCCTGCTGAGGTTCTCAACGGCGGGCTGGAAATCCTCAAAACCGCCGATTTGCGTCAACCGCTCGCCGCGCTGACCATGCCGTTTTTGCGCCTCTATGGCCGACTGGATGGGCTGGTGCCGCGTAAAATCGTTCCTCTTTTGGATGAGCAGTGGCCGCAAAAGTGAGTCTGTTGTCTTCGAAAAGGCGGCCCACGCGCCGTTTATTTCGCATCCCCAGCCATTCTGTGAGCCTCTCATCGCGCTGAAAAACCGGCTGAATAATTATTTTTAGCGCTGCGTGGTAAATCATCAGGATCGGGCAATACTTAGGTTGTTGCGGTGGTTGATTATTTCGTTTTTGCCGCCGCAAACTAAAAATTAACAACCTTATGGAGAGTAAAGGCTATGAAACTTGTTACAGGTATTGTTGCATCTCTGGTGATAGGCTCCCTCTCTTTTGGCGCGTTCGCGGCGAAAGAGATTCAAAAATGATGAAGTCGCGAAGATGAATCTGACCAAGGTCGGTAGCATCACGACTTCCCGTACCACGTCGCCGATGGACGCGAAGCGCGATCTGTCGAAGAAAGCGGATGAGTTGGGTGGTAAGTACTTCGTAGTGATTGCCGGCGAGAAGAACGAGAAGACGGTTCACGCGAACGCCGACGTGTATAAGTAAGCCTGATTTTCCCTGCCAGCGCTGCGCCTGGCAGGGCTTCAGGTAGCCCGGATAAGGCGCAACGCGCCGCCATCCGGGATGTCTTATTCAGCGCAAAGACCACCACTCCCGCAGGCAGGCTTTCCCTTCCGGGCACTTTTACAGCTGCCGGAAATGGCAGCCATCGGCATCTTCGGTCATCTTGACCGCTTTCCCATCGCTTCCAGGCGGCTTAACATGGCGTCGATCAGCGGCCGTGGCGTATGCAGGCGGGCGCTCAGCTGTGCAGCTTCCATGCGCCCCTGCAGGGCCAGCATATCGCGAACGTCAATTAACGATGCCATGATGAGAACTCCTTAGTGACAGTCTCCGGCCGGACTCTGGCAGCAGGACGTCGGGGTTTTACGCGTCGCCAACAGGGAAACATCCACCCGGCTACGCGCCCGACGCAACAGGCCAAAGACCACGACGTTAAACAGAATTACCGCCAGAATACACACCAGGCTGTAGCGCGGGTGTTGGCTAAAGCTCACGGTCTGGTAGTACAGCGTCGATAGCGAGTAGGCGATATTCAACCCCCACAACACCGAGAACATCATCCAACCGCGGCTGGACTCGCGGGCAATCGCTCCCATCACGGAAATGCATGGAATATAGAGCAGGACGAAGATCAGGTAGCTGTACGCGGCGGCGGCGCTGCCGAATTTACTGCCCATCACCCCCATGGCGCCGGTTTCCATTTCGCCATCGCCTTTGCTTGCTTCAATCGGGTTCGCCAGCACGCTCAGGCTAAAGGTGTCTTTCAGCCCCTGCCAGGTTTCATCGACGGCGGCTAACAGCTCGTCGCCAAGGCTAAACTCCTGTGGGTTAAACTCTTCATTCTGGATATCTTCCGCGGTGTAGAGGGTGTTCAACGTACCGACCACCACTTCTTTCGCCATCGCGCCGGTAAACAGGCCGACGGTTGCCTGCCAGTTATCTTCATGCACGCCAATCGGCTTAAACACTGGGGTGATCACTCGGCTAACCGAAGCCAGCGCCGAGTCGTTGATGTTATCGACCACTTTGCCGCTAAGCGAGAAGCTGTTCAGCGCGCTGAGGAAAATACTGACAATCACAATGACCTTACCGGCGCGCAGGACGAAGCCTTTCAGGCGCTGCCAGGTCTGGATAACCAGGCTTTTAACGTGTGGTACATGGTAGACCGGCAGCTCCATGACAAACGGCGTCGCTTCACCGCGCATGATGGTGTACTTGAGCATCAGGCCCGTCAGCACCGCCATTACGATACCCAGCATATACAGCGAGAAGACCGCCAGCGCACCGTTCTGCCCGAAGAAGGCAGCCGCGAATACTGCGAAGATAGCCAGACGCGCGCCGCAGGACATAAACGGTGCCATCATGATGGTCATCAGACGTTCACGCGGTGCATCAAGCGTACGTGCGCCCATTACCGACGGTACGTTACAACCGAAACCAACGATCAGCGGTACAAAGGATTCCCCGGCAAGCCCAGCGCCTGCATCAGACGATCCATCACAAACGCCGCACGCGCCATATAGCCGGAGTCCTCAAGGAAGGAGAGGAACAGGTACATCATGCCGATCTGCGGCACCAGTGGCAGCACGGTGTTAATACCACCGCCCAGGCCTTGGGCGAGGAAGATAGTCAGCCAGTCCGGGAAGTGGAGCGTGTAGCCAATCCACTGAATACCATGCACAAAGAGTGCTACGGAGCCGACGTCAAAACAGCGGCTGTAACGCCCCGCCGATGTTGAATAGCCAGCAAGAACATCACGGTACATCACAAAGAGGAAATCGGCAGACGAGAAACGTTGAGCACGATTTATCTACCGCAGTGGTGAAACGGCTGGGTTCTGCCGTCAGGGATGTTGCTTACCACGATCACAGATGGCAGCAATGCACTGGTAACGCGCATCGGCAATGTGCAGCGCCGGATCGTCCATCTCGCCGCTCAGGTTGGCCAGCGCCAGATCCAGTTTGTCGGCGGCGTTGCCAGCAAAGGCGCGGCTATAAATATCGCCTTCCAGCATCTGCAGCCCCAGCCAGCGGCGCTGACGCAGCGGCATATCATCAGGCATCGCCTGCGCCAGCATATCGGCTTCGCGCTGCAGAGATTGCGGATAGTGCACCAGTTCCAGCGGCTGATTTTGCTCATGGCGGTCAAGCGCCATTTTCAGCGCTTCGATGCCGCGACCGCGGGTGGAGACCAGCGGAATCACCGGGCAGCCGAGACGGGCCGCCAGCGCGTCGACGTCGATGCGGATTTGCTGTTTTTCGGCAATATCGAGCATGTTTAGCGCGACGACGCAGGGAATACCCAACTCCAGCAGCTGCAGGGTCAGATAGAGGTTACGTTCCAGGTTCGAGGCGTCGATGACGTTAATCAGCAGGTCGGCATCGCCGCTGAGAATATAGTGACAGGCAATTTGTTCATCGAGCGATGTTTGCGAGGAGATGGTGGTCAGCGAATAGGTGCCCGGCAGGTCAACCAGAGTAACCTGGTGGTCGGTGGTGGTGAAGGCGCCTTCTTTACGCTCAACGGTGACCCCCGCCCAGTTACCCACCCGCTGGCGCGCGCCGGTTAGCTGATTAAATAACGTTGTTTTGCCGGCAATTAGGATTACCAATTAAACCAACGGTTAATTTTTCATTTTTCAGACTCTTAGTGCCGGGTCAGGTGTTATTGCGCAACCGCTTCCAGTTCAATTAACGCTAGGTCTTTTTTACGTAATACCAGGCCCACGCGCCGGGTCTCAATATGAATAGGATCGACCCAGCGGCGCCAGCGCGCACGACATGAAACGAAGAACCGGGCAACATTCCCAGGGAGAGCAGTTTTCTGCCGATAAGCCGGGCTAATATCGCGGGAAAAAACCGGTGATTTTCCACGCAACTATCAGGAGTGAATTGCATAGGGCCTACTTGATTATCGCTAAACCCGAAAAAGAGAATTTCCAGGCACGGCTATTAAAGCGGCGCTGGGGACTATAGCCAACGAAGAAGAATAAAACTTAACTGATAACGATGATAATGAGAATGGTTTGTATCATCAATACATGGCATGGATAATAAATGCGTTTTTCATGGGTATTTGCTTATTTTTTGATATGACGCAAGAACGTCTCTGTAGCCAAAAATAAGGGAAAAATTAATTTCTTCACTTAATGTTTAATAAAGGTTTCATTGGTTAACAGAATGAAACTTTATAAATTTCGAACTTATTGAAAGGTTACTGGAATATATTAATCGAGGCTCAGGCATTAAAAAGCGGAAAATTGCCCCTCGAAGAGGGGCAGGGAAGGATTAGCGTTTTTTGCCCATCGCGGCGGCCAGCGCATCCATCATCGCGCTGTTGCCGGCTGGCTGAGCATCGCGACCGCGCGGCTTCGCCGCTTTTGCCGCCGGGCGGTTACCCTGCGGGCGATCGTTGCCGCCGCCGCGGCGCGTGTTGCTGTCGCCCGGTTGTTCATCGAGGCGCATCGTTAACGCGATGCGTTTACGCGGCAGGTCCACTTCCATCACCTTCACTTTGACGATATCGCCCGCTTTGACCACGGTATGCGGGTCTTCAACGAACTTATTCGACAGCGAAGAGATGTGGACCAGGCCATCCTGGTGCACGCCGATATCGACGAAGGCGCCAAAGTTGGTGACGTTGGTGACCGCACCTTCCAGAATCATCCCCGGCAGCAGGTCGTTCATCGTCTCAACGCCGTCGGCGAACTGGGCGGTTTTAAACTCAGGGCGCGGATCGCGGCCCGGTTTTTCCAGCTCTTTGATGATATCGGATACCGTCGGCACTCCGAACTTATCATCGGTAAAATCAGAGGCTTTCAGGTTGCGCAGCTCGCTGCTGTTGCCCATCAGATCTTTCAGCGCCTGCTGGGTAGCGGCCAGAATACGCTCGACCACCGGGTAGGCTTCCGGGTGAACGGTAGAGGCGTCCAGCGGGTTATCGCCGTGGTTAATGCGCAGGAAGCCGGCGCACTGTTCAAAGGCTTTTGGCCCCAGACGGCTTACCTTCAGCAACTGCTGGCGGTTGTGGAACTGGCCGTTCTCGTCGCGCCAGGCGACGATATTCTGCGCCATCATGCGGGTCAGGCCGGCGACGCGGGTCAACAGCGCCACCGAGGCGGTGTTAAGGTCGACGCCAACGGCGTTTACGCAGTCTTCTACTACCGCATCTAGCTTACGCGCCAGCTGCGTCTGGCTGACGTCATGCTGATACTGACCGACACCGATTGATTTCGGATCGATTTTCACCAGCTCGGCCAGCGGATCCTGCAGACGGCGGGCGATAGAGACCGCGCCGCGTAGGGAAACATCGAGGTCCGGGAACTCCTGCGCCGCCAGTTCGGAAGCCGAGTAGACCGACGCGCCGGCTTCGCTGACGATCACCTTCTGGGCGGTCACTTTCGGGAACTGTTTTTGCACGTCGAGGAAGAAACGCTCGGTCTCGCGGGAAGCGGTACCGTTGCCGATAGCCACCAGCTCAACGTTATGTTTTTCGCACAGCGCCGCCACGACGACGGCGGCTTTAGCCGCCTGGCCGGTATGCGGGTAGATGGTATCGGTGGCCACCAGTTTGCCGGTGCCGTCGACTACCGCCACTTTGACGCCGGTACGCAGGCCTGGGTCAAGACCCATGGTGGCGCGCAGGCCGGCAGGCGCGGCCATCAGCAGGTCATGGAGATTACGGGCGAATACGTTAATCGCTTCGTCTTCCGCGCGTTCGCGCACGGTGCCCATTAATTCGGTTTCGAGGTGCATCAGCACCTTGATGCGCCAGGTCCAGCTGACGACGCCTTTGCGCCAGCTGTCCGCCGGGGCGTTATTCAGGCGCAGGCCGAGATGATCGATAATGATCTGCTCGCAGTGGCTCTCTTTCGGCGGCTCATCAAACTGCGGGTCGGCGTTGAGCGACAGCTGCAGCACGCCCTCATTGCGCCCGCGGAACATCGCCAGCGCGCGGTGCGACGGCACGGAAGCGATCGGTTCATGGTGGTCGAAGTAATCGCGGAATTTAGCGCCTTCTTCTTCCTTGCCGCTGACGACGCTGGCCACCAGATGGGCGTTTTTCCACAGATAATCACGTACTTTCGCCAGCAGGGCGGCGTCTTCCGCGAAGCGTTCCATCAGGATATAGCGCGCGCCGTCGAGAGCGGCTTTGCTATCCGCCACGCCTTTATCGGCATCGATATAGTTTGCCGCTTCGGTTTCCGGATCGTGGGAAGGCTCATTCCACAGCAGATCGGCCAGCGGTTCGAGACCGGCTTCAATGGCGATTTGCCCGCGGGTGCGGCGTTTAGGTTTGTACGGCAGGTAGAGATCTTCGAGCTCGGTTTTGCTGAGGGTGGCGTTGATGGCTTTTTCCAGCGCTTCGCTGAGCTTGCCCTGTTCGCCGATCGATTTGAGGATCGCCTGGCGGCGGTCTTCCAGTTCGCGCAGATACCCGAGGCGAGTTTCCAGATTACGCAGCTGCGTGTCATCCAGACCGCCGGTGACTTCCTTACGATAACGTGCAATAAACGGCACGGTGTTCCCTTCATCAAGCAGGCGAACGGCAGCTTCTACCTGTTCGGCTCTGGCCTGAAGTTCACCCGCAATAATGCGGCAGAGCGAATCATTCATCATCGGTTTTATTCATCATTAGGGTCAAAAATCAGGGGATAGTTATACGGGCTGCCAGGCTAAAATGCCAGCCGCGACCGGGTTCTCTCGGAATGTTCCGGCGCTATTTCACGTATTCAATTTCATTGACGTACCAGCTGGCTTCGCCCGCTGGAGTGTTAACGATAGCCAGGTCGCCCACCTACTTTCTTCAGTAAAGCGCTGCGCCATTGGCGAATCGATGGAGATATAGTCTTTGCGGCCGAAGATTTCATCGTAGCCGACAATGCGAAAGCGCTTGGTATCACCATCGTCGTTCTCTATTTCCACCCACGCGCCGAAGAACACTTTGCCTTCCTGCTGCGGGGAATAATCGACGATTTTGAGATTTTCCAGACACTTGGTGAGATAACGCACCCGGCGGTCAATTTCGCGCAGGCGCGTTTTTATTGTACTGATAATCGGCGTTTTCACTGCGGTCGCCAAGACTCGCCGCCCAGGTCACTTTCTTGGTGACTTCCGGGCGCTCTGTACGCCACAAGTAATCCATCTCTTGCTTCAGTTTTTCATACCCTTCACGGGTGATCAGCGGCGTTTTCATCTGTGGTTCATCCAAAATAATCTCGTCCTGCCGTACCTTAACCAGCCGTTTCGGCAAGGTAAAGCGGTGGGCGCAGAAATCGCGGCTACTGGCTGCGGGTAAAATGGTAATCACCTGATCAATATGATTTTTCATTGCTTTCTTTGCCGCACGGACGTCGTGGGCCTCAATGGCTTCAAGGATCGCGCGATGCTCCTGTTCCGAGCGATGCGGCATATCGTCCGGCGTATAGTGGCGCTGCAGCATGCGGAACATACTGCCGTAGCGGTGGCCGAGCAGGTGGCCGATGATAAACGCGTACGCCGGGTTGCCGCTGGCCTGAGCGATACGGATATGGAACAGGCGGTCGCCGGGATGGGTGGTCGAACCGGCGCGGTTATCGCGACAGTTTTGCTCAAAGGCCTCGCGGATAGCGGCCAGCTCTTCGGGGCTGGCATGACGCGCCGCCAGCGCGGCGGTTTCCGGTTCGATTAACAGGCGCGCCTGCAGCAGAGAAAAGGGCGGTAGTTCGGCGTTAAAATCGAGGTCTATGTTGAGTTCGTCGTCGATCTCCGTCCACTGGTCGCGACCGGCCTGCGCCATCACCGGCTCTTTGGTGGCGACGAGCGGCGTTTGCGATTTGACGATTACCCCGTTGCCGACGCGCACGTCCACCAGGCCAATCACCTCCAACGCAATCAGCGCTTCGCGTACCGATGCGCGGCTGACGTTCAATTGCTGGGCTAAATCTCGCTCAGACGGAAGACGACTGCCGGGCGGAAATTCGTTGTTCTCAATTAATCGCTTGAGTTGGTCTGCTATCTGTCTGTAAATCCTTGGGTTTTCCAGTCTGGTAATCGGCATGTTTCACCTTTGCTCATGCGATAGACAGTGATAAAGCGCACAAATATTGGCCAGCACACTTGAGTGTTTGTTAGTCGAGTGTAATTAATTGGTTAACCAATGTGCCGTTTGTGGCCGTTTTTGCAACATCTAAGCTTCACGATAGCGGGTTATGCCTGACTTGTCATGCGAAAGGTCAGGCCTTTGACTACCACCAATGGCCTGACCATTAGTCCTTTAGACCAGGGGAGAGAAATGGAACTAACCGGAAAACGCGTTCTGATTACCGCCGCAGGGCAGGGGATTGGCAACAGCTGCGCGCGGCTGTTTGCCGCCGCCGGCGCGGAAGTGATTGCCAGCGATATCAACATTGCCGGATTGAGCGATATCCCCGGCGTACAGCCGCTGCAGCTGGATGTCACCCGCGCGGATGCGATTGCCGCCGCCGCGGAAACGCTGGGCCCGCTGGATGTGTTGTTCAACTGCGCCGGGGTGGTGCATAGCGGCAGCATTCTTGAATGTAGCGAGCGGGAGTGGCAGTTCGCCCTCGATCTGAACGTCACCGCCATGTTCCACACGATTCGCGCCTTTTTGCCGGCGATGATCGCCCGCGGCGGCGGCTCGATTATCAACATGTCATCGGTAGCTTCCAGCGTGAAAGGAGTACCAAACCGCTTCGCCTACAGCGCCAGTAAAGCGGCGGTCATTGGCCTGACCCGCTCGGTAGCGGCGGATTTCGTCACCCAGGGCATTCGTTGTAATGCGATTTGTCCGGGCACCGTCGATTCACCTTCCCTACGCGGACGTATTGCCGAGCAGGCGTGCGAGCAGGGGCTGAGCGAAGAGGCGGTTTATGAGGCGTTTGTCGCCCGCCAGCCCATTGGCCGCATCGGCAAGCCGGAAGAGATCGCCCAACTGGCGCTGTACCTGGCTTCCGACGCCAGCGCCTACACCACCGGCACGGTGCAGATTATTGACGGCGGTTGGAGCAACTAACCGCGCGGCGCTTTATTTCACTATCAGGAAAACGCATGAAATTACTTCGTTTTGGCAATCCCGGCAGCGAGCGTCCGGGCGTACTCGATAACGACGGCCGCCTGCGCGACCTGTCGCAATATATTAGCGACCTGCGCGGCGACGCGCTGCTGCCGGAGAGTCTGGCGCGTCTGCGCCAGCTGGATCTCTACAGCCTGCCGCTGGTTGAAGGCAATCCGCGTATTGGCGCCTGCGTTGGCGGTATCGGTAAGTTTATCTGCATCGGCCTGAACTATGCCGATCACGCCGCGGAGACCGGCGCCGATATTCCGCAGGAGCCGGTGGTATTCAGCAAGTGGACCAGCGCGGTGGTTGGCCCAAACGACAACGTGATTATCCCGCGCGGTTCGCAAAAGACCGACTGGGAAGTCGAATTAGGGGTAGTGATTGGCAAAGGCGGGCGCTATATCGACGAGCGCGACGCCATGCAGCACGTTGCTGGCTACTGCGTGATTAATGACGTCTCCGAACGTGAGTATCAAATTGAGCGCGGCGGCACCTGGGATAAGGGCAAAGGCTGCGACACGTTCGGGCCGACGGGCCCCTGGCTGGTCACCGCCGATGAAAATCCCCGATCCCAACGCGCTTAACCTGTGGCTGGAGGTCGACGGCAAGCGCTATCAGGACGGCAACACCCGCACCATGA
>OKVO01000020.1_pt1 | contig 9692 bp, 12 predicted proteins | sample 1606831 | NCBI WGS metagenome assembly OKVO01 (sample SAMN03281010, study PRJEB24777) | human gut metagenome | isolation source: fecal sample PR157 from 1 month old male Malay infant, caesarean delivered... | reverse complement strand
CGATGGTTACCCAAGTCTTACGTCGTCTGGGCTATCGCCATACGTTAGTGGGGATCACGGTGATTATAGGGCTAATGATCGCTCAGTTCTCTTTGCAATCACCAGCAATGGCGATATGGATGCTGATCTTGCCGTTGTTTATATTAGGGATGGCTATGTCGACACAATTTACCGCGATGAATACCATCACACTTGCCGATCTGACCGATGACAACGCCAGCAGCGGTAACAGTGTTCTGGCGGTCACGCAGCAACTGTCTATCAGTTTAGGCGTTGCTGTAAGTGCGGCCGTCCTTCGCGTTTACGAAGGGATGGAAGGCACAACGACAGTCGAACAATTTCCACTATACGTTTATCACGATGGGCATTATTACTGTTGCTTCAGCAGCAATGTTCATGCTACTGAAAACAACCGATGGTAATAATTTGATCAAAAGACAGCGTAAATCTAAGCCGAACCACGTTCCATCAGAATCGGAGTAAGTTGTAATCGTTGTTGCTGTAGGGCCGGCTGGGTTATCCGATGGATGAGTACATCAATCGCCAGCTCCCCCAGTTCATCTTTCGGTTGGTGGATAGTTGTTAATGGTGGCGTCATAAAGCTTGCCAGTTCGATATCGTCATAGCCAATCACCGCGATATCCTGCGGAACCTGTAACTCTGCTGATATAACGCCTGGTAAACGCCAACAGCCATAGCGTCCATTTTCCGGTAAAAGACAGCCTGAGGACGCAGCGGATGTGATAACAGTTGGCGCATGGCGTCAAACCCGCCGTTAAATTCAAAATCACCAGTGACTTCATAGCCATCAGGAATGTTGAGACCCGCACGTTTCATCGCCGCCCGATAACCTTCCAACCGCAGGCGCGCCGGAGTTTTATCCAGCGGACCGGTAATACAGGCAATACGGGTATGACCTTTATCGATCAGATATTGCGTTGCTAAGTCTCCGCCCAGCAACGAGTTATCCTGAATAAGATCGCTGTCGCCATCGAACGGAGCCCAGTCCATCATCACGGTAGGCACTGTCGGATAACGTTGCATGATTTCACGCGAAGGCTGATGCGTTTCGGTGCACAGTAACAGCAAGCCATCAACGCGTTTTTGCATCAGCGTTTCCAGATTACGATTCATCCGCTGTTCATCGCCTTCGGTATTGCAAAGGACAAGACTATAACCGCGTTCGAAGCAGCTGCGTTCAACGCCACGCACCAGTTCTGAATAGAAAGGATTGGTACTGGCAGTGATCAACATGCCAATGGTATGTGTTTGATTGAGTTTGAGGCTACGCGCCAGAGCTGATGGCGCGTAATTGAGTTCTTTAATCGCCGCTTCAACTTTGGCTGTAATCGCTTCACTGACGAAGCGATCTTTATTGATAACGTGAGAAACTGTTGAGGTAGAAACGCCCGCCAGGCGGGCAACATCTTTCATTGTAGCCAAGCGTCACCTCTGCCTGTCTAAAAATGCGTCGATCTCTTCACGCCACGGTACGGAAGGTTGTGCGCCTTTACGTGTTACGGCAATCGCAGCGGCTGCATGGGCAAAACGAATCGCCTCTGGCAATGGTTTTTCTTCCAGCAACGCCGTGATTAACGCGCCGTTAAAGGTATCTCCGGCAGCAATGGTATCGACAGCCTGCACCCGGAATCCAGGAACGCGCTGACCTTCACCATTCACGCTAGCCCATACACCACGACTTCCTAAAGTAATCAGTACAGTACGGATACCTTTTTCATGCAGTACCTGCGCCGCCTTCGCTGCATCTTCATCATTTTCAACACGAATACCGGTGAGCTTTTCTGCTTCCGTTTCGTTTGGCGTAATAATGTCCACCAGCGCCAGAAGTTCGTCAGGAAGTTCGCGAGCCGGAGCCGGGTTAAGCGCAACGATAGTCTTATTTTGATGGGCGATTTTCGCCGCTGCCATCACACTTTCGAGTGGTGATTCCAGCTGCATTAATAATGCCGACGCGTTGGCAATACGCTCACGTTGCGCTTCCACCAGCGCCGGGGAAAGGGCAGCATTAGCGCCGGCATGAATACCGATGACATTCTCACCTTCACCATTAACAAAAATCAGCGCCACACCTGTTGATTCGCCTTTGATCACGCTGACCGGAGAAATATCGATGTTATCAGTGGCGAGCTGCTGACGTACGCTCTCGCCAATGCTGTCATCACCCGTACAGGCAATAAACGCGATATTCGCACCGCTACGCCCAGCAGCCACAGCTTGATTCGCGCCTTTGCCGCCAAATGCAACCTGATAGTGGTTACCGGTTACGGTTTCGCCTGGAGTAGGAAAAGATTGAAGATTAAGAATGTGGTCAGCATTAATGCTGCCCAAGAACAACGAGGCTGCCTGCGCTTTTGCATATTCGGGATGTCCATAAAATGCGCCACCGTGTTAGGGTGGCGCGTGCCCTGCTTTTCTTTATATTACACGTTCATCTGTCGATGACGTATTTATGTCACCATCAGGTCATACAACCTGATTAAAACTACTGCTTAACAACCAGTTTCAGATCAACCGGATACTTAGCCTGAACTTTCTCGCCTTTCAGCACTTTATCTGCGGTTTCGACGCCTTTCGCGCCAATCTGATCGGGTAGCTGAGCGATAGTCGCTGCTAGTTTGCCATCATTCACCGCTTTTTCGCCATCCGGTGTACCGTCAAATCCGACGACCATCACATCCGATTTACCGGCAGTTTGCAGTGCGCGCAGCGCGCCAAGCGCCATTTCATCATTCTGCGCGAATACAGCCTGAACATCCGGATGAGCGGTCAACAGGTTCTGCATTACGTTCAAACCTTTGGTGCGATCAAAATCTGCAGGCTGGCTGGCAAGAACATTAAACTTGTGAGCAGCAACGGCCTGCTGGAAACCTTCGCCACGTTCACGGGCTGCGGATGTACCGGCAATGCCTTGCAGCTCGATAACTTTGGCACCTTCACCCGCTTTCTTCGCGATGTAATCACCGGCGATTTTGCCGCCCAGTACGTTATCAGATGCAATGTGGCTCACACTTCACCTTTCGTTGCCTGGCGGTCAAGAGTGATAACCGGGATGTTCGCCTGGTTAGCCATCTTCACAGCATTACCTACTGCGTCGGAGTCGGTCGGGTTAATCAGCAGAATTTTGGGTGCCGCGGACGGTTAAGTCCTGCACGTTCGCCAGCTCTTTCGCCGGGTTGTTCTGTGAATCCAGTACCACCAGGTTGTAGCCCAGTTTATCCGCTTCTTTCTGCGCGCCGTCTTTCAGAGAAACGAAGAACGGGTTATTCAGGGTAGAGATAACCAGTGCGATGGTATCTTTCGCCATCGCGTTTGCGCTAACGGTCGCGCTTAGAGCAACAGCAGAGACCAGGGTCGCCAGTTTTTTCATATTCATAGTTAAGATGTCCTGTAGAGTTCTCAGTTACTGCTTTTTTGTTGTCTACCAGTACCGCCAGCAAAATCACCACCGCTTTGACGATCATCTGGTAATAGGAAGAAACGCCTAAAAGGTTCAGACCATTATTCAGGAAGCCAAGGATCAGCGCGCCAATCAGCGTGCCGACGATACGACCTTTACCACCGGCCAGGCTAGTGCCGCCAAGTACGACCGCTGCGATCGCGTCTAATTCATAGCCCGTCCCCGCCGTCGGCTGCGCAGAGGAAAGACGCGCCACTTCGATGATCCCGGCCAGTGAAGCCAACATTCCGCATAACGCATAGACGATGATTTTCACTCTATTTACGCTGATGCCGGAAAGCCGCGTCGCCGCTTCATTACCGCCCAGGGCATAAATATAACGACCCAGGCGAGTATGGTGCAGCATGTACCAGGCCGCCAGGAAGACAATCGCCATAATCCATACCGGCGTAGGGATCCCCAGCGGGCGTCCGATACCGAACCAGCCGAACAGATCGGCGTTATCGCTAAAGCCGGTGTTGATCGGGCTGCCGTTGGTGTAAACCATCGTCACGCCGCGCAGCAGCAGCATCATTACCAAAGTGGCGATAAACGCCTGCACACGCCCTTTCGCGACAATCACCCCGGTCACCGCGCCAATAGCTGCACCGAGCGCCAGAGCGGCGGCAACGGCCACCAGCGCATTCACTTCGATACCGACGATAGACGCCGCGACGGCGCCGGTCAACGCCAACAGAGAACCGACGGACAGATCGATCCCCGATGTCAGAATGACCAGCGTCATCCCGACCGCCATGATGGCGTTAACGGAAGTCTGCTGCAGAATATTGAACAGGTTATTGACGGTAAAAAGTTGGGGCTCATGGTCGAAACGATCGCGATCAGCACCAGCAGGGCGATCAGCGATTTTTGCTCCATCAGCCACGCTTTAGTGAAATAGCGGCGACCAGTAACAGCCTGGGTAGTCATCTTTTTTACTCCTGATTCACACGGTTAAGCTTGCCCACAGCGGCAGCCATCAATACTTCCTGGGTGGCCTGCTCGCGTGTGAATTCACCGCCGAGATGCCCTTCATGCATCACAATGATGCGATCGCTCATGCCCAGCACTTCCGGCATCTCCGAAGAGACGAGAATGATGCTCAGGCCATCGGCTTTAAACTGGTTAATCAGTTGGTAGATTTCTTTCTTCGCCCCAACGTCGACGCCACGGGTCGGTTCATCGAGGATCAGCACTTTCGGCCGGGTCATCAGCCCGCGAGCGATAGCGACTTTTTGCTGGTTACCGCCGGAAAGCAGGCCGATTGCCTGCTCCATTGAAGGCGTCTTCACATTAAACAGCCGAATGAAATCACTGACCGCCTGCTGTTCATCTTTATGCTTAAGGCTGCCGCCCGCCCGGCTGAAGTAGCGTAGCGCGGTCAATGACATGTTTTCTTTGACCGACATTCCGAGCACCAGGCCATCACGCTTACGGTCTTCGGAGATATAGACAATGCCGTTCGCCAGGCCATCCTGCGGCGAACGGGTGACGACTTCATGGCCATCCAGCGTCACGGAACCGCTGCTACGCGGCAGCGCGCCGTACAGCACTTTCATCAGTTCAGTACGCCCGGCGCCCATCAGCCCGGCGACGCCGAGGATTTCGCCCTGACGCAGGGTAAACGTCACGTTTTCCACACCGGAGCCGCAGAGATTATCGACCTTCAGACGTACCGCGCCCGGCGCCTTATCGAGATGCGGATATTGATCTTCCAGCTTACGGCCAACCATCATCTCGATCAGTCGATCCTCATCCAGCGAAGCCACTTCACGCTCGGCAATAAATTGCCCGTCGCGAAATACGGTGACGTCATCGCAGATTTCGAAGATCTCTTTCATGCGGTGGGAGATATAGACAATACCGCGGCCTTGCGATTTCAGCTCGCGGATGACGCGGAACAAGGATTCGGTTTCGGTATCGGTCAGCGCATCGGTCGGTTCATCCATAATGATGACTTTCGACTCAAAGCTCAGCACTTTGGCGATTTCAACCATTTGCTGGTCACCGATGGAAAGATCGCCCACCAGTTTGTCGCTTTTAAAGCGCAGGTTAAGTTTAGCCAGCAATTTATCCGCTTCGGCATACATGGTTTTCCAGTCAATTTTGCCAAAGCGATTAACAAACTCACGACCGAGGAAAATGTTTTCGGCAATGGTTAACTGCGGGATCAGGTTCAGTTCCTGGTGGATAATCCCAATCCCGGCTTCCTGGGAAGATTTCGGCCCGGTAAATGTCGTTTCTTTCCCCAACCATAAAAGCGTACCGGCATCGCGAGTATAGATACCAGTAAGCACTTTCATCATGGTGGATTTAACCCGCGCCGTTTTCGCCCACCAGCGCCATCACGCGGCCCGGATAGACATTTAACGCTGCGCCCGAGAGGGCTTTTACGCCCGGGAAGGCTTTATCGATGCCTTTAAGCTGAAGTAATGCTTCCATGACGGCCTCAGAACGTCACGCCAGCACAGAGAATGATATTCGCATACGGAGAACATTCTCCGCTGCGAATTACCGCCTGACTTCCTGCGGTTTGTTGTTTGAATTGTTCATGCGTGGTGTAACGAATTTCAATGGTGTTTCCCTGGTGTTTTTGCAGCTGCTCAAGGTGAGTGAGCAACGTTTCGTGGAGTTGCGGATTATGTTGTTTGATCTCTTCCGCGATAATGACAGCCTCGACCTGCATTTCATTTGTGACTACACCCAGCACCTGCATAAAAGAAGGTACACCCTGGGTTAATGCCATATCGATACGCGTTGTACTTTTGGGGATGGGTAAACCAGCATCACACACCACCAGCGTATCGGTATGTCCCAGTCGGGAGATCACCGATGAAATATCAGAATTAAGAACGGTGCCTTTTTTCATTTTTTTCTCCATCAGCGAAACGTTTCGCTGACCCGCAGTTTAATCCTGACTGAGTTGGGAAAACCATCGTGACGTTACGGAAATGTGATCAACCTCGAAACGTTTTACATGGTGATTAACCATGAAAACAAAAACGCCCCCTTATGGAGAAAGGAGGCGTCTGGCGTTAGATTTCGACCTGAGTACCCAGTTCGATAACTCTGTTTGGCGGGATTTCAAATTGATCCGGTGCCCGCAGCGCATTACGTTGCAGCAGCAAGTACAGCTTGCCGCGCAGACGCAAATACCACGGGCGTTTGCCGAGGATCAACGACTCATGCGACATAAAGAAGGAGGTTTCCATCATCCGGCAACTTAATCCTTCCAGACCGCAGCGGTGGAAAACTTCTTCCACGTTTGGCGTTTCTCGCCAACCATAACTTGCCACCACGCGCCAGAAAGTGGGCGACAGTTGTTCAATCTGTACCCGACGGACGTTATGGACATATGGCGCGTCTTCGGTGCGCAGAGTTAACAGAATCACCCGCTCATGCAATACCTTGTTATGTTTCAGGTTATGCATCAGCGCAAAGGGAATGACGTTGATTGCACGCGACATATACACCGCGGTCCCAGGCACGCGAACGGGCGGTGATTTCTCCAGCGAAGCAATCATCGCTTCCAGAGAGTTACCATGTTCATGCATCCGCCGCAGCAAGCGGAAACGCTCGCTCTTCCAGGTGGTCATCACCGTAAACATCACCAGGCCCAGCGATAACGGCAACCAGCCGCCGGAGACGATTTTATCGAGGTTCGCCGAGAACAGCGGAATATCGATACACAGGAAGGCCACCAGCATCAGGCCGACAAACAGCTTATTCCAGTGCCAGTTTTTGCGCGCCACGGTCGCCGAAAGAATGGAGGTCAACACCATGGTGCCCGTTACCGCAATACCGTACGCCGCCGCCAGATTAGAAGAGTGCTCGAAGCTGACAATGACGATGACCACAGAAACGTACAGCAGCCAGTTAATGAACGGGATGTAAATCTGCCCGGACTCCATTTCCGAAGTATGGATAATGCGCATTGGTGACAGATAGCCCAGACGCACGGCCTGGCGAGTCAGCGAGAAGACCCCGGAAATCACCGCCTGCGAGGCGATAACCGTAGCCAGGGTCGCGATAATCAGCATCGGGATCAGCGCCCATTCCGGCGCCAGCAGGAAGAACGGGTTTTTAATGGCTTCCGGGTGCTTCAGCAGCAGCGCGCCCTGGCCAAAATAGTTAAGCACCAGTGATGGCAGCACCACCGAGAACCACGCCACGCGAATCGGTAGTTTGCCGAAGTGGCCCATATCGGCATACAGCGCTTCAACACCGGTAATCGACAGCACCACCGCGCCAAGCGCAATAAAGGATACCGTTTTGTACTGCAGGAAGAAATGTACCGCCCAGTAAGGGTTCAGCGCCTGCAGAACTTCCGGGTTATCGAGGATACTGCGAGCGCCAAGCACCGCCAGCAACAGGAACCAGATCAGCATAATTGGCGCGAACAGCTTGCCGACCATCCCGGTACCGTGTTTTTGAATAGCAAATAGCAGGGTCAGCACAATAATGGAGATGGGGACAATCCAGGTATCCAGCTGTGGGGCGATAATTTCCAACCCCTCTATCGCCGACATCACCGATATTGCCGGGGTTATTACTACTTCACCATAGAAGAAGCTACCGCCAATCAGGCCGAGGATCACCAACACGGAGGTCATCTTTGCCGAGGTGTTGCGCCCCGCCAGCGACATCAGCGTTAAGATCCCGCCCTCGCCGGCGTTATCCGCCCGCATCACGAAGGTGATGTATTTAATTGATACGGTAAAGATCAACAGCCAGAAAATCAGCGACAGAAAGCCAAACACCGCATCGCGTTCAACGCCAAAGCCAAACTGGCCTGACAGACATTCGCGAAGAGTATACAGTGGACTGGTACCGATATCGCCGTAAACCACGCCGATTGCCGCCAGCGTTATTGCCGGCAACGATTGTTTATTATCAGTGCTCATAGACTAGTCTTTCGTTGAAATATGAAATGTGTGCTTAGTCCCTTGGCCCACAAAAAAGCGCACAGTATGCACGATTAACGGCAAAATCGTACTCCTAAATGCGGCCACATTAACCTGGCTCAAAGAAAAATACCCCTCCTTTGAGACTATTTTAGCCACCAGCAAGAAACGTCTATACTCGCAATTTACGCAGAACTTTTGACGAAAGGACGCCACTTCATTATGGCTCACCCTCATTTATTAGCGGAAAGAATTTCCCGCCTGAGCAGTTCGTTGGAAAAGGGGCTTTATGAACGTAGCCACGCCATCCGCTTGTGTTTATTAGCGGCATTAAGTGGTGAAAGTGTGTTCCTCCTTGGCCCACCAGGTATTGCCAAAAGTTTGATCGCCCGGCGCTTAAAATTCGCCTTTCAGAATGCCCGCGCGTTTGAATATCTGATGACCCGCTTCTCCACGCCGGAAGAAGTTTTTGGTCCCCTTTCTATTCAGGCGCTAAAAGATGAAGGGCGCTATGAACGTTTAACCAGCGGTTACCTGCCGGAAGCTGAAATCGTCTTTCTGGATGAGATCTGGAAAGCGGGTCCGGCAATTCTTAATACCCTGCTCACCGCCATTAACGAGACGCCAGTTCCGCAACGGCGCACTCGTAGAAAAAATCCCGATGCGTCTGCTGGTGGCGGCCTCCAACGAGCTGCCGGAAGCAGACAGCAGTCTGGAAGCGTTATATGACCGCATGCTGATTCGTCTGTGGTTAGATAAAGTGCAGGATAAAGCGAATTTCCGCTCCATGCTGACCAGTCAACAGGATGAAAATGACAATCCGGTTCCTGCCTCCTTGCAGATCACAGATGAAGAATATGAACGCTGGCAGAAAGAGATTGGTGAAATTACGCTGCCCGATCATGTATTTGAGCTGATTTTTATGCTGCGCCAGCAACTGGATAAATTACCGGATGCGCCTTATGTCTCGGATCGTCGCTGGAAAAAAGCGATCCGCTTATTGCAGGCCAGCGCCTTTTTTAGCGGTCGCAGTGCTGTCGCCCGGTTGATCTCATTTTGCTGAAAGATTGCCTGTGGTATGACGCGCAAAGCCTGAATTTGATACAACAACAAATTGATGTATTGATGACCGGTCACGCCTGGCAACAGCAAGGGATGTTGACCCGCCTGGGCGCGATTGTGCAACGTCACCTGCAACTTCAGCAGCAACAAAGCGATAAAACAGCCTTAACGGTAATTCGTCTGGGCGGCATTTTTAGCCGTCGTCAGCAGTATCAACTCCCTGTTAACGTTACTGCTTCCACTCTGACTCTGCTGCTGCAAAAACCGTT
>OKVO01000019.1_pt1 | contig 9711 bp, 11 predicted proteins | sample 1606831 | NCBI WGS metagenome assembly OKVO01 (sample SAMN03281010, study PRJEB24777) | human gut metagenome | isolation source: fecal sample PR157 from 1 month old male Malay infant, caesarean delivered... | reverse complement strand
GTTCATAAAGGCGGGCTGTTGGCGTTCGTAGGCGGAAATCGCCTCTTCATGCTGCAGCGTCAGGCCGATGCTATCCAGGCCGTTGAGCATGCAGTGGCGGCGGAAGTCGTCGATTTTAAAGCTGTAGGTTTTATCCCCGGCTTTAACCACCTGCTCTTCAAGGTCTACTTCAAAGCTGATGCCCGGGTTAGCCTGTACCAGCTTAAACAGCTCGTCCACCTGCTCATCGCTGAGCGTCACCGGCAGCAGCTGGTTATTAAAGCTGTTGCCGTAAAAGATATCGGCAAAGCTTGGCGCAATCACCACTTTGAAACCGTAATCGGTTAACGCCCACGGCGCGTGCTCGCGCGAGGAGCCGCAGCCGAAGTTTTCACGCGCCAGCAGAATAGACGCTCCCTTATATTGCGGGAAGTTCAGCACGAACTCCGGGTTCGGTTGCTGCCCCTGGTCGTCGAGGAAACGCCAGTCGTTAAACAGGTGCGCGCCAAAGCCGGTACGTGTCACTTTCTGCAGGAACTGCTTAGGAATGATCGCATCGGTATCGACGTTTGCGGCATCCAGCGGAACCACCAGGCCAGTATGTTGGGTAAATTTCTCTGCCATGATGGTCTCCTTATTTCAAGTTACGGATATCGGCGAAATGGCCGGTTACCGCTGCCGCCGCGGCCATCGCCGGGCTGACTAAATGGGTGCGTCCGCCGCGGCCCTGACGGCCTTCAAAGTTACGGTTGCTGGTAGAGGCGCAACGTTCGCCGGGATTCAGGCGGTCGTTGTTCATCGCCAGACACATGGAGCAGCCCGGTAAACGCCACTCAAAACCGGCGTCGATGAAAATCTTATCCAGACCTTCGGCTTCCGCCTGCGCTTTCACCGGTCCGGAGCCGGGAACGACCAGCGCCTGTACGCCCGGCGCCACTTTACGCCCTTTGGCAATTTCCGCCGCCGCACGTAAATCTTCGATTCGCGAGTTAGTACAGGAACCGATAAAGACTTTATCGATCGCGACCTCGGTCAACGGCACGCCGGATTTCAGGCCCATATAGGCCAGCGCTTTTTCGGCACTGGCGCGCTCGACCGGATCGCTGAACGACGCCGGATCCGGGATAATATCGGTAACCGAGATGACCTGGCCTGGATTGGTGCCCCAGGTGACCTGCGGCGCAATCTCTTCCGCCTGCAGCGTCACCACGGTATCGAAGGTGGCGTCATCATCGGTTTTCAGCGTTTTCCAGTATTCCACCGCGTCGGCGAAATCCTGGCCCTTCGGCGCGTGCAGGCGGCCCTGCACGTAATTGAATGTCGTCTCGTCAGGCGCGACCAGACCCGCTTTGGCGCCCATTTCGATTGCCATATTGCACAGAGTCATGCGGCCTTCCATACTCAGATCGCGAATGGCTTCGCCGCAGAATTCGACGACATGGCCGGTACCGCCGGCGCTACCGGTTTTACCAATGATTGCCAGCACAATATCTTTCGCGGTAATGCCCGGCGCCGCTTTGCCACGGACTTCGATTTTCATGGTCTTCGCGCGCCCCTGTTTCAGGGTCTGAGTCGCCAGCACATGTTCAACTTCAGAGGTGCCGATACCGAATGCCAGCGCGCCGAATGCGCCATGGGTCGCGGTATGGGAATCGCCGCACACGATGGTCATCCCCGGCAGGGTGACGCCCTGTTCCGGGCCCATCACGTGTACGATGCCCTGGAACGGGTGATTTAAGTCATACAGCTCAACGCCAAATTCTTTGCAGTTCTTAATCAGTTCCTGCATCTGGATGCGGGCCATTTCGCCGGAGGCGTTGATATCTTTGGTCTGCGTCGAGACGTTGTGATCCATAGTGGCGAATGTTTTACCCGGCTGACGCACCTGGCGGCCATGGGCGCGCAGCCCGTCAAACGCCTGCGGAGAGGTGACGTTCGTGCACCAGATGGCGGTCGATATACAGCAGCGGGGTTTCGTTCTGCGCTTCGTACACCACGTGCGCATCAAACAATTTTTCGTATAACGTTTTCGCCATGATTACACCCCTTCCGCGACATAGCGGGCAATGATATCGCCCATTTCATCTGTACTGACCGCTGCCGTACCGCGCGCTAAGTCGCCGGTACGAATGCCTTCTTCTAACGCGCGGTTGATAGCGCGTTCAATGGCGCTCGCCGCGTCGCCCGCATCCAGGCTGTAGCGCAGCAGCAGCGCCAGCGACAGGATTTGCGCAATCGGGTTGGCGATATTTTTGCCCGCGATGTCCGGCGCCGAGCCGCCTGCCGGTTCATACAGGCCAAAACCTTGCTCGTTGAGGCTGGCGGACGGCAACATGCCCATAGAGCCGGTGATCATCGCGCACTCGTCGGACAGGATGTCGCCAAACAGGTTGGAGCACAGCAGTACGTCGAACTGCGACGGATCTTTAATAAGCTGCATGGTGGCATTATCGATATACATATGCGCCAGTTCGACGTCCGGATACTCTTTGCCAATCTCGTTGACGATTTCGCGCCACAGGATAGAAGACTGCAGGACGTTGGCTTTATCGATTGACGTCACTTTATGGCGACGTTTGCGCGCCGATTCAAAGGCGATACGCGCGATGCGCTCAATTTCAAAACGATGGTATACCTCGGTATCGAAGGCTTTTTCGTGCTGGCCGCTGCCTTCACGACCTTTCGGCTGACCGAAGTAGATGCCGCCGGTCAGTTCGCGCACGCACAGAATGTCGAAGCCATTGGCGGCGATATCGGCGCGCAGCGGGCAGAATGCTTCCAGCCCCTGATACAGTTTAGCCGGGCGCAGATTGCTGAATAATTTGAAGTGTTTACGCAGCGGCAGCAGCGCGCCGCGCTCCGGCTGTTCGGCCGGCGGCAGATGTTCCCACTTCGGGCCGCCGACGGATCCGAACAGAATCGCGTCAGCCTGCTCGCAGCCATCAACGGTGGCTTGCGGCAGCGGCATGCCCTGACGGTCGATGGCGATGCCGCCCACGTCGTACTGGCTGGTGGTGATACGCATTGAAAAACGGTTACGAACGGCTTCCAGTACTTTCATCGCCTGGTTCATCACTTCCGGGGCCAATTCCATCACCCGGCAAACGGCAATATGATAATTCTTCGACATTACACGGTTTCCTTGTTGTTCTCTTTATTCTGAGCTTTGCGTTGCAACTCTTTTTCGACTTCGGCGGCGCGCCAGATGTTGTTCAGCACATGCACCATCGCTTTCGCGGAGGATTCAACGATATCGGTCGCCAGGCCCACGCCATGGAAACGGCGGCCATTGTGGGTCACAACAATGTCGACCTGGCCCAGCGCATCTTTGCCGTGGCCCTTGGCCGTCAGGTCATATTTCACCAGCTCAACGTCGTACTCGGTGACGCGGTTGATCGCCTGATAAATGGCATCCACAGGGCCCGTTTCCCGTTCGCCGCTTCGGCCTTAATTTCATCACCGCAGGCCAGCTTGACAGAGGCAGTGGCGATGTCGCTGGAGCCGGACTGCACGTTGAAGTAATCCAGACGGAAGTGCTCTGGCTCTTCCTGCTGCTTGTTAATAAAGGCCAGCGCTTCCAGGTCGTAGTCGAAGACCTGGCCTTTTTTATCCGCCAGCTTCAGGAAGGCGTCATACAGATGATCCAGGTTGTAGTCGCTCTCTTTGTAGCCCATCTCTTCCATGCGGTGTTTCACCGCCGCGCGACCGGAGCGTGAAGTCAGGTTCAGCTGTACCTGGTTCAGGCCGATGGATTCCGGGGTCATGATTTCGTAGTTTTCGCGGTTCTTCAGCACGCCATCCTGATGAATACCGGAAGAGTGGGCGAAGGCGCCGGTACCGACGATAGCTTTGTTAGCCGGGATCGGCATATTGCAGATTTGGCTGACGGTCTGGCTGGTACGCCAGATTTCATGGTGATTGATATTGGTGTGCACGTTCATGATGTCTTTGCGCACCTTGATCGCCATGATGACTTCTTCAAGGGAACAGTTACCGGCACGCTCGCCGATCCCGTTCATTGCGCCTTCTACCTGCCGTGCTCCGGCATGTACCGCCGCCAGTGAGTTTGCCGACCGCCAGGCCCAAATCGTCGTGGGTATGTACGGAAATAATGGCTTTGTCGATGTTGGGTACGCGTTCATACAGGCCGCTGATGATTCCGGCGAACTCAAATGGCATGGTGTAGCCCACGGTGTCTGGAATGTTGATGGTGGTGGCACCGGCATTAATCGCCGCTTCGACCACTCGCGCCAGATCGGCAATTGGGGTGCGTCCGGCATCTTCGCAAGAAAATTCAACATCATCGGTGTAATTACGGGCGCGTTTCACCATATAGATAGCGCGTTCGATCACTTCGTCCAGCGTGCTGCGCAGCTTGGTGGCGATGTGCATTGGCGAAGTGGCAATAAAGGTATGAATACGGAAGGCTTCGGCGACTTTCAGGGATTCGGCTGCCACGTCAATATCTTTTTCCACGCAGCGAGCTAACGCGCATACACGGCTGTTTTTAACCTGGCGAGCGATGGTCTGCACTGATTCAAAATCACCCGGCGAAGAGACGGGGAAACCGACTTCCATAACGTCAACACCCATACGCTCAAGGGCCAGCGCAATTTGCAGTTTTTTCTTTCACACTCAAGCTTGCCTGTAACGCCTGTTCACCGTCGCGCAATGTGGTATCGAAAATAATGACTTGCTGGCTCATGGTTTAGGTCCTTGTCATCTTTAGGGCGCCTTGCTTCGAGCATAAAAAAACCCGCGCAATGGCGCGGGTTTAGTGTCTTGCTGGAAGATGACTTAACGCTGAACGTCGCCCAACAGCCTACCGCGCACAATGGATGCGTTTAGTAGTAGTAGGCTGGTGAAGCGAGTGGTGCGAATCATGCGTTCATACTCCAGTTGAAATCGATATGCTTTTAGAGTTACTGGATAGCGGTTTTGATGTCAACCCCAGGCAAGATAAAAACTGTTTTTTAACCCGTCATATGAATTAGCTAATTGTGCTGGATTATCCCTCATTTCGCCGACGATCCTATTTGAGACATTCATCGACTGCTGGAAAAATAAAACAATTAGAAAAAATAATTTTCATTCAAAGACTCAATGTCAATGGGGGATGCCTGGTTGATAAGGTAATGAAACATAAAGTGTTATATGCCTTTTACCTTTATGCGCTGCCGCATTGAGTCGTTCGAAAGGATAACGAAGTGTTAATTTTTATCAGGTAAAAATAGATAGTTATTAATACTTAAATTGCATTAACTATTGGTGGTGTTGTTTATTCCTGTGATCTATGGGTACACTTTATATCATCAAGTAAATGATATGTTTTAGGCGGGTTCCGGTGATATCCAGTGAGGTTTTTCGTCGCTACTCATAACCTTGATATATTCCTAAAATTCCATTTTGCCCTTTTGCAGATTTAATATGCATGATAAATGATATTGTCTTAATTAATTACTGCACTTTGGTAAAAGGAATTTAGCGTGACGGTGGAGTTAGATATGTTAATTGAAAATACTGAATATAAATCAGCCCCGGGACAGGAAGTCGTCAAACCACAACTGCGGATGGTGGATCTCAACCTGCTGACCGTCTTTGATGCGGTGATGCAGGAACAAAATATTACCCGTGCGGCCCACACTCTCGGCATGTCCCAACCGGCGGTGAGTAACGCGGTATCTCGTCTCAAGGTGATGTTTAATGATGAGCTGTTCGTTCGCTATGGGCGCGGCATTCAGCCAACGGCGCGGGCCTATCAGCTGTTCGGCTCAGTACGCCAGGCATTGCAACTGGTGCAAAATGAGTTGCCGGGTTCCGGTTTTGAACCGCTGAGCAGCGAGCGCGTATTTAACCTCTGCGTTTGTAGCCCATTGGATAATTACTTAACCTCGCTAATATTTAATAAAGTTGGTGAAATCGCGCCAAATATTCATCTGGTCTTTAAATCAGCGCTACATCAAAACACCGAACATCAGCTGCGTTATCAGGAAATTGAATTCGTTATCGGTTATGAAGAGTTCCGTCGCCCGGAGTTTGCCTGCATACCTTTATTCAAAGATGAAATGGTTCTGGTGGCCAGCCGTAAACATCCGCGTATTTCCGGGCCGCTAACGGAAGCGGATATTTATCAGGAAGAGCACGCGGTCGTCGCATTGGATCGTTATGCTTCATTTAGCCAGCCGTGGTATGACTCCGTGGATAAACAATCCTGTATTGCTTATCAGGGTAATGCCATGGTTAGCGTATTAAACGTGGTGTCGCAAACCCACATGGTGGCAATAGCGCCACGTTGGTTGGCCAATGAATTCGCTGATAAATTAGATTTGCAGATCTTACCGTTGCCGCTGAAGGTCAACAGCCGCACCTGCTTCCTCTCCTGGCACGAAGCGGCCGGTCGTGATAAAGGCCATCAATGGATGGAAGAGTTATTGGCGAATATCTGTCAGCGCTAATCGACGTTATCGACCAACGGCGGCGAAAGCGCCAGCTTATCTGAGTAAACATTAAAAAAGCAGAATATTATTCTGTTTATCACCGCGGGTTCTCGCAACCCGACGGTGAAAAATGGATGATTTTCTGCCGTAAGCCGTTTCTCCCGAGTATTGGCTATCTCATTTTGTTATTCCTGAAGCAATCCTCCATATATTTCTCCAGATGCTTTCTTTTCTGCTTTTAAGAGGCGCGCTATACGCTCTCAGGCGAATTGCCTGCCTGTTGGCGAGCAGTTATGTTAATGCACAGCAAGTCGTTCACCTCAATGCGCTGCCTTTAGCGGCGCATCATACGACGCGTGCGGAAAATGACTTCCGCCGTCGTGAAAACAATAAGCCTGGAGGCAAACCATGGAGATGTTGTCAGGAGCCGAGATGGTCGTCCAATCGCTTGTCGATCAGGGCGTCAAGCAAGTATTCGGCTATCCCGGAGGCGCGGTCCTCGATATCTATGATGCATTACATACCCTCGGCGGCATTGACCATGTGCTGGTCCGCCATGAGCAGGCGGCGGTGCATATGGCCGACGGACTGGCGCGCGCAACCGGCGAAGTCGGGGTGGTGCTGGTGACCTCCGGTCCGGGAGCGACTAACGCTATTACCGGTATCGCAACGGCTTACATGGATTCCATTCCACTGGTCATTCTTTCCGGGCAGGTCGCCACCTCGCTGATTGGCTACGATGCCTTCCAGGAGTGCGATATGGTCGGTATCTCGCGCCCGGTGGTTAAACACAGCTTCCTCGTGAAACAGACTGAAGATATTCCCGGTATTTTAAAGAAAGCCTTCTGGCTGGCGGCCAGCGGCCGACCGGGGCCGGTAGTGGTCGATTTGCCGAAGGATATTCTCAATCCGGCGAAAAAGCTGCCTTATGTTTGGCCGGATGCGGTCAGCATGCGTTCCTATAACCCGACAACCAGCGGTCATAAAGGGCAGATCAAACGTGCGTTGCAAACGCTGGTGGCGGCGAAAAAACCGGTCGTATACGTTGGCGGCGGGGCAATCAATTCGCAGTGTGAAGCACAGCTGCGTACCTTGGTCGAAAAGCTGAAGCTACCGGTGGTCTCTTCATTAATGGGTTTAGGCGCTTTTCCGGCGACTCATCAGCAGGCGCTTGGCATGCTGGGGATGCACGGTACCTATGAAGCCAACATGACCATGCATCATTCCGACGTTATTTTTGCAGTCGGCGTCCGCTTTGACGATCGTACCACCAACAATTTGGCTAAGTACTGCCCGAACGCCACGGTGCTGCATATTGATATCGATCCCACGTCGATCTCCAAAACCGTCCCGGCAGATGTGCCGATCGTCGGCGACGCGCGCCAGGTGCTTGACCAGATGTTTGATCTGCTTGAACAGGAAGAGAGCCAGCAACCGCTGGATGAGATCCGCGACTGGTGGCAGCAGATCGAACAGTGGCGTTCCCGTCACTGTCTGCAATACGACACGCAAAGCGGCAAGATCAAACCGCAGGCGGTGATTGAGGCTATCTGGCGCCTGACCAATGGTGATGCTTACGTGACTTCCGATGTTGGACAGCATCAGATGTTCGCCGCGCTCTATTATCCATTCGATAAACCACGGCGTTGGATTAACTCTGGCGGCCTCGGCACGATGGGCTTTGGCCTGCCTGCGGCGCTGGGCGTGAAGATGGCGCTACCGCAAGAAACCGTGATCTGCGTGACCGGTGATGGCAGCATCCAGATGAACATTCAGGAGCTTTCCACCGCCCTGCAGTATGAACTGCCGGTGTTGGTGCTGAACCTGAATAACCGCTACCTCGGGATGGTAAAGCAGTGGCAGGATATGCTCTATTCTGGCCGCCATTCGCAGTCCTATATGGAATCGCTGCCGGACTTCGTTCGCGTCGCCGAGGCTTATGGCCACGTTGGTATTCGTATCAGCGAGCCGCAGGAGCTGGAAGCGAAGCTGGCGGAAGCCCTGGAGCAGGTGCGTAATAATCGTCTGGTGTTCGTTGATGTTACGGTTGATGGTAGCGAGCATGTTTATCCCATGCAGATCCGCGGCGGCGGCATGGACGAAATGTGGTTGAGCAAAACGGAGAGAACCTGATTATGCGCCGGATATTATCTGTATTACTGGAGAACGAATCGGGAGCGTTATCCCGGGTGATCGGCCTCTTTTCGCAGCGCGGCTACAATATTGAAAGCCTGACGGTAGCGCCAACCGACGATCCGACGTTGTCCCGCATGACCATCCAGACGGTGGGCGACGAAAAAGCCATTGAGCAGATTGAAAGCAATTACATAAGCTGGTGGACGTGCTGCGGGTCAGCGAACTGGGTCAGGGCTCCCACGTCGAACGTGAAATCATGCTGGTGAAAGTGCAGGCCAGCGGTTATGGCCGCGAAGAGGTGAAACGCAACACCGAGATCTTCCGCGGGCAGATCAATTGACGTCACGCCATCTATTTATACCGTGCAGTTGGCCGGAACCAGCGATAAGCTGGATGCGTTCCTGGCTTCTTTACGCGATGTCGCGCGCATTGTTGAAGTGGCGCGATCCGGAGTAGTCGGCCTGTCGCGCGGCGATAAAGGGTGAGTTCCGTCTGGCTATCCTTCAGGCGTGAAACCGCTTTTTCCCATCTGCTTGGGCTTTACGGCGCCAGATCTTCGTTATCGTAAACCCGACCCCAGATGGCCAGCCGTTTGGCGCTGGCAGCGACGCGGTCGATCTCCTTTTGTTCCGCTTTGTGGCGCAGAGCATCGCTTGCATCTTGCTCCTGCAGCGCCTGACGGGCGGCGCTGCAGGGTAGTGAGAAAGCGTGCATCGTGTTATCACGTAAAATCCAACTGGTATTAGTTACAGCATCCAGTAAGAGGTTATCGTGCGACACCACCACGAAGCTCCCCGCCAGGTTTGCAAGAAGCTTTCCAGCACAGCAGGGTCGGCAGATCGAGATGGTTGCCTGGCTCATCCAGCAACAGCAAATCGGGTTGTTGGATCAACGCGCGGGCGAGCAACAGACGAGTATGTTGTCCGCCGCTCAGGGTGGCGGCTTGCTGTTGGGTCTGTTGAACCGTAAAACCCATTTCAGCGAGCAGTCGCTCCGCTTGCCAGCGCAGCAAATCCCGTTCGCCAGGCGCCAGTTTTTCCAGTACCACCTGCAATAGAGGTTGGCTGAGTAGGGCGTCAGGCAGATGTTGTTCCACGCGCGCCAGCAGGCAGTGATTAGCCCGCGATACGCTGCCAGAATTCGGCGTGAGAGTGCCGTC
>OKVO01000018.1_pt1 | contig 9917 bp, 14 predicted proteins | sample 1606831 | NCBI WGS metagenome assembly OKVO01 (sample SAMN03281010, study PRJEB24777) | human gut metagenome | isolation source: fecal sample PR157 from 1 month old male Malay infant, caesarean delivered... | reverse complement strand
TGAACGCGAAGCGCAGCAGCTTGGTTTGCCGGCGCATAATTCTGCAGCCGGGCTTCACCTTAAGCGGGTTAGGCGCGCTGGCTGAAGCGTCGTTAACCTGCGATAGAATGGTGCAGTTCTGATGAAACGCGTGGCTTCGTATTTTCTTCCGCGCCGCACGGCAGCGCAGCCGGTAGGGAAGGGCTGGACGCCTTACTGGCGACCTCGGCCCTCACCGACGACCTCGGCGCTTTTTTTGTCGGTGACGGCGTGTTTCAGATTATCCCTGGCCAGCAGCCGGGAAAAATCCTCGCCCGTGATTATATCGCCACCTTCAAGCTGTTATCGCTGTATGACATCGAACAGTGTTGGTTATGCGCGGCGTCTGCCCGCGAGCGCGGCCTGGCCGCCGATACGCCGTGGGTGGTGGATGTAGAAAGCCTCGAGCCAGAAGCGCTGCGCGCCCGGCTTGATGAGTTCAACGTGATTCTACGATTCTGAGGCCCAGATGCTCCATACTCTAAGCGTCTCTCCCTGGCATGTCGATATCGACGCGATGCTGCGTCTGGTGAAGCCAGGCGACGATCTGCTCCTGCTCTCCGATGGCGTGGTCGCGGCGATTGACGGCGGCCGTTTCCTTGAAATCCTGCAATCCGCCCCCATAACCCTACATGCTCTGCAAGACGATATCGAAGCCCGCGGGCTGGCTGGTCAAATTGCGGACAGTGTCGTCAGGGTTGGCTATACTGATTTCGTCAGTCTTACGGTCAAACATGAAGGTCAGTTGGCCTGGTAATGGCGGGATCGTTGTATATTTCTTGACACCTTTTCGGCACCGCCCTAAAATTCTGCGTCCTCATATTATATGAGGCGATTTATTACGTGTTTACGAAGCAAAAGCTAAAACCAGGAGCTATTTAATGGCAACAGTTAACCAGCTGGTACGCAAACCACGTGCTCGCAAAGTTGCGAAAAGCAACGTGCCTGCGCTGGAAGCATGCCCGCAAAAAACGTGGCGTATGTACTCGTGTATATACTACCACTCCTAAAAAACCGAACTCCGCGCTGCGTAAAGTATGCCGTGTTCGTCTGACTAACGGTTTCGAAGTGACTTCCTACATCGGTGGTGAAGGTCACAACCTGCAGGAGCACTCCGTGATCCTGATCCGTGGTGGTCGTGTTAAAGACCTCCCGGGTGTTCGTTACCACACCGTTCGTGGTGCGCTTGACTGCTCCGGCGTTAAAGACCGTAAGCAGGCTCGCTCCAAGTACGGCGTGAAGCGTCCTAAGGCTTAATGGTTCTCCGTTAAGTAAGGCCAAACGTTTTAACTTAAATGTCAAACTAAACTCGTAGAGTTTTGGACAATCCTGAATTAACAACGGAGTATTTCCATGCCACGTCGTCGCGTCATTGGTCAGCGTAAAATTCTGCCGGATCCGAAGTTCGGATCAGAACTGCTGGCTAAATTTGTAAATATCCTGATGGTAGATGGTAAAAAATCTACTGCTGAATCTATCGTATACAGCGCGCTGGAGACCCTGGCTCAGCGCTCTGGTAAATCTGAACTGGAAGCATTCGAAGTAGCTCTCGAAAACGTGCGCCCGACTGTAGAAGTTAAGTCTCGCCGCGTTGGTGGTTCTACTTATCAGGTACCAGTTGAAGTCCGTCCGGTTCGTCGTAATGCCCTGGCAATGCGTTGGATCGTTGAAGCTGCTCGTAAACGCGGTGATAAATCCATGGCTCTGCGCCTGGCGAACGAACTCACTGACGCTGCAGACAACAAAGGTACTGCAGTTAAGAAACGTGAAGACGTTCACCGTATGGCCGAAGCCAACAAGGCGTTCGCACACTACCGTTGGTAATCCCTTCGGAGTCATAGTCACCAGGCGGGCGTTTCAGATGAGTCGCCCGCTCTGGATAACTTAACTGAACGCCTAAAGAAATAAACGAGGAATCAAATGGCTCGTACAACACCCATCGCACGCTACCGTAACATCGGTATCAGTGCGCACATCGACGCCGGTAAAACCACTACTACCGAACGTATTCTGTTCTACACCGGTGTAAACCACAAAATCGGTGAAGTTCATGACGGCGCCGCTACCATGGACTGGATGGAGCAGGAGCAGGAACGTGGTATCACCATCACTTCCGCTGCGACTACTGCATTCTGGTCTGGTATGGCTAAACAGTATGAACCGCACCGTGTAAACATCATCGACACCCCGGGGCACGTTGACTTCACTATCGAAGTAGAACGTTCCATGCGTGTTCTTGATGGTGCGGTAATGGTTTACTGCGCAGTTGGTGGTGTTCAGCCGCAGTCTGAAACCGTATGGCGTCAGGCAAACAAATATAAAGTTCCACGCATTGCGTTCGTTAACAAAATGGACCGCATGGGTGCGAACTTCCTGAAAGTTGTTGGTCAGATCAAAACCCGTCTGGGCGCGAACCCGGTTCCGCTGCAGCTGGCAATTGGTGCTGAAGAAGGTTTCACCGGTGTTGTTGACCTGGTGAAAATGAAAGCCATCAACTGGAACGAAGCTGATGCAGGCGTTACCTTCGAATACGAAGATATCCCGGCTGACATGCAGGAACTGGCTGACGAATGGCACCAGAACCTGATCGAGTCCGCTGCGGAAGCTTCCGAAGAGCTGATGGAAAAATACCTGGGTGGCGAAGAACTGACTGAAGAAGAGATCAAAAAAGCTCTGCGTCAGCGCGTTCTGAACAACGAAATCATCCTGGTAACCTGTGGTTCTGCGTTCAAGAACAAAGGTGTTCAGGCGATGCTGGATGCGGTAATTGATTACCTGCCATCCCCGATCGATGTTCCGGCAATCAACGGCATCCTGGACGACGGTAAAGATACCCCGGCTGAGCGTCACGCAAGCGACGAAGAGCCGTTCTCTGCACTGGCGTTCAAAATCGCTACCGACCCGTTCGTTGGTAACCTGACCTTCTTCCGTGTGTACTCCGGTGTGGTTAACTCTGGTGATACCGTACTGAACTCCGTGAAAGCTGCACGTGAGCGTTTCGGTCGTATCGTTCAGATGCACGCTAACAAACGTGAAGAGATCAAAGAAGTTCGCGCGGGCGATATCGCTGCCGCTATCGGTCTGAAAGACGTAACCACTGGTGACACCCTGTGTGACCCGGATGCGCCGATCATTCTGGAGCGTATGGAATTCCCTGAGCCGGTAATCTCCATCGCCGTTGAGCCGAAAACCAAAGCTGACCAGGAAAAAATGGGTCTGGCTCTGGGTCGTCTGGCTAAAGAAGACCCGTCATTCCGCGTATGGACTGACGAAGAGTCTAACCAGACCATCATCGCCGGTATGGGTGAACTGCACCTCGACATCATCGTTGACCGTATGAAGCGTGAATTCAACGTTGAAGCGAACGTCGGTAAACCTCAGGTTGCTTACCGCGAAGCGATTCGCCAGAAAGTTACCGATGTTGAAGGTAAACACGCCAAGCAGTCTGGTGGTCGTGGTCAGTACGGTCACGTTGTGATCGACATGTACCCGCTGGAGCCGGGCTCTAACCCGAAAGGTTACGAGTTCATCAACGACATTAAAGGTGGTGTAATCCCTGGCGAATACATCCCGGCCGTTGATAAAGGCATCCAGGAACAGCTGAAAGCTGGTCCGCTGGCTGGCTACCCGGTAGTTGATATGGGTATCCGTCTGCACTTCGGTTCTTACCACGACGTTGACTCCTCTGAGCTGGCGTTTAAACTGGCCGCTTCTATCGCCTTTAAAGAAGGCTTTAAGAAAGCGAAACCAGTTCTGCTTGAGCCGATCATGAAGGTTGAAGTAGAAACTCCGGAAGAGAACACCGGTGACGTAATCGGTGACTTGAGCCGTCGTCGCGGCATGCTGCGCGGTCAAGAATCTGAAGTAACTGGCGTTAAGATCCACGCTGAAGTTCCGCTGTCTGAAATGTTCGGATATGCAACTCAGCTGCGTTCTCTGACCAAAGGTCGTGCATCATACACCATGGAATTCCTGAAGTATGATGATGCGCCGAACAACGTTGCTCAGGCCGTTATTGAAGCCCGTGGTAAATAATCCACAGGATTAAAACCTAAGTCCCGTGCTCTCTCCTGAGGGGAGAGCACTATAGTAAGGAATATAGCCGTGTCTAAAGAAAATTTGAACGTACAAAACCGCACGTTAACGTTGGTACTATCGGCCACGTTGACCATGGTAAAACTACTCTGACCGCTGCAATCACCACCGTACTGGCTAAAACCTACGGCGGTGCTGCTCGCGCATTCGACCAGATCGATAACGCGCCGGAAGAAAAAGCTCGTGGTATCACCATCAACACTTCCCACGTTGAATATGACACCCGACTCGCCACTACGCGCACGTAGACTGCCCGGGCCACGCCGACTATGTTAAAAACATGATCACCGGTGCTGCTCAGATGGATGGCGCGATCCTGGTTGTTGCTGCGACTGACGGCCCGATGCCGCAGACTCGTGAGCACATCCTGCTGGGTCGTCAGGTAGGCGTTCCGTACATCATCGTGTTCCTGAACAAATGCGACATGGTTGATGACGAAGAGCTGCTGGAACTGGTTGAGATGGAAGTTCGTGAACTGCTGTCTCAGTACGATTTCCCGGGCGACGACACTCCGATCGTTCGTGGTTCTGCTCTGAAAGCGCTGGAAGGCGACGCAGAGTGGGAAGCGAAATCCTGGAACTGGCTGGCTTCCTGGATTCCTACATTCCGGAACCAGAGCGTGCGATTGACAAGCCGTTCCTGCTGCCGATCGAAGACGTATTCTCCATCTCCGGTCGTGGTACCGTTGTTACCGGTCGTGTAGAGCGCGGTATCATCAAAGTTGGTGAAGAAGTTGAAATCGTTGGTATCAAAGAGACTCAGAAGTCTACCTGTACTGGCGTTGAAATGTTCCGCAAACTGCTGGACGAAGGCCGTGCTGGTGAGAACGTAGGTGTTCTGCTGCGTGGTATCAAACGTGAAGAAATCGAACGTGGTCAGGTACTGGCTAAGCCGGGCAGCATCAAGCCGCACACCAAGTTCGAATCTGAAGTGTACATCCTGTCCAAAGACGAAGGCGGCCGTCATACTCCGTTCTTCAAAGGCTACCGTCCGCAGTTCTACTTCCGTACTACTGACGTGACTGGTACCATCGAACTGCCGGAAGGCGTAGAGATGGTAATGCCGGGCGACAACATCAAAATGGTTGTTACCCTGATCCACCCGATCGCGATGGACGATGGTCTGCGTTTCGCAATCCGTGAAGGCGGCCGTACCGTTGGCGCGGGCGTGGTTGCTAAAGTTCTCGGCTAATCGCTGATAACATTTGACGCAATGCGCAATAAAAGGGCATCATTTGATGCCCTTTTTGCACGCTTTCACACCAGAACCTGGCTCATCAGTGATTTTTTTTGTCATAATCATTGCTGAGACAGGCTCTGAAGAGGGCGTAAAGTCCGAAACGCAGCAGAGCATTTCGGTTTGGTCGCCTCGCATTTAATGCGGGGCGAAGATGTTTGTCTGAATTCTTGTGACAGGTTGGTTTATGAGTGCGAATACCGAAGCTCAAGGGAGCGGGCGCGGCCTGGAAGCGTTGAAGTGGGTTATCGTTGCCGTGCTGCTGATTGTAGCCATCGTAGGCAACTTCCTTTATCGCGACATTATGCTGGCGATCCGTGCGCTGGCTGTGGTGATTCTTATCGCTGCTGCCGGTGGCGTCGCTCTGTTAACGACAAAAGGTAAGGCGACAGTCGCTTTCGCCCGCGAAGCGAGAACCGAAGTCCGCAAAGTGATCTGGCCGACCCGCCAGGAAACGCTGCACACCACGCTGATTGTTGCTGCCGTAACTGCAGTAATGTCACTGATCCTGTGGGGACTGGATGGTATTCTGGTTCGCCTGGTATCCTTTATCACTGGCCTGAGGTTCTGAGATGTCTGAAGCTCCTAAAAAGCGCTGGTACGTCGTTCAGGCGTTTTCCGGTTTTGAAGGTCGCGTAGCTACTTCGCTGCGTGAACATATCAAATTACACAACATGGAAGAGTTGTTTGGCGAAGTCATGGTTCCAACCGAAGAAGTGGTTGAAATCCGTGGCGGCCAGCGTCGCAAAAGCGAACGCAAATTCTTCCCAGGCTACGTTCTGGTTCAGATGGTCATGAACGACGCGAGCTGGCACCTGGTGCGCAGCGTCCCGCGCGTGATGGGCTTCATCGGCGGTACTTCCGACCGTCCGGCGCCGATCAGCGACAAAGAAGTCGATGCCATCATGAACCGTCTGCAGCAGGTTGGCGATAAGCCGCGTCCGAAAACGCTGTTTGAGCCGGGCGAAATGGTTCGCGTCAACGATGGTCCGTTTGCTGACTTTAACGGCGTTGTTGAAGAAGTGGACTACGAGAAGTCTCGCCTGAAAGTTTCCGTTTCTATCTTCGGTCGTGCTGACTCCGGTAGAACTGGACTTCGGCCAGGTTGAGAAGGCGTAAGCCGGCGATCAAAAAAGCAGCGATTTAATCGTTGCATAGGGCGCGAAATTGGCATACAATTTCGCGCCTTTTGTTTTTATGGGCCTGGCCCGTAAAACGATGTTTAATCACGGGGAGCTTCTCTGAAGCGTTAATACCCAATTCGAGGATTTAAGAATGGCTAAGAAAGTACAAGCCTACGTCAAGCTGCAGGTTGCAGCTGGTATGGCAAACCCGAGTCCGCCGGTTGGTCCAGCACTGGGTCAGCAGGGCGTTAACATCATGGAATTCTGCAAAGCGTTCAACGCAAAAACCGAATCCATGGAAAAAGGTCTGCCAATCCCGGTTGTTATCACCGTTTACGCTGACCGTTCTTTCACTTTCGTTACCAAAACTCCGCCGGCAGCAGTTCTGCTGAAAAAAGCGGCTGGTATCAAGTCCGGCTCTGGTAAGCCGAACAAAGATAAAGTTGGTAAAATTTCCCGCGCTCAGCTGCAGGAAATCGCGCAGACCAAAGCTGCCGACATGACTGGTGCCGACATTGAAGCGATGACTCGCTCCATCGAAGGTACTGCACGTTCCATGGGCCTGGTAGTGGAGGACTAAGAAATGGCTAAACTGACCAAGCGCATGTCCGTGATTCGTGAGAAAGTTGATGCAACCAAACAGTACGACATCAACGAAGCTATCGCTCTGCTGAAAGAACTGGCGACCGCTAAGTTCGTTGAAAGCGTTGACGTTGCTGTAAACCTGGGCATCGATGCTCGTAAATCTGACCAGAACGTACGTGGTGCAACTGTACTGCCGCACGGTACTGGCCGTTCTGTTCGCGTTGCCGTATTTGCACAGGGCCCGAACGCTGAAGCTGCTAAAGCTGCAGGCGCCGAGCTGGTAGGTATGGAAGATCTGGCTGACCAGATCAAGAAAGGCGAAATGAACTTTGACGTTGTTATTGCTTCCCCGGATGCAATGCGCGTTGTTGGCCAGCTGGGCCAGGTTCTGGGCCCGCGCGGCCTGATGCCAAACCCGAAAGTTGGTACCGTAACTCCTAACGTTGCTGAAGCGGTTAAGAACGCGAAAGCAGGTCAGGTTCGTTATCGTAACGACAAAAACGGCATCATCCACACCACCATCGGTAAAGTGGACTTTGACGCTGACAAACTGAAAGAAAACCTGGAAGCTCTGCTGGTTGCGCTGAAAAAGCAAAACCGACTCAGGCTAAAGGCGTGTACATCAAGAAAGTTAGCATCTCCACCACCATGGGTGCAGGTGTTGCAGTAGATCAGGCTGGCCTGAACGCTTCTGCAAACTAATGCCTTTACGTGGGCGGTGATTTTGTCTACAATCTTACCCCCACGTTTGCTAACGAAAGTTAGCGGCTAACAGATTTGTTCGTTGGAGCCTGGCCTATCCAGGCCTCCGTCGAAGACCGCAGGTGTTTCGTAAGAAACTTAATCCCCTGCGTAGACGGTGACAGAACGCTAAGATTATTCTTTTATATTCTGGCTTGTTTCTGCTCACCGTAATTAAGACGCTCTCTCCGTTTGGAGGAGTGAAGTGAGTTCCAGAGATTTTCTCTGGCAAACATCCAGGAGCAAAGCTAATGGCTTTAAATCTTCAAGACAAACAAGCGATTGTTGCTGAAGTCAGCGAAGTAGCCAAAGGCGCGCTGTCTGCAGTAGTTGCGGATTCCCGTGGCGTAACTGTAGATAAAATGACTGAACTGCGTAAAGCAGGTCGTGAAGCTGGCGTTTACATGCGTGTTGTTCGTAACACCCTGCTGCGCCGCGTCGTTGAAGGTACTCCGTTCGAGTGCCTGAAAGACACGTTTGTTGTCCGACCCTGATTGCATACTCTATGGAACACCCGGGCGCTGCATGCTCGTACTGTTCAAAGAGTTCGCGAAAGCGAATGCAAAATTTGAGGTCAAAGCCGCTGCCTTTGAAGGTGAGCTGATCCCGGCGTCTCAGATCGACCGCCTGGCAACTCTGCCGACCTACGAAGAAGCAATTGCACGCCTGATGGCAACCATGAAAGAAGCTTCGGCTGGCAAACTGGTTCGTACTCTGGCTGCTGTACGCGATGCGAAAGAAGCTGCTTAATCGCAGTTATCTTTTAACGCATCGCTTACGTATAAACTTATTCTGATATTCAGGAACAATTTAAATGTCTATCACTAAAGATCAAATCATTGAAGCAGTATCCGCTATGTCCGTAATGGACGTTGTTGAGCTGATCTCTGCAATGGAAGAAAAATTCGGTGTTTCCGCTGCTGCTGCTGTAGCTGTAGCTGCTGGCCCGGCTGAAGCTGCTGAAGAAAAAACTGAATTCGACGTAATTCTGAAAGCTGCTGGCGCTAACAAAGTTGCTGTTATCAAAGCAGTACGTGGCGCGACTGGCCTGGGTCTGAAAGAAGCTAAAGACCTGGTAGAATCTGCACCGGCTGCACTGAAAGAAGGCATCAGCAAAGACGACGCTGAAGCTCTGAAAAAATCTCTGGAAGAAGCTGGCGCTGAAGTTGAAGTTAAATAAGCCAACCCTTCCGGTTGCAGCCTGAGAAATTAGGCTGAGGCTGGTGACTTTTTAGTCACCAGCCTTTTTGCGCTGTAAGGCGCCAGTAGCATTTCACACTGTTTGACTGCTGGTTTGCCTCACAATGCTTGTTTCTATCGACGACTTAATATACTGCGACAGGTTAGGGTTCCTGGGCTGTGTAAATCGCAATGAAATGGTTTAAGCGTGATAGCAACAGGCATTGCGGAAAGTGTTCCATTTTCCGGTCAACAAAATAGTGTTGCATAAAAAACTGACCCTTTCCGGGCAGATGGGTCGACTTGTCAGCGAGCTGAGGAACCCTATGGTTTACTCCTATACCGAGAAAAAACGTATTCGTAAGGATTTTGGTAAACGTCCACAAGTTCTGGATGTGCCTTATCTCCTTTCTATCCAGCTTGACTCGTTCCAGAAGTTTATCGAGCAAGATCCTGAAGGGCAGTATGGTCTGGAAGCAGCCTTCCGTTCCGTATTCCCGATTCAGAGCTACAGCGGTAATTCAGAGCTGCAGTATGTCAGCTACCGTCTGGGCGAACCTGTTTTGATGTTAAAGAATGTCAGATCCGTGGCGTGACGTATTCCGCACCGCTGCGCGTAAAAACTGCGTCTGGTGATCTACGAGCGCGAAGCGCCGGAAGGCACCGTTAAAGACATTAAAGAACAAGAAGTCTACATGGGCGAAATCCCGCTCATGACCGACAACGGTACCTTCGTTATCAACGGTACCGAGCGTGTTATCGTTTCTCAGCTGCACCGTAGCCCGGGCGTCTTCTTTGACAGTGACAAAGGTAAGACTCACTCTTCCGGTAAGGTCCTGTATAACGCACGTATCATCCCTTATCGTGGTTCCTGGCTGGACTTCGAATTCGACCCGAAAGACAACCTGTTCGTTCGTATCGACCGTCGTCGTAAACTGC
>OKVO01000017.1_pt1 | contig 9943 bp, 16 predicted proteins | sample 1606831 | NCBI WGS metagenome assembly OKVO01 (sample SAMN03281010, study PRJEB24777) | human gut metagenome | isolation source: fecal sample PR157 from 1 month old male Malay infant, caesarean delivered... | reverse complement strand
ATATCTCACCTTGAGGGTTATCGAAAGGAGTGGGATGACAAGCGAGGATGCTGGAAAGATAAACCCCTTCACGACTTCACATCACACGGCGCCGACGGGTTCCGCTACTTCGCAGTAGCGAAAAACAACCACAAACAAGTCGGTGCAATTTTCTTCACCTAAGGAAATCTCAGTGAGTAACGATACCGAAATGCAAATCCTCGCTGGGCTCATAGTGAATAGCCTTAACGAGGTGGGCCGTGCGCGCCAGTTGTATGCTTCAGGGCTAGGGAAGTCAGGAAACACGAAACGACATCATCTATGGTGCGAATTTGGTTACCCGGAGCGTCTCGATTTTGACCACTTCTACAACATGTATGAGCGTAATGGCGCTGCGTTTGGCGCGGTGCATAAACTGCTCGATGCATGCTGGACTGACACGCCGGTGATCGTAGACGGTGATGAAACCAAAAAATCGAAAAAATCGACGCCGTGGGAGAAAAAAGTCACCAAGCTCATGAAAAAACACTGGGCTAAGGTGAAGGATGCTGATCGGCGAAATCTGGTAGGTCATTACTCCGGCCTGATTCTTCAATTTGCAGACAGCAAGGAGTGGTGGGAGCCCGTCGATCGCAGCGTTATGCGGAATTCTCGCGAGCGTGGCCTGGTCAAAATGATTCCAGCATGGGAGGCACAGGTTAAGCCCGGGGAACTTGAACAGGACCAGAAATCGCCAGACTACGGCATGCCGAAGTTCTATTACTTCCAGGAGCAACAAGTCGGGGACAATGGCAACATCTCCGGCCCGATGCGGTCGATTAAGATCCACCCAGAAAGAATCATCATCTTTTGCGAAGGCTCAGAAGACGAGTCATCGTTGGCCGGCATTCCGTTTCTGCGAGCTGGTTACAACGACCTGCTTGATATGGCGAAAACTTCCGGCGGTAGTGCGGAAGGCTTCCTGAAGAACGCCAGCAGACAGCTCGGCATCAACATGTCGAAGGAAACAAACCTCAAGACCATCATTGATGAAGCAAAGAAAGCCGGTTACTCAGGCCTGGCGGAAGCGCTAAATGCTGCCATACAGAAGCTGAACTCTGGTACAGATTCAGCGTTGGTGACTCAAGATGGTGAAGCCAAAGTGTTGTCGGTGGCGGCAGCGGATCCAAGTCCTACATGGACAGTGTCAGCAAATCAGTTTTCCTCTTCAGTCCAGATGCCATTCACCATTCTCTTTGGTCAGCAGACAGGGAGGCTTGCGTCAGATCAGGACAAAAACGACTTTGCTAAGCGCTGCAACGGTCGTCGTGCGGGTTTCCAGACTGATCGCGCGACTGCGGTAATTGAGCGGCTGTGGACAGTAGAAGTCATTGAGCCTCCGAAGTCTGGCGAAATTACTTTAACCTGGTCTGACTTACTAGCACCAAGTGAGAAAGAAAAGATTGCCAACATGAAGGAAATGGCGGCGGTCGCCAGGGATACACAGCAAGCCTACGGAACACCAGCTGTCGATGAGAATGAGGTCAGGGAAGCGGGAGAGTTAGAGCCGCGTGAAGAAGTGCAAACTCCTGACCCAAACAAAAAGGTAACTACCGATGATCCTCTTTCCGATGAATCCGGAGCAAAAGGCGAAAGTCGGTACGCCAGTAGTGCCGCGTAGCAAGGTTGACCCCACGCGATCGGCGAAGCAGGTCTGCGCGATGTTCCGGGATATCGAGGACCGGTATCTCGGCATCAAGCGAGCGCTGAAAGCATTGTTCGACCAGCGACTGACCGGGCGAGAGCGTGAGGTAAACAGCCATGACTGGCACTTCCTTTGCCATGACCACGGCGAGGATGTGCGGCTTTATCAAGTTAACGCTGGCAAGTTTATCTACGACATGTCGACGCAGGAGATGGCCGACCTGCTCGAAGCAGTGCAGGCCATTCTCGACGATTACCTGTTGGATGGTGGCGAGCAAAACCTCTGGGCGATGGATTACGTCGCCGCTGAGGCGCAGCGCGGCACGCTGGAGGCTTTCAATAATCTCTCGCAGCAGTCGCAGGTATACGCCAGCCAGACGACGCTACAGCAGCTTGTAAACAGCCCAGGTTATCTGAACCAGATAGCGGCAGCCAGGCTGACAACGTTCAGTGACTGGAAGGTCATCAGCGATACCGCCCGCGGTGACCTGACCAACATCATCACTGACGCGGTAGTGCGCGGCGTGAATCCTCGCGAGACGGCCAGCGTCATCAGCAAGCGCCTCGATGTTTCGATGTCGAAGGCCAAGACCATCGCTCAGACTGAACAGGTCGGTGCGCTGCGGCAGGCACAGTGGAACGAAACGGACTGGGCTGCTGACCGGCTTGGGCTGAATACCGGCCTGCTGTGGCTGTCAGCGCTCAAGCCTACGACGCGCACCTGGCACGCCAGCCGTCATGGCAAGGTCTACACCACGGAAGAGGTGCGGGACTTCTACGCTGAGAACGGTAACCGGTACAACTGTTATTGCAGTCAGGTACCGGCGCTGCTTAATGACGACGGCAGCATATTCAATAAAGGGCTGGCGGAACGGTTGGCGAAAGAACGTGATCAATGGAAAGAAGATTCCAATTAGTGCTTAATAGCATCATTATCATTTTCATGGAATCAAGCTGATGAGTATTACCCTACAAGAAGTTGGCTCTTTTTTCCTAACTCTTGTTGTTCCGATTACAACAGGGGTGGTTGCGGCAGGCTTTACAGCATACTTTGCGTTGAATAGGTTTTACAAAGAGAAATGGTGGGAAAAGAAACACTCCTCCTATAACCAACTTATCGATAATCTATTCGAAGTTAAGGCTATTTATGCCTATGCTTTTGACTTAGGACATGCTGAATACCAAGCAGATATGCGTGGTGAGTCTGGTCCTGACGGTGTAGTCGATTGGGAAAAATATCATAGACTTAAAGCTCAATTGCATCGATTTTACGTCCTTGCGCCAATATCATTAAGTAATCACACTCGAAATTTATTGGACGAATTCTTCTCTAAATCAACTGCGTCAGACTATAAAGTTTATGAAGAAGGTTTCCCCGATTTTATTGCTTACAGCGAAATGTCTACGGCTGCTCAGGAATTAATAGATGCCATAGTACTTGATGCTGAAAAAGAATTGAGGTTTAAGTAAAAATACTGATAAAAGGTCGCTCCGGCGGCCTTTTTTAATGCCTGAAAGCCACCAAAGAGGACCCAGCATGAAACGCAACCGCGTTAACGTGCTGACCGTCGTCAACTCCGCTTCAAACATCACCACTGAAACCATCGACGGCAAGCCACATATCGTGGTTCGCGGCATTACGCCTGTCGTGGACGATATCGTGATGAACCGGAAGTTGTACCCGGCAGCAGAAATCGAAAAGGCCTACAACACGCTTGAGCGCAACCCGATGCCGCTGGGCCACCCCAAAGTGGACGGTAAGCACGTGTCGGCGCGCGATGTCCGGGCGGTGAACGAATACCACGTTGGCGCCTGGCTGCAGAACGTCAGCCACGAAGGTGGGAAGGTGACTGGCGACATGTACGTTAACCGCCAGTACGCCGAATCCAGCGAGAAGGGCAAGCGCCTGATTAACCGCCTGGACGAGATGCTGGCCGGCACCAATTCCGATCCGATCCACATCTCCACCGGCCTGCTGTATTCCGGCATCGCTGCTAACGGCGAGTCTAAGGGCAAGAAGTACAACGAAATCGCCACCAACATGATGTTCGACCATGTGGCGGTGCTGCTTGATGAACCCGGCGCCGGTACGCCAGAAGAAGGCGTCGGTATCTTCGTTAACTCTGAAGGTGATGAGCAGCAGGTAGAAGTTGCTCGTCTTGCTGATGGCATCGACGCACTCGCGACGGCCTGCTCAACAAGACCAAATTTTTCTCACCAATGCCTCCAACTTCTCTTTCGACGACATCTCCCGCGCCATCAGCGACAAGCTGCGCGAGGGTGACACCGAAGATAAGTGGCTTTGGCCTGAAACGGTGTGGCCGGACAACTTCATCTACCGCAATGACACCAAATACCTGAAGCAGAAGTACCTCATCGATGACGACGGCAAAGCCGTGTTCGTCGGCGAACCTGTAGAAGTCGTGCGCAAACCCATTGAGTACGAGATTAAAACCAACGGAGAGAACGATCCGATGAAAGAACTGATTATCAATGCGCTGCAAGCCGCTGGTAAGCCGACTGAAGGCAAGTCCGACGCCGAGCTGATGGACGCATACAACCAGATGAAGGCCGAAGAAGCCACCGCCAAGAAAAAACGGCGATGAAGAGATCGACCAGGAAACCGGCAAGCCCAAGAAGAAACGAGCAGGCAGCCAACAATGAAGAGATGCAGCCTGGGCTAAAAGCGCTTACCGAACAGGTAATGGCGCTTAATTCACAGATCAACGCTAACTCCGAGAGCGAGAAGGCCAGCATGCGCGCCGCGGTGAAAGGCCAAATTTGGCATGACTGACATTGCAGTTAACGCCCTCGACGGTGAGCCGCTCAGCGAGCTGTTTGCTAAATGCCAGACCTCAACCGGCCTGAATGGTGCTTTCCTGCAGGCCACTAACAACCAATCAGTCAGCGAAATGCCGGAGTAAAAATGGCTAAAGACGGAAAACACGTAATTCACGCCGGTGGCGTATTCCCTAATCCGCTGCTTAACCGTGAAGGTGCCGCGGCGGCCGCCACTAAACCAGGTACCGTTGGCTTCTTCTCTGCCGGGAAGTTCACAGCGTCGGTTGATGGTAACGAAGAGGCGATCCTCTATATCGCTGACTTTGATTATCTGCGCTGCCAGACGGTTGATGACTCCATACCGGTGAATGAGCTGGTGGTTGGCATTCATCCAATGCAGGGCATGTTCCTCAACGTACGCGCCGCTGCAGGCACGTACAAAAAAGGACAACCGCTTTCCATCGCAAATGGCCAGGTTAAAGCCGCCGGCGCCGATGAATCAATTCGCGCATTTGTCGAAGAAGACACAGCGTACACCGTTGCTGCAGGCGATCTGCTGCGCGTCGTTATCAAGTAAGGAGCAACTGAATGCTTGTATTTTCACGCTCTATCGGTGAACGCACCGGTAACCTAGAAGTCAACCAGGCACAGTTCCGTGAGCTGGAGATGGCGCGCAATATGAGCGCCCAGGCCGTGGCTGACTTCATCGCCCGCGCTCGCTTTGGTGAGCAAGGCCATCTGGATGCGGTGAATGCGGTAGACGATATTCGTCGCATGTACCGTGCGTACGACCAGACCGTTCTTGCTCAATTCGAGCCAAATACCGAGTTCACCTTGTTTAATGACTTGATGCCGCTGTCTCGCTCGGTCCGTCTGGAAGAGTCCGTGTATGAATACGCTCGTACTGGCGGCCGTGGCTGGGCGCACACATCAATGTCGGGACAGATTGGTGCGGCACTTGACGCACGTGCGTACAGCTTCGACGGCACGATGGTGCCGGTGCACGATTCTGGTTTCAAGTTCCACTGGCGTGACCCGATCTTCAATAAAGGCTCTGCCCTTGCTTCCCTGTCTGACGCGCAGCGCGGTTCTGTTGATGACGTGCGCCGTAAAATCGTGGACTACATGTTCAACGGTTTCCGCGACTCGGAAGGCAACTTCGTTACCTTCGATGGCAAAACGTGGAAAGGCCTGAAGAACGATGAACGCGTCGGCCAGGTTGATTTGGGCGCATCTGGATTGAACATCGACTTCTCCAGCCGCACTACAACCGCAGAACAGAACCGAAACGGTGCGATCGCGCTGCGTGACACCATGAAGATCACCAATAACCAGTACGCGCCGCAGACCTGGTACGTATCCAGCGAGATCATGTCCAACTGGGAGCGCTATTTCAGCGACAATTACCAGTCAGGCACCATCCTGCAGGAAATCCTGAAGCTGTCCGGCATTGCCGCAGTGAAAGAAGACGCCGAACTCACAGGTAACCAGATTTTGGTGGTTCCTCTGACTGCCGGCGTTATCGCTCCGATCACTGGTCAGGCTGTGGGCACTGTCGCTGACCCTCGTCAGTTCTATAACAGCGACTACATCTGGCGCACCTGGGGCGCTATGGGCCTGATGGTCAAGCAGGATATCAACCTCAAACATGGCGTGCTCTTCGCGAGCAGCTAAGGAGAAATTGAATGGCACTGGTAGAAATCACAGCAGGTAACGTCTTCGCCGGTGCCAACCTCCGCAAACTGGAGGTTGGTGCGATCGTAGAAGTGGACGATGCAACAGCAGCGCGCTGGAAAGCGTCTGGCAAAGCAAAGGACACTGACAAGAAGAAAGGCGAGAAGCTTTCCTTCGAAGTGGCAACTCCGTCCGCGCAGGCGGCAGACCTTTCTGGCCTGCAAAAGCAACTCGCCGACGCGCTGGAGCAGAACCAAAAGCTAATCGCCGATGGTGAAGCAAAAGACAAGGCTCACGCCGACGCGCTGGCAGCAGAAACAAAACGTGCTGACGAAGCAGAGTCCGCACTGGCAGAAGCTACCAAGAAGGCAAAATAACCATGGCTGACCCAATCACAGCGGCAGACGTGCAGGCGTTCCTCGGTGAATTGGGTTATTCCATTCCCGGTGCGCTGCTGGATCCGATTCTCTGCGTGGTGAACAAGATTATCCCGTGCCTTGATGGTGCGGGATATGACGACTGCACGGCAAAGCTCATCCTGATGTATGCCGCTGCGCTCATGGCGACGTCTTCCGGTGCCCGGCGAATAAAATCGCAGGGGGCGCCATCAGGAGCGTCGCGATCGTTCGATTACGGTGCTGACAGCATCACCTGGTTGCGTGACTCACTGACCCGACTCGATACCAGCGGATGTACCGGTGAACTCCCCATCAGTGCCGGTAATAGCGTCGGCCTGTTTCTCGTTGTTGGTGGCTGCTGATGAAATGGATATCCGTTAGTGTCCGGATGCCGCGGTCATTCGTTCGTGTCTGGGTGATGACCGATACTGGGAAGCAAACCACAGCGTACGTGAAAAGCAATGGTGAGTGGTACATCAACTGCGACCGCATACGCGCCACAGGTGCCGTTGTGCTGCGATGGAGGGATGACTGATGTCTTCGGTTGCCAATTGGTCTTATACCGCTACAGCGACAATCTGGCGGAAGCTGGAGGGCAACGACGAATACGGCGACCCGTTGGGCTATGCCGAACCTGAGCATATCCTCTGCGATTACGAGGGCGGGCTCAGCAAGAAGTTAGCTAACCTGGGCGCCGAAATCGTCGTGAAGAATACCGTCTGGTCTGAGTATGCACTGGCAGCGGCAGGTGATTATCTGCTGATTGGCCAGTCAACCGAAGCAGACCCGGTTATCGCTGGTGCCGACGAGGTGCGGCAGGTTATCCGTTACGCCGATACGTTCGAGCGACTGGCGGATGATTACGCCATTCTGACTGGGGTCTGATTATGGGTATTAAAGTTAGCGGCATTAGTCAGGCCAAAAAACACCTCAATGACACCATCAACGATGTCAGAGGGCGCAAGGTCATTCGTGCGCTTCAGTCTGCGATGATTCTTATCGGTGCGCGGGCAGCCTATTACACCCCTATCGACACCTCTACGCTGATTAACAGCCAGTTCAGAGAAATCGACGCTGGTGGCTTGCTCATCACCGGGCGCATCGGTTACTCAGCCAATTATGCAGTGTATGTTCATGAGGCGTCAGGCAAGCTGAAAGGAACAGCCGCGAGCTCACTTCGGTATTGAACCAGTAACCGCTCTGAGTTCGGACCGCAGAAACCGAAAGAGTTCGGTGGAGGTACCGGAACGGGAAACTACTGGGATCCACATGGTGAGCCGCAATTCCTGACCAAAGGCGCGAATGACGAGCGCGATAACGTTGATGCGGTGATGCGCAAGGAGCTTTCGCTATGACACCAATGATGCATGAGCGTGTGCGCAACATGTTCGGCGACGCCGGGCTAACGACTGGCTTCACGGTGCAACAGTTGATGTACGATGACCCTGGCGACCTGTCGAAAGCGATCATGGTGTTCAGGCCAAACGGCGGCTCGAACATTCGAACAGATCTCGGTTCCGAATATCATGTCCTTGTCGATGTCGTCGGCGCGAAAGATAAGCGCAAAGATGCGCTCAATGCCGTGCAGAAAATTGTCGATTACGTACAAGCCAACCCCATGGCTGACGAGTGCGTCGGCTACATCCAGAACATGGGCGCAATTCCCGCGCCAGTGCTCACAGAAGAAGGGCGAATAGTCTTCCGACTCCAATTTGCCTGTACCTATGGCGAATAGCCAAACCAAACAAATGACCCGCTACGGCGGGTTTTCTTTTGAGTATAAGAGGAGTTTCACATGGCTGATTGCCCGAACTCGAACGAACGCCTTTTCGGCGGCGCGGTCGTTCTGGAAGTTGCCGACGGTTGCCCAGACACCAAACCTGATGAATCCGAATGGAAGTCTCTGGCAGCTGGTACTTCTAAAGGGTTTGACTTCAATCCGAACTCAGTAACTTCAGATGCGGATGACGGCGGTGGTTACGTCGAGACCATCATTACCAACAGTGATTTTACCCTGAGTTTCGAGGGGGAAGTTCGTAAAAAAGATAAGTTGGATCAGTACGGAGTCGGTAAGTTCATCAAGTATTTTGCTGATGAGCTAAAGGCCAAACGTCAACCTGGTATTTGGGTTCGAATGGACTACGGCCCTGTTGAGTTCATTGGCTACATGAACATTACGGCGCTAAGTTCTGACGGCGGAACCAACGACATCGTTACGTTCTCCACTGAATTCAAAGTTGGTGATGCCAGCACCATTGAAGTGAATGAGGTGACTTCTGTAGCAGTAACAGGTGTGACGGTAACTCCGGCCACCAGCACTGGCGCTGCAGCTGGAACCAGCACCTTCACGGTGAATATAGCCCCCGCCGGAGCTACCAACAAAAACTTTACCGTAGCGACCACCGATGCGACCAAAGCAACGGCTACCGCCTCCGGCAACACCGTTACCGTGACGCGCGTCGCCACCGGCAGCGCGCAGATCATCATCAACACCGAAGATGGCAACTTTGTGGCCGTGCATACGGTCACCGTTACCTAACGGACATTCCAAAGGGCAGCGCGCTGCCCTTGATAATGACCGCTTACTGGAATGAGCTATGACTGCATTAATCGACATTGGTGAATTCTCTGTCAGTGATAGTCGCGATGGAGGTCAAGACTACCTGTTAAGACCATCTTTCGAGGCGATGACCCGCATTGGGACACCTGCAGAGATTGTGCGAGCGTATGCCACTATTCACGGAAGTGATGTTGCAAAACTACTTGAAGTCTGTACTGATACACTGAGAAGAATTCCTGACTGGCTTTCACCTTCATTTAACAGATCAGCAGAGAAGGTACTATCAACATGCATGCATGTGCTTCAGGCTTGCTGCGAAGATGATATGACACCGATGATTGGTGAGTGGAAAGGGTGGCGGCATTGTGTCGTCTATCGCCCCGGGCAGATGCCGAAGAACGATATCATCGTGCTGGCTCAACACCTCATGCAGCACGGCGTTGTCGGCAAGGCTAAGGTTAGACAGCTACAGCGCCATGAAACAGGGGAACGCACGACAGAATTTAAAGCCTTCGACTACATTAGCGCGGCACGTAGCCACTTTGGCATGAGTCGCTCCGAAGCATCGCAGCTGACGATGACCGAATTCCAGATGCTGCTGGCGGCGAAATACCCGGACCAGAAAGGATTCACGCGCGAAGAGTATGATGCAATTGCTGATGACTACTTGGCAAAGCAAGCGGCAAGAAGGGCTGCAAAAATCAAATCTGAAAATGTTTAATCTTGTGAGCAATCATATCCCATGCTACTCTTTTGGCACATTTATCAAGTGGGATAGGGATATGAGAAAGAGTTATGGGATTTTGTCATTCGCCTCTATTTCTATATTGGGGCTGTGGGCAGCCGACTGATGAAAAAGTCATTGCCG
>OKVO01000015.1_pt1 | contig 10321 bp, 13 predicted proteins | sample 1606831 | NCBI WGS metagenome assembly OKVO01 (sample SAMN03281010, study PRJEB24777) | human gut metagenome | isolation source: fecal sample PR157 from 1 month old male Malay infant, caesarean delivered... | reverse complement strand
GACTCTCGATGCAGCTGCCGAACAGCCAGAATCGCTTGCAGAGGACCCGGAAACCCTCAGTATCAGCTGTGAGGTAACGTTCCGGCACGGGACGCTCCGCTTCAATGGCAATGTCAGCGAAAAGCTCCTGACTCTGCTGATACAGGAACTGAAGCGATGATCCCGTTACCTTCCGGGACCAAAATTTGGCTGGTTGCCGGTATCACCGATATGAGAAATGGCTTCAACGGCCTGGCTGCGAAAGTACAGACGGCGCTGAAAGACGATCCCATGTCCGGCCATGTTTTCATTTTCCGGGGCCGCAGCGGCAGTCAGGTTAAACTGCTGTGGTCCACCGGTGACGGGCTGTGCCTCCTGACCAAACGGCTGGAGCGTGGGCGCTTCGCCTGGCCGTCAGCCCGTGATGGCAAAGTGTTCCTTACGCAGGCGCAGCTGGCGATGCTGCTGGAAGGTATCGACTGGCGACAGCCTAAGCGGCTGCTGACCTCCCTGACCATGCTGTAAATCTCTTTATCCTGGTTGTCACAGAATAAGCCCGGTAAAATACGGGCTTATGAACGACATCTCTTCTGACGACATCTTCCTGCTGAAACAGCGCCTGGCCGAACAGGAAGCGCTGATCCACGCCCTGCAGGAAAAGCTGAGCAACCGGGAGCGCGAAATAGACCATCTGCAGGCGCAGCTGGATAAACTCCGCCGGATGAACTTCGGCAGTCGTTCCGAAAAAGTCTCCCGCCGTATCGCACAAATGGAAGCCGATCTGAACCGGCTTCAGAAAGAGAGCGATACGCTGACTGGTAGGGTGTATGACCCGGCAGTACAGCGTCCGTTGCGTCAGACCCGCACCCGTAAGCCGTTCCCTGAATCACTACCCCGTGACGAAAAGCGACTGTTGCCTGCGGCGCCGTGCTGCCCGAACTGCGGCGGTTCACTGCTGTCGGGCTGGGTGGATGCATGCTGCCGGCTGCTGTCTCCGCTGGAAGAGGCGCTTCATGGCTATGTCATGACTGACGGCAAACTCCATGCCGATGATACCCCGGTCCAGGTACTGCTGCCGGGTAATAAGAAGACGAAGACCGGGCGGTTGTGGGCGTATGTTCGTGATGACCGCAATGCCGGGTCAGCGTTGGCACCTGCAGTGTGGTTCGCTTACAGCCCGGACAGAAAAGGCATCCATCCGCAGACTCATCTTGCTTGCTTCAGCGGTGTGCTGCAAGCGGATGCGTACGCCGGGTTCAACGAGCTGTATCGCAATGGTGGGATAACGGAAGCTGCCTGCTGGGCTCATGCCCGCCGAAAGATCCACGATGTGCACGTCCGCATCCCGTCAGCACTGACGGAAGAAGCCCTGGAGCAGATCGGTCAGTTGTACGCCATAGAGGCGGATATAAGGGGAATGCCGGCAGAGCAGCGGCTTGCTGAACGTCAGCGAAAAACGAAACCGCTGTTGAAATCCCTGGAAAGCTGGTTGCGTGAAAAGATGAAGACCCTGTCGCGACACTCAGAGTTGGCGAAGGCGTTCGCGTACGCACTTAACCAGTGGCCGGCACTGACGTACTATGCGAACGATGGCTGGGTGGAAATCGATAACAACATCGCTGAAAATGCCCTGCGGGCGGTCAGTCTGGGTCGTAAAAAACTTCCTGTTCTTCGGCTCTGACCATGGTGGTGGCGGGGAGCGCTACTGTACAGCCTGATCGGGACGTGCAAACTGAATGACGTGGATCCAGAAAGCTACCTTCGCCATGTGCTTGGCGTCATAGCAGACTGGCCGGTCAACCGGGTCAGCGAACTGCTTCCGTGGCGCATAGCACTGCCAGCTGAATAACACATCCCCGTCAATACGGCCCTCGCTGTACGCTTACCAATAAATAATATGCTTATCGACCTGATGGCTGCAATGTCGCATAAAGACTGGCTGAGTCGTCGTCAACGACAAAAACAGGGAATTGAACGTGCCCATACTTTAGGTAAGTATCGGGGCAAACAGGCAGATCGGGAACGACATCAGAAAGTAATGTACTACCGGCAGATCAAGAAACTGCGCATCCGTGAAACGGCAGAGGTGACAGGCTATAGTACTTCCCAAGTTTGTCGCATTCAGGCGCTCTATAAAGAGGTTAAACCTGATTAAAAATAGCCTTAACGTACAATATTTTCCGTTTCCCAAACGGAGCCCAATACAGATGGCTAACAGACCGTCTGCTTCCAGTTCAAATGGTTTACCGTCGCGGTCCAGGGCGCGAATTTTAACTTTCTCTGCGCGTGGCACTAAAGCTCGTTGTTCAGGGATTGACAGGCAACCTTCTTCAATGCCTGTTTCGCCGCTTTTTTCTAAAAGCTCCGGATTGATTAACACCAGCCGTTCGTCACGGTTTTCCGAAACATCAATTACAATGATACGTTGATGGATATCAACCTGGGTTGCCGCCAGGCCAATACTTTTTCTGCGTACATCGTCTCGAACATATCATCGACGATACGCTGAATTTCTGCATTCACTTCTTCTACCGGTTTAGCAACTTTGCGAAGCCGCTCGTCCGGAATATGTAACACTTGCAAAACTGACATAAATCTCCAGAGATGTGTTCAGGAGTTAGAAAGATTATTTTTCTACTGTACCGTAATCAGATAATCGCAGCAAAGGGACAAAGCAATAGTCCCTTTGCTGCACAGCATCAGAATGAATAACGAATATTAGCGTTTATCGCATCATCTGTGTTGTATTTACCAAATGCAGAGCGTTCAACTTCCAGCCCCAGACGCGTATTGTCGCCAAACCGGGCATTTAACCCCACACCGTAAAGCATACGACTGTCTTTTCTGCCATTAATCTGATGTTCTCCCGCTGCATCCTTCAGATGAACGTCAGCACTGTCCGTCAGATCGAACTCATAATGCAGGCCGGCACGGGCTGTCAGACTCCAGTCCTTACCACTGAAGGTTTTACCGGAAACAACGCCGGTTCTGCCTACCAGAGGATTAACGCTGTTACGACGCATTGAGACATCCATTCCACTGTCGTTCCAGTTAAATGTTTGGCCCTGCAGTCTTCCCCAGACCAGTTCCGCCTGAGGTTCAACAAACGTCGTATCTGTCAGATGATAACGGTATCCGACTTCTGCACCTGCATACAGTGAATGGCTGCGGAAGTTCTGTTTACCAGCTCCGGCAAAGTTCAGGTCATATTTGTTTTCATTGTGAATATATTTGGCAATCAAATCAAAGTAAGCGCCGGACCGGAACAGACCACTGGCATAGAAACCACCACCCCATGATTTTGTTTTACCGCTGTACAGGCCTGCTGACGCATCTGTGTCAGTGTAGGTGGCCATCACGCCGGTAAACAGGTCCATACTTCCCAGTTCGTGCTTACGGTCAGCCCCCATCTGCAGCAGGGTATAGTGGTCAGTGAAACCGCCATCAGCAGAGCCGGAACCGTTCAGCAGACGCACCCACGTACCGGCTTCGCCATTAATATCCCTCAAATCGCCCATGCGTTTGTTCAGGTTGTTAACTTCAGTGATGAAGTTGTTATAGCTGATGTGCATGAATGTGGCGGCAGCCTTACCCTGGCCTGTCGTTACGTGCAACCTGGTAACCATCGATGGACCCACTCCTTTTTTCCCGTCCTCTTTTCTGACACTAAGGGTGGGGGTGACATCACTGAATCCCACAACCCGTGTTGATGCCCTGAACAGATTATCAGCTGTCGCTTCAGGTGCGCTGACCAGTGGAATATCAAGCGTGTCCTTGTCAGAGGGGTTTTTTCAGGAAGTTAACCCAGATGCTGTTGTCATGACCTGTTGCCGACTTGTTTATCACCAGTTTGTCTGCCTTGTTAAGGTCTGTACGCATGACAAATGCTGACTGAACCGCGTCCAGATTATCTGTTGTCAGTGTCGTGAACGGTGATGTTCCCCCGTTAAAACCGACTATTGTCCGGTTAAGTTTCATATTTCCTGCCGTGGAGTTTCCGTTCATCGACCACTGGGTGTCTGTCATGCTGACGGTGGCATCCGGTGCATTCAGGCTCCCGCTCCAGATATTGCGGTACCCGTTAAACAGGCTGTACAACATCTGATTCTGAAGAGTCAGGTCAGGACTCAGTTCCCCTTCCCCTCCGAGGGTGACAGTCCCTTTATCCTGAACATTGATATTACCTGACAACATACTGTACGGCCCCACGTTCAGGCGGGCATCGTCTCCCTTCAGGTTCCATGAACCGGCATAATCGTATACAGGTAAAAGTGTGTGAGATACCTCATCAGGACGGCTGTTCAGACTCAGGGTGGCATCAGAAATATTCACTGGACCGTCAGAAACAAAACTCTGACTGGCCAGAGCATTTGCTCCCTTGTTCAGATTCAGGGCGGTACTGGTCAGTGTTGAGTTCCCCAGAACGGCACTGTCTGAGGAGATATTCACGGTACTGTTGTTCGCCTGTATTCCGCCATTGAATATATCATTGATATTCAGCACTGACTGATTATCCAGGTTGACGGTGCCGTTGAAGACACTTTTATCTGCATCTTTAGTTGCAACAGATGTGCCTTCTTCAAGGGTAAAGGCTGTTCCCTGGCCATCGTTTTTGTCGATAAATACCCGGCTGTCGCCCAGCGTGACGCTGGAGTTATCTGCCTGGATGGTTGTGTTCAGTGTGGCATTGCGACCAAGACCAAAATCAGTGTTCTTCAGTGACAGCCTGTCAAAGGTAAAACTGCGGTTCTCCCAGTCCTCCTGACTGAATGACGTAGGCTGAGTCAGAACCGAATGGTCTCCACTGGCAGCCAGTTTGTCAGCCACAGACTGAGTATTGTATGCATGGATAACCGGATGCCCCTGCAGCGTCAGACGCCCGTTTTCCTGGGTGAATGTACCGGAGATATCCGCAGCTCCGTCCATCACCAGAGCACCGGTAACGCCTTCAGGCAGGCGATTGTCCACATTCAGATTGCCTTTCAGTTGTCCGTGAAACAGATACCCTGCAGTATTGAAACGGTCAGCTACCAGTTTCTGTGCATCCCCCTGACTGTGCCCCACAAACTCCCAGGTGGCGTTGCTGCTCTGGTCCGTGGGGAAATAACCATAGGTGCTCTGCTTCAGGATGAAGTAATCCGTCGTATTTGTGTACGGGTTATTGTATTTATATAAATTTCCGGCAGTTCCTTTACCTGATTCCGACCAGCCATTCAGTGCTACTTTGTCAGCCCGCAGGGCATAGTCCAGCGTGATAGTGGCCCGTTTATCAACGTTATTCGCCAGCACGGCACCATAATCTGCCGCCTTCAACTGATGAAACGTCAGACTGTTACCATTAACATCCAGTGTGCCCCCACGATATCCCCATGAGACGGTATCCGGATTTACCTGCCGCTCATCAGTCAGTACCACGGTCGGCCGGCCACTGGCAATATTAACACTGCTGAACGCCTGCACCTGTCCTTTATTGTCCGCCTGCTGGTTCAGTACAACCTTTCCGTCCCCGACCTTCAGGCCACCTTCATTAATACCTGTACCCTGTACCGTCAGCGTACCTTCACCAATTTTATGCAGGTTATCGCCCTTTAACACCATTAACCTGCCAGTTTACGGACACCCCGTTGTCCACAACAATACCGGCACCGGTCCAGGTACTTCCGTTAGAGGTTGTTACTGTGTAATTATCACGGAACGTCAGGGAACCCGCCCCTGAGAAACCGAATCCTTAAGGTTAATCTGACCATTCTGCCCCTGAAATATCAGGTTCTTACCAGCATTCAGGTCATTTCCCTGCTGCCCGTGCATGGCATATGTGGTGGTTCCCTGTGTCAGCGCACCAGCTCCGGTACTGCTGTTAAAGCTCCACTCCAGTGCACCACCTTCCGATGTTCTGAACGTGACCGGGGCATCATTGTCTTCATTAAATTTCTGCCCGATAAAATCCAGTGGAATAACAGCCCAGTTATTTCCCCTGCCCCCCGCGCCATTCCCCGCAGTAAGAACACCGACCAGCACCCATTTATTCTGAACAGTATCAAAAGCAAATAAAGGCGAACCGCTGTCACCGGCCTCGCCATAAATGGGCATTGCACCATTAAGTTTGTAATCAAAAACCAGACCTGAACTGGTGCTAATCATTTCTCCATTCTGATAGGATGACAGGCTACCGACAGTCCCGCCGGTCAGCCAGGAATATGCACCTCCCATTTTTGTCAGCTGTCCGTTACTGTCCTTAATATACTGAGTACCAGACCCCAGACGATAAAAAACAGGATAGCGCTCCTTATCCAGATATGCGCCAGCCACTGCCCCCTGCGCCGTCACCGCAGTAGGGGCAACCTCTGTCACCAGTTTACCCAGCCGGGGGGCATGAAAATCCAGTGACGGCGCATTATTCCGGTCCACGATATTGTAACGGTTTTCACCATCACCAAAGCTAACGTTTGTATATCCCCCGTTATGTTTCACGCTGGCGATATACTGCGGGTTTATCAGTGTCGCCACACCGATTTCCGAATCCACAGCACTGAAATCAGGCATAGCTGCCTTATCCAGCGTACCGACAAATTCTCCCTGCTTATTATAAATAGCGATATTCGTTGCCCCCGGGCGGAACATCCCCTTATTTTCAGCAAAATCACGAAATAACTGATACCCGAGTTCATTATTGACCGTTCCCGCAAGACTTCCTGCAGAGAATAGTACCGGGATCAGTAATAAAACCGGGAAACACAGACGTCTGACAGACTTATGAACACATTTCCTAGCAAACTCAGATACGGCAATAAAGCCCCGGGCCACAGCGCTGTAGCGAAGAGAATAAATTCTGTTCATTTTTAATTACTCCTGAGAAAAATAAAATCAGTACTACTCAGGCATAACGGATAATCACCATCATCCTGAGGAATCCCCAGAAAAAGGAGACAGGCATAGCGTGAATGTGAAACTACTGATTCTTTCACAAATTCAGGGAGAGCACCGTTATGCCTGCACATAAAGTATGCCAGAACCGGTGGCGAATGTGTGCTATGCACAAATGGTGAAACAGTTCCTGAGTCGTGACCCGCTCGAATGCGTGCTGTGTGGCGGCCGGATGGTATACCGGCGTGCCATAGCGGGGCTGAATGTGGACGGGCTGAAGAAAAACGCGCGGGATATCAGTCTGATAAGGATTACTTTCCAGCCGGCTGATGGCTGACGGGCGTAATCCCATTCGTTCGGCCAGCGCAGACTTTGTTAACCCCGCTTTTTCTCTCATTTCGTATAACATTTCTACCATCTCCAGTTCTTTGTCAGCATCTTCATACCCTTTAACAGCTTCTGGAGTATTAAGCAGTTTTTGCTTTACCTGGCTGAACGGAACACTTTTTACTTTCGTCATTTCATCTCCTTCAGGCGCATCCTTGAAGTGGTTTACTGAATTTGGCCACCTGAACAGAGGTGATATGCTCACCTCAGAACAACACAGGTGCTCCAATGAAAAAAAGAAATTTCAGCGCAGAGTTTAAACGCGAATCCGCTCAACTGGTTGTTGACCAGAACTACACGGTGGCAGATGCCGCGAAAGCTATGGATGTTGGCCTTTCCACAATGACAAGATGGGTCAAACAACTGCGTGATGAGCGTCAGGGCAAAACACCAAAAGCCTCTCCGATAACACCAGAACAAATCGAAATACGTGAGCTGAGGAAAAAGCTACAACGCATTGAAATGGAGAATGAAATATTAAAAAGGCTACCGCGCTCTTGATGTCAGACTCCCTGAACAGTTCTCGATAATCGGGAAACTCAGAGCGCATTATCCTGTGGTCACACTCTGCCATGTGTTCGGGGTTCATCGCAGCAGCTACAGATACTGGAAAAACCGTCCTGAAAAACCAGACGGCAGACGGGCTGTATTACGCAGTCAGGTACTTGAGCTACATGGCATCAGCCACGGTTCGGCCGGAGCAAGAAGCATCGCCACAATGGCAACCCGGAGAGGCTACCAGATGGGACGCTGGCTTGCTGGCAGGCTCATGAAAGAGCTGGGGCTGGTCAGCTGTCAGCAGCCGACTCACCGGTATAAACGTGGTGGTCATGAACATGTTGCTATCCCTAACTACCTTGAAAGGCAGTTCGCCGTGACCGAGCCAAATCAGGTGTGGTGCGGTGATGTGACCTATATCTGGACGGGTAAGCGCTGGGCGTACCTCGCCGTTGTTCTCGACCTGTTCGCAAGAAAACCAGTGGGCTGGGCCATGTCGTTCTCGCCGGACAGCAGGCTCACCATGAAAGCGCTGGAAATGGCATGGGAAACCCGTGGTAAGCCCGGCGGGGTGATGTTCCACAGCGATCAGGGCAGTCATTATACGAGCAGGCAGTTCCGGCAGTTATTGTGGCGATACCAGATCAGACAGAGTATGAGCCGGCGCGGAAACTGCAGGGATAACAGCCCAATGGAACGCTTCTTCAGGAGTCTGAAGAACGAATGGATGCCGGTGGTGGGTTACGTAAGCTTCAGCGAGGCAGCTCACGCCATAACGGACTATATCGTTGGATATTACAGCGCACTAAGACCGCACGAATATAACGGTGGGTTACCCCAAACGAATCGGAAAATCGATACTGGAAAAACTCTAACGCGGTGGCCAGTTTTTGTTGACCACTTCAAGAGAAAAGAACCGATGAAGGTGGCCAGTACATTTTGTGTGGTGACGTCTTCAACAACTAAACGCGTAGCTCTGGGAGTCACATTAGTAGTGGCTGAACCGTAGGCTGTGACCATGATACTCAGCGAAAATGTGGTCACTGCCAGCATACTCGATGCCAGTATGTTCAGAATGTTATCGACTGCTTCCGCACCAACCTTCACGGAAACCGACTCAGGTATCATTGATTTAAAAAGAATTGATAAAAGGGCCGTTATTATCGCGACAATTGCGAATAACGTTGCCCTGAACCATAGTTTTTTAATTGTCTGCTTCAGCATCCATTTCCAGCGTGAAATCATTCTGCATTCCCTCATATTGCGGCCGAGATAATAATTGCCGCCCCCAGGACGGCATGTTGCTATTAACGAACCAGGTGCAGGAAGTGCAGGTGTTTTTCGTACTGGTCCAGTATGTCATTAATCAGCTGTTCCTGGTTCCAGCCCATCACATCATAATTTTGACCGCCTTCTTTGAGATAAACCTCAGCGCGATAATATCGATGTTGTTCACTCTGCTGCTCATCATTATCCATTGCGGCGAGCGCGAAGGTCGGTGAGATATACCCGCGAAGACCTCACTTCATATATAAAATTCAGCTCGTTGCCCAAATCGACTTCAAGACGAATACGATCGTCGACTGCATCACTAATGTGGCTTATCGTCCCCTGCTTGTTCAGTTCCTCCTGAACCAGCGTCATGGCGGGCTGGATAACGTCGTCCATAAAACGTTTCACAAGAGATCGCTTCGGCAGATACGCGATATTGCGTAACCTTCTCTGCCAAGGAATTGGGTTACGTGCAGCCGTAGGAGCAATTGTCGCCATGCTCAGGCTTTCACGCTTGGTCAAATCCCGGCGCAAAGCTTTTAAAAGTCCGTATATGGATATTAGTAAGATCACTGAGAAGGGCAATGCACTCGCTATTGTCACCGTTTGCAGCGCACTTAGCCCTCCGGCAAGGAGAAGCGCAATTGCAACAATGCCCATGAGCGAGGCCCAGAATATTCGCTGCCAGACGGGTGTGTTTGCCACTCCACCTGATGCCAGAGTATCCACAACCATTGCCCCCGAATCAGCAGACGTTACAAAGAAGACGATGACCATCGCCATTGCAATGAATGACAGCACAGAAGAGAACGGGAAATGCTCCAGGAAATTAAACAGGGCCAGCGACACATCCTGCTGAACAGTATTGGCGAGGTCTGTGGCCCCCTGGTTCATAATGAGATAGATCGCGCTGTTACCAAACACCGTCATCCACATTAGCGTAAAACCCCGCGGGAACAAACAGCACGCCGGTGACAAACTCGCGAATGGTTCGCCCGCGGGAGACCCGTGCGATGAACATCCCCACAAACGGCGACCATGAAAGCCACCATCCCCAGTACAGTAATGTCCAGCCCCCCAGCCAGTTGCTCGACTTGGGCTCATACGCGTAAAGGTTGAACGTTTTACTCACCAGTTCCGAAAGTAACCGCCCGTATTTTCCACAAATGACTTCAGCAGAAGCACGGTTGGTCCCAGACACAGGACCAGCGCCAGGAGCAACAAAGCCAGACCCAGATTGAGTTCAGCACAGGATACGTATTCCCTTATCCAGACCGGACACCACTGAAATCGTCGCTAACCCCGTGATGACCACGATCAG
>OKVO01000014.1_pt1 | contig 10579 bp, 11 predicted proteins | sample 1606831 | NCBI WGS metagenome assembly OKVO01 (sample SAMN03281010, study PRJEB24777) | human gut metagenome | isolation source: fecal sample PR157 from 1 month old male Malay infant, caesarean delivered... | reverse complement strand
TTAAAAAAACATGCATAACAACAATCAGAACGGTCTGTCTGCTTGCCTTTTAATGCCATACCAAACGTACCATTGAGACACTTGTTTGCACAGAGGATGGCCCATGTTCACCGGGAAGTATTGTCGCGATTGTTACTCCGATGGATGAAAAAAGGTAATGTCTGTCGGGCTAGCTTGTAAAAAACTGATTGATTATCATGTCGCCAGCGGTACTTCGGCGATCGTTTCTGTTGGCACCACTGGCGAGTCCGCTACCTTAAATCATGACGAACATGCTGATGTGGTGATGATGACGCTGGAGCTGGCTGACGGGCGCATTCCGGTGATTGCCGGGACCGGTGCTAACGCTACTGCGGAAGCCATTAGCCTGACGCAGCGCTTCAATGACAGCGGTATCGTCGGCTGCCTGACGGTAACCCCTTACTACAATCGTCCGTCGCAAGAAGGTTTGTATCAGCATTTCAAAGCCATCGCTGAACATACTGACCTGCCGCAAATTCTGTATAATGTGCCGTCCCGTACCGGTTGCGATATGCTGCCGGAAACCGTTGGCCGCCTGGCGGAAATTAAAAATATTGTCGGTATTAAGGAAGCAACAGGGAACTTAAGTCGCGTTCACCAGATCAAAGAGCTGGTTTCAGATGACTTTATTCTGCTGAGCGGCGATGACGCAACCGGCATGGACTTTATCCAGCTCGGCGGCGTCGGCGTCATTTCCGTCACGGCGAACGTTGCTGCGCGTGAAATGGCGGACATGTGCCGACTGGCGATGGCGGGTCAATTCGCGGAAGCTCGCGCGATTAACCAGCGTCTGATGCCGCTGCATACAAAATTATTTGTCGAACCCAACCCGATCCCAGTCAAATGGGCTTGTAAGGCGTTGGGACTTGTAGCGACCGACACGCTGCGCCTGCCGATGACGCCGATTACCGAAGCGGGTACGAAAGCGGTTACCGCAGCGCTGAAGCATGCCGGTTTGCTGTAGAGTTTAGGGAGATTTGATGGCTTACTCAGTACAGAAGTCGCGCCTGGCGAAGGTTGCGGGTGTTTCGCTGGTTTTACTCCTCGCGGCCTGTAGTTCTGACTCGCGCTATAAGCGTCAGGTTAGCGGCGACGAGGCTTATTTAGATGCCACGCCGCTCAGTGAACTTCACGCCCCGGCGGGGATGATCCTGCCGCTGCAGACTGGCGACTACAACATTCCGGTTGCCGCCAGCACCGGTGCGGTAGGCAAGGCGCTGGATATTCGTCCGCCAGCTCAGCCTTTAGCCCTGGTCAGCGGCGCGCGTACCCAGTTTAACGGCGACACCTCCACCCTGATGGTGGAAAACAGCCGCAGCGGTTCTTTATGGGCGCAGGTGGTTAGCATCGTACAGGCGAAAAACTACACCATCACCAAGCGTGACGATGCAGGCCAGACGCTGAATACCGATTGGGTAGAGTGGAACCGCCTTGATGAAGACCAGCAGTACCGTGGCCGTTATCAAATCTCCGTTAAGCCGCAGGGCTATCAGCAGGCGGTGGTGGTGAAGCTGGTGAACCTGGAGCAGGCGGGCAAGCCCGTGTCTGACCCGGCTTCTCTGCAGCGCTACAGCACCTCAATGCTGAACGTTATCTCTTCCGGTCTTGATTCCAACGCCACTAATGCGCAGAACGCGGCGCAGCGAAGCGCTGGCGCGACCTTCGACGTGCAGAGCGCGGCGGATGACACCGGCTTGCCGATGCTGGTGGTACGCGCGCCGTTCAACATGGTGTGGCAGAACTGCCGGCCGCGCTTGAAAAAGTGGGCATGAAGGTAACCGACAGCACTCGCTCTCAGGGCAGCATGGCGGTAACTTACAAGCCGCTGTCTGACAGCAGCTGGCAGGATCTGGGCGCCAGTGACCCGCAGCTGGCCTCTGGCGACTATAAACTGCAGGTCGGCGATCTCGATAACCGCAGTAGTCTGCAGTTTATCGACCCGAAAGGCCACACCCTGACGCAGTCGCAAAATGACGCCCTGGTAGCCGTATTCCAGGCCGCATTTAACAAGTAATAAAAAGGGCTGGAGCAATCCGGCCCTTTTTAATGTATAGTGACGCAAACGTGTGCGTAGCCGCAAAGTCAGGTAATTTGCCTGATTTTGCCTACGGGCGGAAAGGTAATTTTTTGGCTTAATATCACTGGAGTGGTGAAAGATGAAAAAGCAAGCTGAGTTGTATCGTGGCAAAGCGAAAACGGTATACAGCACCGAAAACCCGGATCTGCTGGTACTTGAATTCCGTAACGATACGTCAGCAGGGGATGGCGCCCGCATCGAACAGTTCGATCGTAAAGGTATGGTGAATAACAAATTCAACCATTTCATTATGAGCAAGCTGGAAGAAGCCGGTATCCCGACCCAAATGGAAGCGCTGCTTTCTGATACTGAATGCCTGGTGAAAAAGCTGGATATGGTGCCGGTTGAATGCGTGATTCGTAACCGCGCGGCGGGTTCACTGGTGAAACGCCTGGGTATTGAAGAAGGTATCGAACTGACTCCGCCGTTGTTCGACCTGTTCCTGAAAAACGACGCCATGCACGACCCGATGGTCAACGAATCCTACTGTGAGACGTTCGGCTGGGTGAATAAAGAAAACCTGGCGCGCATGAAGGAGCTCAGCTACAAAGCGAACGACGTACTCAGCAAGCTGTTTGATGATGCCGGTCTGATTCTGGTCGACTTCAAGCTGGAGTTCGGTCTGTTCAAAGGCGAAGTGGTGCTTGGCGATGAATTCTCTCCGGACGGTAGCCGTCTGTGGGATAAAAACACCCTCGATAAAATGGACAAAGATCGCTTCCGCCAGAGCCTCGGCGGCCTGATCGAAGCTTACGAAGAAGTGGCCCACCGTCTGGGCGTCAAGCTCGACTAATCCCCTCCGCGCCGGAAGAAATCATTCTTCTGGCGCTCTTATTCGTTGTTTCCTGTGGTAATCCTCCGCTGAACCGCCTACGATCTCTCATATTCGTAACATGATGGAATAGAGGTGCTTATGCGCTGGCAAGGGCGTCGTGAAAGCGACAATGTGGAAGACAGACGTAGTGATTCAGGTTCGCCGCTGGGCGGCGGCGGTGGCGGTTTCCGTATTCCAAGCGGTAAAGGCGGCATCGTCCTGCTCATTATCGTTCTGGTGGCGGGTTACTATGGCGTGGATTTAACCGGCATGCTGACCGGCGAACCGATGCCGCAGCAGCAGACTTCAACCCAGCGTTCAATCAGCCCGAAGGATGATGAAGCGGCGAAGTTCACCTCCGTTATTCTGGCCACTACCGAAGATACCTGGGGGCCTATTTTTGAAAAGATGGGGCGGCAATACGTACAGCCGAAGCTGGTGATGTATCGCGGCGCGACCCGTACCGGCTGCGGCACCGGTCAATCGGTGATGGGGCCGTTCTACTGCCCGGCGGACAGCACGGTCTATATCGACCTGTCATTCTATGACGAGATGAAAAACAAACTCGGCGCTGACGGCGACTTTGCGCAGGGCTACGTGATTGCGCACGAAGTCGGCCACCATGTGCAGAAGCTGCTCGGCATCGAACCTAAGGTCCGTCAGATGCAGCAGCAGGCTTCGCAGACTGAAGTGAACCGCCTGTCGGTGAAAATGGAGCTGCAGGCAGACTGCTTTGCGGGCGTCTGGGGCAATAACATGCAGAAACAGGATGTGATGGAAACCGGCGATCTGCAAGAGGCGCTCAATGCCGCTGAGGCCATCGGCGACGATCGTCTGCAGGAGCAGAGCCAGGGCCGTGTGGTGCCGGACAGCTTCACCCATGGGACCTCCCAGCAGCGCTATACGTGGTTCAAACGCGGTTTCGATAGCGGCGATCCTTCGCAGTGTAATACCTTCGGCAGCGCGCTTCGCTAACGTTTGCCGATGGAAACGCTGCTTGACCTGACCGCGCAGATGGCGCGTGAGGGTATTCGTCGCCTGCTGGTGCTCAGCGGCGACGAACATTGGTGTCTGGCGCAGGCCGTTGAGCTGCGAGAGCGGCTGGGCGGCGATAGTCTATGGGTCGGCGCGTTGGCGCGGCAGGAACCCTACGTGGCGTCGGGCGCGCTGAAAACGCTGCTCGGGCGCGAGTTCCTGCATGCCTTCTTCGATGCTCGTCACGGTTTTGACGTGGCGGCTTTTGCTGCCCTCGGCGGTACGCTGCGCGCCGGCAGTTGGTTAGTGCTCCTCGCGCCGGATTTTGCCCGCTGGCCTGAGCAGGTGGATGGCGATTCGCTGCGCTGGAGCGATACGTCTGAACCGATCGCCACCCTACTTGTCATCGTTGTCTTCAATCTCTTTATGCGCGGATCCTGAGGTCGCACTGTGGCGACAGGGCGACTGCTTACGGTTGCCGGAGGCCGCGCCGCGCAGGCACTGGCATGCTGCCGATGGCTACCCGCAGGCCGAACAGGCTGCCATTCTTTCGTCACTACTGTCATCGCCCCCGGAAATTGCCGCCGTCACCGCCGGGCGCGGGCGCGGTAAATCTGCGCTGGCGGGAATGTTGATCCATCAGCTCGCCGGCTCCGCCATCATCACCGCGCCGACGCGCGACGCGACAGCGGTCATCGCCGCTTTTGCGGGGGAGAAGATGCGCTTTATGGCGCCTGATGCCTTGCTGGCAAGCGACGCGAAAGCCGACTGGCTGGTGGTCGATGAGGCTGCCGCTATCCCGGCACCGACGCTGCGCCAGCTGACGACGCGTTTTCCCCATACGCTGTTAACGACGACGGTTCAGGGCTATGAGGGTACCGGTCGCGGCTTCTTATTGAAGTTCTGCGCCGGTTTCCCAACGCTACGGCGGTATAACCTGTCGTCGCCGATTCGCTGGGCGCCGGGTTGCCCGCTGGAGTCGGTTATCGACCGGTTATTATTATTTAACGATGAGGCGTTTCTCCATGTGCCACATGGGGAACCGCAGCTGGAGACGTTAAGCCAGGATGCCTGGCGCGAACAACCCACGCGCCCATCAGAGGCTTATCAACTGCTTTCCGGCGCACATTACCGCACGTCGCCGCTGGATTTGCGCAGGATGATGGATGCGCCGGGCCAGCACTTTACCGTGGCTCGCTGCGGGGATAGCGTCGCTGGCGCGGTGTGGCTGGTGGAGGAGGGGGGGCTTGAACCTGAACTTAGCCGTGCCGTCTGGGCCGGATATCGCCGCCCGCGCGGCAATCTTGTGGCCCAGTCATTGGCCGCGCATGGCGGCAGCCCACTGGCGGCGACGCTGACCGGCAGGCGCGTCAGCCGTATTGCCGTACATCCAGCGCGTCAGCGCGAAGGGCTGGGGCAGCGTTTAATCGCCCATGCCGTCAAGCAGACGCACGGCTGTGACTATCTCTCCGTCAGCTTTGGTTATACCCCTGAACTATGGCGCTTCTGGCAGCGCTGCGGTTTTCTGCTGGTGCGGATGGGGACGCATCGCGAGGCGAGCAGCGGCTGCTATACGGCGATGGCGCTTTATCCGCTCAGTGCAGCGGGGCAGCAGCTGGCCTGGCGCGAACATCAACGGCTGGCGCGGGATGAACGCTGGCTAAGTCAGTGGCGTGATGAGCGTGCTCCGGTGACGGCGGAGGAAACAGCTATGCTTACTGAGGAGGACTGGCTGGAGATTGCCGGTTTTGCCTTTGCGCATCGCCCACTGTTGACGGCGGTTGGGAGTCTGAACCGGCTTCTGCAGGCGACGCCGCTGCCGTTAGTGGCGCTCCGTGCGCGATTAGCGCAGCACGATGAGGCAGCGCTGTGCGCGGACCTTGGTTTATCCGGGCGTAAGGCGCTGTTGGGGCGACTGCGGGAAGAGGCGGCGGCGGCGCTGTCAGGCCTCGATCCCGCTCGTGCGCAACGGCTGGACGAGTGGGTCAGGAAGCTGCAATTTTTTTAACTAACTCATTCAGTTAAATGGCATGGTCATATTTTCTGCGCGGCGTAAACTGCCTTGCATCAATCAGGAGCCAGATTCCTGCTTATCTGAGACATCAGGAGATAACCATGAAACACGATCACTTTATTGTTCAGAGCCCGGCAACACCTGCGCAACAGTTGCTGCTGCTGTTTCATGGCGTTGGCGATAATCCGGTTTCGATGGGGCAAATTGGTAGCTGGTTTGCGCCGCAATTTCCCAATGCGCTCATTGTCAGTATCGGTGGCGCAGAACCCTGCGGCCCGGCGCCGGCGCGGCAGTGGTTTTCGGTGCAAGGCGTGACGGAAGAAAATCGTCAGCAACGCATCGATGCCATTATGTCGACCTTTATTGAAACGGTGCGCTACTGGCAAAAACAGAGCGGTTTAGGCCCGCAGGCGACGGCGCTGATCGGTTTTTCGCAGGGGGCGATTATGTCGCTTGAGAGTATTAAAGCCGAGCCAGGGCTGGCGTCGCGGGTGATTGCCTTTAACGGCCGTTACGCGACGCTGCCGCAAACGGCGACTACGCAAACCACCGTGCATCTGATCCACGGCGGCGAGGATAGGTGATCGATCTGGCGTGGGCGGTTTCCGCGCAGGAGAGGCTGCAGGAGCTGGGGGGAGATGTCACGCTGGATATCGTTGAAGATCTCGGACATGCCATTGATGACCGGAGCATGCAGTTTGCCCTCGATCGGCTGCGTTATACCGTACCGAAGCACTATTTTGATGAAGCGCTAAGCGGCGGTACGCCGAAAGATGACGATATTATCGAAATGCTGTGATGGCCCCGCGGTACAACGTCGGCTGGGATGGGTAGCCCGGGTAAGGCGTCAGCCGCTACCCGGGAATGCATCCAGCCTACGCGATGACGGGGAGCGCAGGTTTACTTCTTCGGCTGGTCTTTGTTCGGCCAGTCGTCATCGTCATCCCACTTGCTATTGAAGTCGCGATGCGGCGGCAGATCCGGTTTGTTATCGAGATATTTTTTCGGGTCGACGCGATTAAGATCTTTAATCACATTGATCATCACGCCGACTAAAAATACCAACACCAGAATCCACCAGTGATTGATAAGCCATTCCATGCTGTGTCCTCTTTTTACCCCGCAGCGGCGCTGCAGGGTAATCGTTATTGTCGTCAGGCGACCAGTTGTTCCATGATGCGTTGATACATCCGCGCCAGCAGCTGCAGGTCGGCGGCATTGACGCATTCATTAATTTTATGAATGGTCGCATTCACCGGACCCAGTTCAACTACCTGCGCGCCCATGCGGGCGATAAAGCGTCCGTCAGAGGTACCGCCGGTGGTTAGCAACTGCGGTTTTACTTCATTATAGTGCTCAATGGCGTTCACTACCGCATCGACAAGATTGCCGCGGCCGGTCAGGAATGGCTGGCCGGAAAGCCACCATTCGACGGTATAGCGCAGCTGATATTTTTCCAGCAGCGCGATGATGCGGGCCTTGATCATCTCGTCGGTCAACTCGGTGCTGAAACGGAAGTTGAACTGAACGAACATATCGCCTGGGATGACATTGTTACTGCCGGTGCCGGACTGCACGTTGGCGATTTGCATGCTGGTCGGCGGGAAGTATTCGTTGCCTTTATCCCATTCGATAGCCACCAGCTCCGCCAGCATCGGCGCCGCGCGGTGTACCGGGTTATCGGCGAGGTGCGGATAAGCGACGTGGCCCTGGACTCCATGAATCGTCAGGTTACAGGTGAGTGAACCGCGACGGCCATTTTTCACGACATCGCCAACCACTTCGGTACTTGAAGGTTCGCCGACCAGGCAGTAATCAAGGCGCTCGTTACGCGCCATCAGCGTTTCGACCACTTTTACCGTGCCATGGGTGGCGCTGGCTTCTTCATCTGAGGTGATGAGAAACGCCAGACGGCCTTTGTGGTTCGGATACTGCGCGACAAAGCGCTCGGCGGCGACAACCATCGCCGCCAACGACCCTTTCATATCCGCCGCGCCGCGGCCAAACAGCATGCCATCACGAATAGTTGGTTCAAACGGCGGATTGATCCAGCGGTCGGCGTCGCCGGCCGGTACCACATCGGTATGGCCGGCAAAGGCCAGCGTTTCACCCTGTCCACGCCAGGCCCAGAAATTTTGCGTATCGCCGAAGTCCATCGCTTCAACGGTAAAGCCGATCGCCCGCAGGCGTTCAATCATTAACGCCTGGCATCCCGCATCATTGGGGCCTAAGGGAAGGGCGGCGAATAAGCTGCTGAGCCAGCTCAATGACCGGGCAAGACATAGACTACACCTCGTTAATAATTTTTCGTAGTTTGCTTCGCTAAAGCCCAGCAGCATAGGCTGACCGGGCGCGCAGAGCAATGGGCGTTTGATAATTGCCGGCATTTCCAGCATCAACGCCGCCGCCGCATCGGCATTATCGATACCGGCGCGGACCGATTTCATCGAGTTTGCGCCAGGTAGTGCCGCGGGTGTTAAGCAGCGCTTCCCAGCCTAATTCGGCAATAAAGGTATTCAGCAATTCGCGGTCCAGTCCGTCAACGCGATAGTCGTGGAAGCGATAGTCAATCTGATGGGCTTCCAGCCAGCGGCGGGCCTTTTTAATGGTGTCGCAGATTTTTGATGCCGTACATGGTCAACATAATTAAACCTTCACGTTAAAAGAATATGTTTCTCAGTCTTTTCCGAATATATAAGTTTTGTTAAATAATACGTGAATTGGCTGGATAAATATAACTTTTCAGTCTTGTCTGATTAAAATTTGTTCTTTTTCACGGCAGACTAAGATAATGAATTACAGGAATTCTGATATTAACAAAATGTTGCGTAATGTTGCTCTATGTCACATTAAATTTACATGAACCGGCTTATGGTAGCGGCAAGCCAGAGTATTCAAGGTTTGCGGCGACAATAAAAGCGATTAGAGCGATAGATCGGACGAACTTCTCCTGAGCGGGGAAATTACCTAAAATCGCCATAATAATAAGAGAGGCTATTATGATTGAACATGAACTGGGGAACTGGAAAGATTTTATCGAAGACATGCTGCGTAAATAAAATCTGGCTTTGTCGGTACTGAAGACAATGTTTTACCCATGAAAAAGGCGACTATGACAGTCGCCTTTTCTGTTATTTGAAGGTTTATTCCGGCCTCTCTTTCAGCGGGAAGCGGCGGCGCACCAACACGAAGAACAGCGGCACAAAGAAGATGGCCAGCACGGTGGCGGAGATCATCCCGCCCATGACGCCGGTACCGACCGCGTGCTGGCTGCCGGAACCCGCGCCGGTACTGGTGGCCATCGGCAGCACGCCGAAGATAAACGCCAGTGAGGTCATCAGTATCGGGCGTAGACGCTGGCGGCAGGCCGATAGCGTGGCGGTCAGCAGATCTTCGCCTTTCTGGTTCAGTTCGTTGGCGAACTCAACAATCAGGATGGCGTTCTTTGCCGACAAGCCGATGACCGTCAGCAGGCCAACCTGGAAGTAGACATCGTTTTCCAGACCGCGCATCCAGGTCGCCATCAGCGCGCCGATAACTCCCAGCGGCACCACCAGCATCACCGAGAACGGTACCGACCAGCTTTCATATAGCGCCGCCAGCACCAGGAATGCCAACAATACCGCGACCGGGAAGACGATCAGCGCCGTATTGCCCTGCGTAGCCTGCTGGAAGCTGAGATCCGTCCACTCAATATTCATCCCATTCGGCAGTATTTGCTTAGACATGCCTGCCAGCTGCGTCATCGCCTGCGTGGACGAGAGCACGCGGGGATCGGCATCGCCAATCAAATCCGCCGCCGGATAACCATTGTAGCGAATCACCGGATCCGGTCCGTAGGTGGTATTAATATTCACCATACTGCCAATCGGCACCATTTCGCCCTGATTATTGCGGGTGCGTAAATTAGCAATATCTTCCACGCTGTCGCGGAACGGCCCGTCAGCCTGCGCCATTACGCGCCAGGTACGCCCAAACTGGTTAAAGTCATTCACATACGATGACCCCAGATAAGTTTGCAGCGTCCCGAAAAGGTCGGTCAACGACACGCCCTGCGCTTTCGCTTTATCTCGATCGACCTGCACATCCAGCTGCGGCACGTTCGCCTGATAGGTCGATATCGGGAAATGCATCCCCGGCGTCTGCATAATCGAACCCGACATCGCGTTCACCGCGTTTTGCAACGCGCCATAACCCAGACCGGCGCGATCCTGAATATACAGTGAATAGCCGGAACCCTGACCCAGCCCTAAAATCGGCGGCGGCAGAATCGAGAAACCAAAGCCCTGCTGAATTTGCGCGATTTTGGCATTAATCTCGGCATTAATTTCCGCTGCGGTGTGTTTTCGCTGATCGAACGGTTTCAGACCAAAAAATGACCGTCCCGGTGTTCGGCGTATTGGTGAACTGCAGCGCATTAAGCCCCGGAAAAGCCACCGCATAATCCACGCCTTCGGTATTCATACCGATTTCGCTCATTTTGCGGATCACGGCGTCGGTGCGCGCCAGTGAAGAGCCTTCGGGCATTTTCACGCCGCCAATTAAATACAGTTTATCCTGCGTCGGAATAAACCCGCCGGGTACGACTTTAAACATCACGCCAGCGGCGCAGAGTAGCAGGACGTAGACCACAAACACCGCGCCGCGTCGCCCGAGCGTTTTGCCTACCAGCCCCTGA
>OKVO01000013.1_pt1 | contig 10804 bp, 12 predicted proteins | sample 1606831 | NCBI WGS metagenome assembly OKVO01 (sample SAMN03281010, study PRJEB24777) | human gut metagenome | isolation source: fecal sample PR157 from 1 month old male Malay infant, caesarean delivered... | reverse complement strand
ATGGGATACGGCGTATAACGCCGTTTAGCACAGCTCCAGCTGCAGGTTGTTGTCTTTAATCACCTTCAGCACGCCTGCGGGCGGCATGATATCGGTATAAACCGCATCGACCATACTAATGCTGCCCATGTTCACCATCGCATTACGGCCAAACTTCGAGTGATCCACCACCAGCATCACGTGGCGCGAGTTTTCGATAATCGCCCGCTTGGTGCGCACTTCATGGTAATCAAACTCCAGCAGCGAGCCGTCGCTATCAATACCGCTAATACCAAGAATGCCGAAGTCGAGGCGGAACTGGGAGATAAAATCGAGCGTCGCTTCGCCGATGATCCCGCCGTCGCGGCTACGCAGCTCGCCACCGGCGAGGATAATGCGAAAATCGTCTTTCACCATCAGCGTATTCGCGACGTTGAGATTGTTGGTCACAATCCGCAGGTCATTATGATCGAGCAACGCATGGGCCACTGCTTCCGGCGTCGTGCCAATGTCGATAAACAGGGTTGCGCCGTCGGGTATTTCGCTCGCCACTTTCCGCGCGATGCGCTCTTTTTCCGCCGTCTGGGTCGCTTTCCTGTCGTGCCACGAGGTGTTGACCGAGCTTGAAGGCATCGCCGCGCCGCCGTGGTGGCGGAGGATCATTTTTTGTTCCGCTAAATCATTCAGATCGCGACGAATAGTCTGCGGGCTGACGGCAAACTGCTCCACCAGCTCTTCGGTACTGACGTATCCCTGTTTTTTTGACCAGCTCGATAATCGCGTCATGACGTTGTGTTTGTTTCATGAAATATCCCTGGGTAATCTCTACGTTCGTTTTCGCACATTTAGCGTATCGACAAGCGCCATCGCCAGCCCGACTGCCAGGCCCGCCACGTGCGCGCCATTGGCGATCGACATGCCGAAAACATCAAACCATCCAGCCACTAACCACACTAAAGAGAAGAGGATCAGACCGCGTTGCAGATAAATACCGCTCTGCGGGTCGCGCTCGCCGCGCAGCCAGACATAGCCCATTAATGCATAGACCACTCCCGACAAACCGCCGAACCACGGCCGCTAACCTGATGCTGGATGAATCCGCTCAGCAGAGCGCTGATAATGGTAATCACCACCAGTTTGCCGCTACCGATGCGCTTCTCCACCGCACCGCCGAGGTACCACCATCCATAGCAGGTTAAACAGAATATGCATCAGCGAGAAGTGCATTAACGCGTGGGTGAAGTAACGCCAGAACTCAAACTTCAGCGTCGGATCGAATGGCCAGGCCAGCCATAACATCACTTCCTGATCGCCGAGAATTTGCATGGCGATAAACACCACCACGCAGGCGATCATCATCACCCAGGTTACCGGACCTGCGCGTTCACGCAAGGCGGCAAAGAAAGGATAACGGCGATAATGCAGGCCACTGCCGGTATGGCCCGCCTGCCAGCTGGCCGCCAGATAACGCGGATCTGCCGGGTTTTCGAGAAAACGCGCCAGCTCCGCCCGCACGCGCTCGGCCTGGGACTCATCCGCCAGCCAGACATCGCTTTGGTTATGTTGTTGAATCGTGAGGATAACACCCTGCGTCGCCATGTAATCAACAAACGCCTGCGCCACGCGGGGGTTAGCAAAAGAGGTAATCATCAACATCGTTGCTGTCGCTTATTCCACACAAAAGGGGACAGTATAAAGCGTTACGCGCCGTACGCCACCTCTGCGGGAAACTGGCGCTGCCAGGCTTCAAAACCGCCATCAATGCTGTAGACCACATCGTAGCCCTGTTGCAGCAGATACTGCGCCGCGCCTTTGCTGCTATTGCCGTGATAACACATCACCATCACCGGTGTGTCAAAGTCGTTATCACGCATAAACGCGCCCAGTGTGTCGTTAGTTAAATGGAAAGCCTGGGTCGCATGCCCCATTGCGAAACTCTGTGGATCGCGAATATCGACCAGCACCGCCTCTTTTTCCTGCAACTTCTGGTGCGCGTCGGCAACGTTAATACATTCGAACTGATCCATGCGTCTCTCTTTCTTTACAAACAAGTGGGCAAATTTACCGCACAGTTTACGTCGAAGCGGCAGATAAACGCCATAATGTTATACATATCACTCTAAAATGTTTTTTCAATGTTACCCAAAGCGCGACTCTTTGCTAATATGTTCGATAACGAACATTTATGAACTTTAACGAAAGTGAATGAGGGCAGCATGGAAACCAAAGATCTGATTGTGATAGGTGGCGGCATCAATGGTGCTGGTATCGCGGCAGACGCCGCTGGACGCGGTTTATCCGTGCTGATGCTGGAAGCGAGAGACCTTGCCTGCGCCACTCGAGCGCAGCTCAAAACTGATTCACGGCGGCCTGCGCTACCTGGAACACTACGAATTCCGCCTGGTCAGCGAAGCGCTGGCGGAGCGCGAGGTGTTATTAAAAAGTGGCGCCGCATTTGGCCTTCCCGATGCGCTTTCGCTTACCACATCGCCCGCATCTGCGCCCGGCGTGGATGATTCGTATCGGTCTGTTTTTATACGATCACCTCGGCAAACGCACCAGCCTGCCGGGCTCGACCGGTTTGCGCTTTGGCGCGGAATCGGTACTAAGCCGGAAATCGTGCGCGGTTTCGAATATTCCGACTGCTGGGTCGACGATGCGCGTCTGGTTCTTGCCAACGCCCAGATGGTGGTACGTAAAGGCGGCGAGGTTCGCACCCGCACCCGCGCTATCTCGGCAAAACGCGAAAACGGTCTGTGGGTGGTGGAAGCGGAAGATATCGATAGCGGCGAAAAATTCACCTGGCACGCGCGCGGTCTGGTTAACGCCACCGGCCCGTGGGTGAAACATTTCTTCGACGAAGGCATGCATCTGCGCTCGCCGTATGGCATCCGCCTGATCAAAGGCAGCCATATCGTGGTGCCGCGCGTGCACACCCAGAAGCAGGCCTATATCCTGCAAAACGAAGATAAACGTATCGTGTTTGTCATCCCGTGGATGGATGAGTTCTCAATTATCGGTACCACCGACGTCGAGTACAACGGCGATCCAAAAGAGGTGGCGATCGACGATAAAGAGATCAACTACCTGCTGAACGTCTACAACGCGCACTTTAAAAAGACGCTGTCGCGCGACGATATCGTCTGGACCTACTCCGGCGTGCGTCCGCTGTGCGACGATGAATCCGACTCGCCGCAGGCGATTACCCGCGACTATACCCTCGATATTCATGATGAGAACGGTCAGGCGCCGCTGCTGCTCGGTAGTTCGGCGGCAAGCTCACCACCTACCGTAAACTGGCGGAACATGCGCTGGAAAAACTGACCCCGTATTATCAGGGGATTGGCCCGGCGTGGACTAAAACCGCCGTTCTGCCCGGCGGCGATATCGGCGGCGACCGCGACGACTACGCGGCGAAACTGCGCCGTCGTTTCGCGTTTATCAGCGAATCAATGGCCCGCCACTACGCCCGAACCTACGGTAGCAACAGCGAGTGGATCCTTGGCGAAGCGACTTCGCTTGCCGATCTGGGAGAAGATTTTGGCCACGAGTTTTATGAAGCCGAGCTGAAGTACCTGGTCGAACACGAGTGGGTTCGCAGCCTGGGTGACGCTATCTGGCGCCGTACCAAACAGGGGATGTGGCTGAATGCCGAGCAGCAGGCGCGTATCAGCGAGTGGCTGGCGCAACATACGGGAAAGTCTGAACTGTCGTTAGCGTCCTGATATACCCTGGGCGGCGGCTGACGCCTGGCCCGGGCTACATCACCGCACACACAAAAACGGGGCCAACTGGCCCCGTTTTACTGATGCTTAACCGATTACAAACGAACCGGGTCGATATGCCAGATATGTTTGGCGTACTCCTGGATCGTGCGGTCGGATGAGAAATAGCCCATATTGGCGATGTTCATCATCGCTTTATTGGCCCACTCCTCCGGATGGCGGTACAGCTCGTCCACCTTATCCTGGCAATCAACGTAGCTGCGGTAGTCCGCCAGTACCTGATAGTGGTCGCCAAAGTTGATCAGCGAATCCAGCAGGTCGCGGTAGCGGCCAGGCTCCGAAGGACTGAACAGGCCGGTGCCAATCTGCGTCAACGCCTGATGCAGCTCCTCATCCTGCTCATAATAGTCGCGCGGTTTATAGCCGTTACTGCGCAGGGCTTCTACCTGTTCCGCGGTATTACCGAAGATAAAGATATTGTCCTCGCCGACGTGCTCCAGCATTTCAACGTTAGCGCCATCCAGCGTACCAATGGTTAGCGCGCCGTTGAGCGCAAACTTCATATTGCTGGTACCGGACGCTTCCGTTCCCGCCAACGAAATCTGCTCGGAGTAGATCCGCCGCCGGGATAATCAGCTGCGCCAGGCTCACGCTGTAGTTGGGGAATAAACACCACTTTTAGCTTATCGCCAAATCTGCGGATCGTTGTTTTACCACCGCCGCTACATCGTTGATCAGATGAATAATATGCTTCGCCATGTAGTAAGCCGACGCGGCCTTGCCGGCGAAGATATTCACCCGCGGCACCCACTCCGCCTGCGGATCGGCTTTGATCCGATTGTAGCGGGTGATGACGTGCAGGATATTCATCAGCTGGCGTTTATATTCGTGGATGCGTTTGATCTGCACATCAAACAGCGCCTTAGGATTGACCACCACGTTCAACTGCTGGGCGATATAGTTCGCCAGCCGCTGCTTATTCTCAAGCTTGGCGCGGCGCACCGCCTGGTTCACCGTCGGATAATCAATATGCTGCTGCAGATCGCTTAGTTGGCTTAAGTCGGTGCGCCAGGTGTGGCCGATATCTCATCCAGCACCTGCGACAGCGGCGGGTTCGCCAACGCCAGCCAGCGCCGCGGCGTGACGCCGTTGGTGACGTTGGTAAAGCGCATCGGGAAAATCTTCGCAAACTCGGCAAACAGCGACTCGACCATTAAGCGAGAATGCAGCTCTGACACGCCGTTGACTTTATGGCTGACGACAACCGCCAGCCACGCCATACGCACCCGGCGACCATTGGATTCATCAATGATCGAGGTACGGCTGAGCAGCGCGGTATCGTTGGGATACTGCTCCTGCAGCGTCTTGAGGAAGTAATCGTTAATCTCGAAGATAATCTGCAGATGGCGCGGCAGGATTTTCCCCAGCATATCGACCGGCCAGGTCTCCAGCGCTTCGCTCATCAACGTATGGTTGGTATAGGAGAAGACCTGGCAGGTCACCTCGAAGGCTTCATCCCAGCTAAATTTGTGCTCATCGATCAGCAGACGCATCAACTCAGGAATCGACAGCACCGGGTGGGTGTCATTGAGGTGAATGGCGATTTTCGCCGCCAGATTGTCGTAGGTGCGGTGCAGCTGGTAGTGGCGGCTGAGGATATCCTGCACCGTCGCCGAGACCAGGAAATACTCCTGACGCAGGCGCAGCTCGCGCCCGGAATAGGTGGAGTCATCCGGGTACAGCACCCGCGAAACGTTCTCGGAGTGGTTCTTATCTTCCACCGCCGCAAAGTAGTCGCCCTGGTTGAATTTACCGAGGTTGATTTCGCTACTGGCCTGCGCGCTCCACAGACGCAGGGTGTTAGTGGCATCGGTATCGAAACCGGGGATAATCTGATCGTAGGCTTCGGCGATAATCTCTTCGGTCTCTATCCAGCGGGTATTTTTCCCTTCCTGCTGCACGCGGCCGCCGAAACGCACTTTATAGCGCGTATTGTGCCGTTCGAACTCCCACGGGTTGCCGTACTCCAGCCAGTAATCCGGCGACTCTTTCTGCCGCCCGTCGACAATGTTCTGCTTAAACATCCCATAGTCGTAGCGGATACCGTAGCCGCGGCCCGGCAGGCCCAGTGTCGCCAGAGAATCGAGGAAGCAGGCGGCCAGGCGCCCTAAACCGCCGTTGCCTAAACCGGGGTCGTTTTCTTCATCAATAAGCTCTTCCAGATCGAGCCCCATATCGGCCAGCGCATTATTCACATCTTCATAAATCCCTAACGACAGCAGCGCGTTAGAGAGGGTGCGGCCAATCAAAAACTCCATCGACAGATAGTAAACCTGCCGCACTTCCTGCGACAGCTGGGCGCGGTTTGAACGCAGCCAGCGCTCGACCATGCGGTCGCGAACGGCGAACAGGGTGGCGTTCAGCCATTCGTGTTTGTTGGCGATCGCCGGATCTTTGCTGATGATAAACATCAGCTTATACGCGATAGAATGCTTTAACGCCTCAACGCTCAGCGTGGGTGATGCATAACTAAAGGGTGCATTCATAGCCATAGCTCCTGTGGTTACATCAAGCGTTGATAGAGTTCACGATAGGATTTCGCCGCCACCTGCCAGCTAAAGTCCATATTCATCGCCTGACGCTGAACGTAGCGCCACAGCGATGGCCGCGACCACAACACAAAGGTGCGCCGGATGGCCCTCAGCAACGACACCGCGTTACTGTCCTCAAAGACAAAGCCGCTGGCGACGCCGTCGGCGAGGTTTTCCAGCGAACAGTCGGCCACGGTATCGGCGAGACCGCCGGTGCGGCGCACCAGCGGCAGGGTGCCGTATTTCAGGCCATACAGCTGAGTCAGGCCGCACGGTTCAAAGCGGCTGGGAACCAGAATCACATCGGCGCCGCCCATGATGCGGTGCGAAAACGCCTCGTGATAGCCAATCTGCACGCCGACCTGGCCCGGATGTTCGGCGGCGGCGGCGAGGAAGCCCTCCTGCAGGACCGGATCGCCGGCTCCCAGCAGCGCCAGTTGCCCGCCCTGCTCCAGCAGGCCCGGCAGCGCCCTCCAGCACCAGATCCCAGCCCTTTTTGGCTGGTCAGGCGGCTCACCACGGCGAACAGCGGCGCTTTGTCATCCACCTTCAGCCCCATGGCGATTTGCAGCCTGCCGTTTATTCTCGGCTTTCTCTTCCAGGCTATCGCGGTCATAGCGCGCCGCCAGCAGCAGATCGCTTTGCGGATTCCAGATAGCATCATCGACACCGTTAAGGATGCCGGACAAGCGGCCCTCGTGTTGGCGCTGGCGCAGCAACCCTTCCATGCCGTAGGCATGATTGCGGTTCGGTGCATTTCCCGCGCGCTAGGGTTGGACTGCACCGCCGTGATATGGTCGGCATAGTACAGCCCGGCTTTGAGGAACGAGATCTGACCGTTAAATTCGAGGCCGTGCATGTTATAGAACGACCACGGCAGTTCTATCTCATTCATATGCCAGGAGTAAAACATTCCCTGGTAGGCGAGATTGTGCACCGTAAACACCGATTTCGCCGGACGGCCGCGCGCCGCCAGATAGGCCGGTGTCAGGCCCGCGTGCCAGTCATGGGCGTGCACCACCTCCGGGCGCCAGAATGGATCCAGCCCGCAGGCCATTTCGCTCCCCACCCAGCCGAGCAGCGCAAAGCGCAGCACGTTGTCGGTATAGGCGTTCATGTTGGCGTCGTGATACGGGCTCCCCGGACGATCGTAGAGATGCGGCGCGTCGATCAGATAGATACCGACGCCGTTAAAATGGCCGAACAGCAGGGTGATGCGCCCGGCAAAGGTATCCCGGCGGGTGACGACCTGCGCGTCGGTAATCCCGCGGCGGATATCCGGATACCCCGGCAGCAGCACGCGGGTATCCACGCCGTCTGCGATCTGCGCCGCCGGCAGCGCGCCGATAACGTCAGCCAGACCGCCGGTTTTTAACAACGGGAACATCTCTGAACATACGTGTAAAACCTGCATTATCGCTCCTGTTTGTGCCCCAGTTTCCGCAGCATGTCGCGCGTAACCAGCACGATCCCTTCTTCTGAACGATAGAAGCGGCTGGCATCTTCTTCCGCATTCTCCCCAATGACCATCCCTTCCGGGATGACGCAGGCGCGATCTATCACGCAGCGGCGCAGGCGGCACGAGCGCCCGACCCAGACATCCGGCAATAAGACTGCCGAATCAATGTTACAAAACGAATTCACCCGCACTCGCGGGAACAGCACCGACTGCACCACCACCGAGCCCGAGATAATGCAGCCGCCGGAAACCAGCGAGTTCAGCGTCATGCCGTGGCTGCCGGAGCGGTCCTGGACGAACTTCGCCGGCGGCAGCGATTCCATATGGGTACGGATAGGCCAGTGCTGGTCGTACATATCCAGCTCCGGCGTCACCGAGGCCAGATCGAGGTTGGCCTTCCAGTAGGCTTCCAGCGTCCCGACATCGCGCCAGTACGGCTCGGCTTGCGGGTCGGATTGCACGCAGGAGAGCGGGAAAGGATGTGCATAAGCCATGCCAGCTTCGGTAATTTTCGGGATGATATCTTTGCCGAAGTCGTGGCTGGAGTTTTCGTCGAGATCGTCGGCGGCCAGCAGTTCATAAAGGTAATCCGCATCAAAGACATAGATGCCCATACTGGCAAGCGAGCGGGTAGCGTCGTTCGGCATCGCCGGCGGGTTGGCCGGTTTCTCGACGAACTCGATGATCTTCTCGCTTTCGTCGACCGCCATCACGCCAAAGGCGGATGCTTCTTCGATGGGCACCGGCATACAGGCGACAGTGCAGCGCGCGCCTTTTTCGACATGGTCGATCAGCATGCGCGAGTAATCTTGTTTGTAGATGTGGTCGCCGGCGAGGATCACCACATATTCGGCTTTATAGCGACGAATAATGTCGAGGTTCTGCGTCACCGCATCGGCCGTACCGCGATACCAGTTTTCACCATGTACCCGCTGCTGCGCCGGCAGCAGATCGACGAACTCATTCATCTCTTCGCTGAAGAAAGACCAGCCGCGCTGGATATGCTGCACCAAAGTGTGTGATTGATACTGGGTATGCACGCCGATGCGGCGAATACCTGAGTTAAGACAGTTAGATAACGCGAAGTCGATAATACGGAACTTACCGCCAAAGTGGACGGCAGGCTTCGCGCGCTTAATGGTTAAATCCTTAAGCCGGGTACCACGCCCGCCAGCAAGGATCAGCGCCACCGATTTGAGAGGAAGTTGACGCGCCAGCATCAACGGATCGTTCTTTTCTAGCCCAACCATGATTAACTCCTTTTGATTCCCCTGCTTCACGGCCCATTCATCATGAACGCGCCGAAAACCCCCAGGGACTACGACCTTTGAAATACGCAAACTCCGTGCGCGGGCCCATGCCAGACAGCCATGATGACCGGATTATCCTCTCCGGCGAATGGAGGAACGGCGCGCCACTCCCCCGCGGGTAAAACCATATCCGCCACCTCCGCGGTGGCATTCAGCGCGATCAACCAGCGATCGGATAACAGGATTTGCAGCCGCGCGGCGCCATGTTGCCACTCGTCGGCGTTTAACGGTTCTCCGCGCTGATTGAGCCAGCTCACGTTGCCGTCCTGCTCCTGCCACCACTGATTACGGGTTAATGCCGGAATGCGCCGACGCAGGTGGATAAGCGCGGCGACAAAAGCGGTTAACCCGTGATTTGCCCGCCGCCAGTCCAGCCAGGTCAAGGCATTGTCCTGACAGTACGCATTATTGTTGCCGTGCTGGCTATGGCCATGCTCATCGCCCGCCAGCAGCATCGGCGTTCCTTGCGACAGCAGCAGCGTGGTCAGGAGCGCATGTACGCTATCGCGCCGCCGCTCAATCACGGCAAGATTGGCTTCTAATCCCTCTATACCATGATTATTGCTGTAGTTATTGTTAGTCCCATCGCGATTCTCTTCGCCGTTCGCCTGATTGTGTTTCTGATTGAAACAGACGCAATCACGTAGGGTGAATCCATCATGCGCCGTGATCAGATTGATCGTCGCCGCAGGCCGTTTGCCATCGCGGGCAAAGAGATCGCTGGAGGCGGCGAAGCGCTGGGCGAAGTCACCCAACGACACGTTTTGTGCAACCAGAAACGGCGCGCGGTATCGCGAAAAATGGTCGTTCCATTCGGCAAAACAGCGGCGGGAAGTTCCCCACCTGATAACCGCCCTGGCCAATATCCCAGGGTTCGGCAATCAGCTTGAGCGCCGACAATACCGGGTCGCGGCGAATGGCCTCAAACAGCGGCGCGTCCTGACGAAATTCCGGCGTACGCCCATCACCGACGCCAGGTCGAAGCGAAAACCGTCGACGTGGGACATTCATCAACCCCAAAAGCGCAGGCACTGCAGGGCATACTCCACCACGCCGGGATGACTGAGGTTGAGCGTGTTACCGCAGCCGGTCCAGTTGTGATAATCGCCGTCTTCTCTTATCCAATAATAGCTACGGTTGTCGATCCCACGCAGCGAGAATAACGGGCCGTCGAGGTCCAGTTCCGCACTATGGTTGAGCACGATATCAAGAATGACTTCGATACCCGCTTTATGCAGTGCTTTGATTGCATCGCGAAACTCATCCAGCGCCGTTTCTGGCGAGCAGGCATACGCCGGATGCAGCGCAAACATCGCCACCGGGTTGTACCCCCAGTAGTTACTAAGCCCCATGCGTTGCAGACGTGGTTCGCTGGCAAATTGTGCCACCGGCAGCAACTCCAGCGCGGTAATGCCCAACTGTTTCAAATAGTTGATCATCACCGGATGCCCCAGGGCTTTATAAGTGCCACGGATCTCGACCGGGATCTCCGGGTGCAGATACGTTAATCCTTTGACATGGGCTTCATAAATGATGGTGCAGCCCCACGGCATGCGCGGCGGGGCATCATCCTCCCAGTCATAGTGATCAACCACCACTACGCATTTCGGCGCAATGGAGGCGTTGTCGCGATAGTCAGGTTCATTATGACCGGCGTGCAGCAGCGGGTTATCTTTAAACTCCCCGTCAATTTGCCGCGCGCAAGGATCAATCAACAACTTCGCCGGGTTAAAGCGATGC
>OKVO01000012.1_pt1 | contig 10881 bp, 13 predicted proteins | sample 1606831 | NCBI WGS metagenome assembly OKVO01 (sample SAMN03281010, study PRJEB24777) | human gut metagenome | isolation source: fecal sample PR157 from 1 month old male Malay infant, caesarean delivered... | reverse complement strand
CCGAAGTTCAGGGGGGAAGCTTGGATTGGGCATTGTCGCGGACCGGACGAAAATGGGGGGGCATTTTCAAATGTGGTGCCGGATAGCTATGTCACCATGGGGCCGAAAAAGCGTGATGGCGGCAAAAAACCTGCTGCTGATTGTCAGCGGCGCGGCAAAGGCGCAAGCGCTAAAGCAGGTGGTGGAAGGCCCGGTCAGTGAACTGGTGCCGGCCTCTGTACTCAAGTTGCACCCTTCGTTGGTGATTATTGCGGATAAAGCGGCTGCGGCGGAATTGCAGCACTAAAAAGCCGCTGGCCAGCGGGGCTACCGTTGTGACCAACCGTAGCCCGACCGAGCGTAGTGACGTCGGGTCTTAACGAGTAATATCCCAGCCACGCGCTCTCCACAATGCCGGCAGCTCAGCTAAATCGGTAAAGGTCGTTACTTTCGGATGATCGATCGGTTGGTTGTGCGGGTCGGCGCAGAAGTAAAAGACTTCCATACCCGCGGCAATTCCTGATTGGGCTCCCGCGCTGGAATCATCGACCAGAATACAGTTTTCGACTTGTACCTGCATGGCCTCTGCCGCATGGAACATCAGCGCCGGGTCGGGTTTCCAGCGCTGAATGTCGTAACCGCTGTACAGCCGGTCTGGGAAGTGGTGCAGCATCTGCGTTCTACCGAGCGAATGCTGCATTTTACTGACCGGGCCATTCGACACCACGCACATGGGGATTTTCACCGCGTCCAGCAGCGCAGCGGCGCCGGGGATGATCTCCAGCTCGCTATCGAACAGACGGGCGACTTCGGCGCGATACACCGGCTCCAGAGTCTCTTTCTGCAGGTTAACGCCATATTCAGCGTTGATGGTGTCGATAATCTCGTACAGCTTAACGCCCTTGAAGCGCTTAAAAATTTCGGCTAAATCCAGCGTAATACCGAATTCCTGAAACATGTGAACATAGGCGCGTGAGCAAATCACCTCGCTATCGACCAGCGTGCCGTCACAATCGAAAAATACTGCTTGTGGTTGGGTCATACTCTTTCCAGTTTAACAAGTTTAACGTTTTCGTAATGCTCAATGCCGCGACGCAATCGTTGCCGTATAAGCAAAATAAATGAAAAAAATTACCATACAACCGCGCCTGGTGCCGTAATTTGGTATAGGATAGCCTCGAATTTTCCCTCCTTTACGTTCGGAAACCGATAATGAGTCAACAACCAACCAGCCAGTCTTCTGGCCAGGGTCTGCTGGAGCGCGTATTTAAACTGCGCGAGCACGGCACCACGGTGCGCACTGAAGCGATCGCCGGTTTCACCACGTTCTTGACGATGGTCTACATCGTCTTCGTGAACCCACAAATTCTTGGCGTGGCGGGTATGGATACCAGCGCTGTCTTTGTGACCACCTGTCTGATCGCGGCCTTCGGCAGCATCCTGATGGGTCTGTTCGCGAATCTGCCGGTGGCGCTGGCGCCAGCGATGGGTCTGAATGCTTTCTTTGCCTTCGTGGTAGTTCAGGCGATGGGCCTGCCGTGGCAGGTGGGTATGGGCGCGATTTTCTGGGGCGCCGTCGGCCTGCTGCTGCTGACCCTCTTCCGCGTACGCTATTGGATGATTGCCAATATCCCGGTGAGCCTGCGCGTGGGTATCACCAGCGGTATCGGGCTGTTTATCGGCATGATGGGCCTGAAGAACGCCGGCGTTATCGTGGCGAACCAGGACACGTTGGTCAGCATCGGCAACCTGACTTCCCACAGCGTGCTGCTGGGCGTGCTCGGATTCTTTATTATCGCTATCCTGGCATCGCGTAATATTCATGCCGCCGTGCTGGTCTCCATCGTCGTCACCACCCTGTTGGGCTGGATGCTCGGCGATGTGCACTATACCGGCATCGTCTCCGCGCCGCCGAGCGTAACCTCGGTTGTGGGTCAGGTCGATCTGGCCGGTTCGCTGAACCTTGGCCTGGCGGGCGTGATCTTCTCGTTCATGCTGGTTAACCTGTTCGACTCCTCCGGCACCCTGATTGGCGTCACCGATAAAGCCGGGCTGGCAGATGCGCAGGGTAAATTCCCACGCATGAAGCAGGCGTTGTTCGTCGATAGCGTGTCGTCTGTTGCCGGCTCCTTTATTGGCACCTCTTCGGTTACGGCCTATATCGAATCCTCCTCCGGCGTTTCGGTTGGCGGGCGTACTGGCCTGACCGCCGTTGTCGTAGGTATCCTGTTCCTGCTGGTCATCTTCCTGTCGCCGCTGGCGGGGATGGTTCCGGCCTATGCCGCCGCTGGGGCGCTGATTTACGTTGGCGTGCTGATGACCTCAAGCCTGGCGCGAGTGAAGTGGGATGACCTGACGGAAGCGGTACCTGCGTTTATCACCGCGGTGATGATGCCGTTCAGCTTCTCGATCACCGAAGGTATCGCCCTGGGCTTTATTTCCTACTGCGTGATGAAGATTGGTACCGGCCGTCTGCGTGAACTCAGCCCGTGCGTGATCATCGTTTCGCTGCTGTTCGTGCTGAAAATTGTCTTTATCGATGCGCATTGATCCGCACGCATGATGAAATGGCCCGGCATCGCTGCCGGGCTTTTTTTATGCTTTAACCCGCTGAATATAATCGCCAAAGGCGGTCAACTGGCCGCGCAGATGGTCCAGCGTGCTCTGATCGACCACTTCACCCGCCTGCGGATCGACTTTGTTCTGAATCACACCGCCCATAAATTCCGGCTTGTTCATGACCATCGCATCAAGGAAGACCAGAATCTGGCGCAGATGATACTGGCAGCGCGCCCCGCCGATAGCGCCCATTGAGCTGGTCTGGATCAGCACCGGCTTACCGGCCAGCGGCTGTTCCGGCAGACGCGAGAGCCAGTCGATAGCGTTCTTCAGACCGCCGGGTACCGAGTAGTTATATTCCGGAGTAACGATCACCACGCCGTCCGCTTCGCGGATTTGTTTCGCGATCGCCTGCACGCTCTGCGGGAACCCCTCTTCCTGTTGGATATCGGCATCGTACAGCGGGATATCGCCGATCGACGGCAGCGCGGAGATTTCCATGCCCGCAGGCGCAATGCCCGGCAGCGTACGCGCAACCATGGCATTAAAAGAACCTTTGCGCAGACTTCCGAGTAACGTAACAACTTTCAACGTATCAGACATGAGTGCTCCTTTGCATCATGATGGCCGGCTAAACCGGTCAGTTGAGGGAGAATACTTTTTCTACCGGTAAGCTGGTAAAGCGCATCAGGCGCGCGTCAGTCTCTTTGGCGCGCGTTTGCGCATCAGGCAGGCAGCGCCAGCCCTCTTTACTATCAAATTCCCAGACCTTCAGCGGCCCGATATTCGGGGTGACGGCAATTGACCACACCAGCAACGTTTCAGCATCACAGATGGCTTCAATCGATTGGGTGCCAGCGGTACGCAGGCGACCAGACCCCGGCAGCAGTTGTACCCGTACCGGGGCTTCACCGGTGAGCTTCAGCACGCTGCGGCGCAGCGCGACCAGCTGGGCGCGGCTTCATCCGGATCGTGCTGGATGTTAATCCATAAATTCTCATTGCTATTGAAGACATAGCGATCGGCGGCATGCAGCGGATGGACGCCACGCGAGGCGTGCTGCAGTTCCATATCCGAGACCGCAGTCACCTTCGGTCGTCAGCGCTACGCCGACAATATTCCCGGCATAAGAGATGGAAAAACGGGGAAGATGGGGATCGCGAAATACGGGCCGTCCATTGGGTTCGCTGATGATTTCCGGCAGTTCGCCGATACCATAAAGCATGAAAAGCAGTTCAGCGAGCAGCGAACGCGAGGCGCGATAGCGGCTCTGTCGGTATTCGGGTAGGTTACGTGCGGATTGATGACATGCCGCCGACAAACGCGTCGATAGCGGCTCCCTGGTGTTGAGTATCCCTCTTGCAAAATGCGTTGCCATTCGTCGCTCCGTGATTAATGGTCAGAGATAAAAATTGTGAATGATATTATCGCTCACAATGAGCAGGTTTTAATGCGGAAATTCTTCCTTGAGAAGGGATAATGTCTGACTTTTACAATTTCTTGCGCAACAACGTGAGGATGATGGGCAATTTCCCTACAGCGTATTGGAATAGAGCTGTTTGAGGGTCTCTCTGAGCCATACGATCTTTGGATTATAGCTATTACGCTTATGCCACAGCAGGGTGAACGGCACGCGCATTTTTTCCAGTAGCTGCGGCTCCAGCGGCAGCGGGCGCGATACCAGCGGCAGATGATGCTGCTGATTATAGTGCTGACAATAGCGCGGCGCGGTGGCTATCATGGTGTGATTCGGCTGCGCTGCCATAAACAGCGACTGTTCAAAGCCGGGTAGGGTCAGCGCGACGGTGCGCTTGTAGCCCAGATCATGTAACACATCATCCAGCGCCCAGGTATCGCTCTGTTCCCAGCAGATGTTGATGTGCGGATAGCGCAGGAAAGCCGCCAGGTTCCACTCTTCATTAAGCGCCGGATGATCGGCGCGCAGCCACACCTGCGGCAGGTCGCTAAACAGGATATCAAAATCGATATACCACGGCAGCAGGCTCAGCTGTTCGCGCGAACGGGGATGGGTTTCCCGGCCGCAAAAACCGATATCGACCTCGCCGCGAATGATGGCATCCAGCGAGTCGTAATCCCAGTTGCGTAAACGGATCAGCGCTTGTGGATAACGTTGATAAATTTGTTGGGAGAGGGTGTTGAACAGGATCATCAGCAGCGGTGATTCTGCCGCCAGCTCGAACTTCAGGCCGCTTGGCATAGTGTGGTGCGGTTTATCGAGGATCTGATTGCCCATCTGCATCCAGTCGGCAAGATCCTGCTCCATGCTGCTCATTAACGGCGTTGGCGCCAGCCCTAGCGGTGTTTTAACAAACAGCGGATCGTCAAACCAGGTCGCGTAGCTTGGCCAATGATTTACTCACCGCCGACGGCGAAACGTTCATCCGTTTCGCCGTGCGGGTGACGCTGCGCTCCTGGGTCAGAAGCTGCAGACATAACAGTAAGTTAAGATCGAGACTCGACAGGGATTTCTTCATCATATTGCGTCGCGCGCGCCGGCGAGACGACCAGTATCAGAACAATACTGACTATGCTACAGGCAATGAGTATCCCGATCAGCATATTCATGGCGCTAAGCCCAATGATAGCCGCCAGCCAAATCCACAGCGAAGAACCACAGACCTGGGCGATGCCGAGGGCGGAGCTGGCGACGCCCGCCCGCAGCGTGAAAGGCCCCAACGCCTGGCTCATCGCGACGCCAAAGCCAACCGAGAAACCCGCGCAGATCATACCTAATCCCAGCATGGTGATGGGCTGGCTGGCGGCGAGGCTCAATACCACGCCAGCGATAAGGAACAACGTCTGCGAGGTCAGCATCAGGGTACGTGGTTTAAACAGCGTCAGAGCGAACGGCGTGGAGAACGACACGGCCATGCTGACCATTGCCATCAGCGCCATCGCCATTGAATAAGTTCCGCGGTCGAAACCCATCTCTTCCATCATCAGTACCGGTGAGACGTTTACGTAGGTCAAAATTGCGGTGACGCTGAGAGTCGTAATGACTATGCGGCTGAGGAAAAAACGGTTTAGCAGCGACTCAGCGGCGCCATTGTGCTGTGCGCCTGCCTGCGGATGCGTTGTCGGGCGCGTCTCACGCAGGATAAACACCGACAATAACCCCACCATCACCCCCATGCCTGTCATGGTGTAGAACAGGCTCTGCCACGGATATTTCAACATGATCAGATGGCCAAGTACCGGCGCGAGAACGGGAATAATGCAGGTAATGCCATTAAGCAGCGACAGTACCTTGGCGCGGCGGCGCTCGTCCAGCGTATCGCGCAGAACGGCAAAGGCGACGACGTAGCAGCTTCCCGCGCCGATCCCCTGGATAAAGCGGCCGATCAGGAAATGCGTGCTGTTATGCGCCTGCGAGCACAGCAACGAGGCCAGTATGAAGGTGATGGCGCCGAAAATCGCGACCGGTTTACGCCCGGATTTATCCGCCACTCGCCCGGCAAAAAGCATCGCGGTAGCCATGCCGGCTAAATAGACCGAAAAGGCGATATGCAGCTGTGCCTCGCTGGCGCCAAGATCCTGGGCGATGCGCGGTAGACCGACCAGATACATATCAATGCCGGATGGATAGAGCAGTACCAATGCGAAACTGCAGATAAGAAAGCGTGCCATAGGACCCTCGCAATAAGAATGGCGTACAGCATAGTGGCTAACGCCAGGGAGTACGAGTTGCCATTTGGACAACACTCTTTTCCTGCAGGGAAAAACAGTTGATTGCTTCACAGAGTTGATGTGATTAAGGCAATCAAATAAAAAACCCGCCATAACAGAAGGTTAAGGCGGGTTAGTAGATGCTTACCAGTAACGCTTACTTACCGATACAGAAACTGGAGAAAATACGGCCCAGCAGATCGTCAGAGGTAAATTCGCCGGTGATTTCGCTTAATGCCTGTTGCGACAGACGTAGCTCTTCCGCCAGTAATTCACCGGCCCAGGCGCCCAGCAACTGCGCTTTGCCCTGCTGCAGATGGTCCGCAGCCGTTTCCAGCGCTTGCAGGTGGCGACGACGGGCGAGGAAGCCGCCTTCCATGTTGGTATCGAAGCCCATGCTCTGCTTAAGGTGGTTGCGCAGCACCTCGACCCCTTCACCGGTACGCGCCGACAGGCGGATTAGTGAGTGGCCATTTACTTCGCTGAGCCCCAGCGCTTCGCCGGTGACATCGGCTTTATTACGCACCACGGTAATCGGCAGCTTAGCGGGCAGGCGCTCGATAAAGTCCGGCCAGATCTCCGCCGGGTCAACGGCGCTGGTGGTGGTGCCGTCGACCATAAACAGCACCCGATCCGCCTGTTCAATTTCCTGCCAGGCGCGTTCAATGCCGATGCGCTCCACTTCATCACTGGCGTCACGCAGGCCTGCGGTATCGATGATATGCAGCGGCATACCGTCGATGTGAATATGTTCGCGCAGTACGTCGCGGGTGGTGCCGGCGATATCGGTGACGATCGCCGCTTCGCGTCCGGCCAGCGCGTTGAGCAGGCTTGATTTACCAGCGTTTGGCCGTCCGGCGATCACCACTTTCATCCCTTCACGCAGCAGGCTGCCCTGACGGGCTTCGGCGCGGACGGCATCGAGATCGGCGATCACGTCGTTCAGTTGGGCTTCAATTTTACCATCGGAGAGGAAATCAATTTCTTCATCCGGGAAATCAATCGCCGCTTCCACGTAGATGCGCAGGTGAGTGAGCGCTTCCACAAGATGGTTCACACGCGCGGAGAAGGCCCCTTGCAAGGAGTTCAACGCCGAACGGGCCAGCCTGCTCTGAGCTGGCGTCGATAAGGTCGGCGATGGCCTCTGCCTGCGCCAGGTCGAGCTTGTCGTTGAGGAACGCGCGCTCGGAAAACTCGCCCAGGATTGGCGATGCGAACGCCGGGCAAAGGTCAGAATACGTTTGAGCAGCAGATCCAGAATGACCGGGCCGCCGTGGCCCTGCAGTTCGAGGACATCTTCGCCGGTAAAAGGAGTTCGGCCCCGGAAACCACAGCGCAATCCCCTGATCCAGCGGCGTACCGTCGGCGTCTTTAAACGGCAGATAGTCGGCATAGCGCGGCTTCGGCAGCTTGCCGAGTACCGCCTGCGCGACGTCGCGCGCCTTAAGGCCGGAGATACGCAGGATGCCCACACCCCCGCGTCCCGGAGGGGTTGCCTGGGCGACGATAGTGTCGTTATGGCTCATGATATGTCTCTTCAAATCGCAATAAAAAAAGGCGGTCATTCGACCGCCTTTTGATTGTAGGCCTGATAAGCGTTAGCGCCATCAGGCAACCCGGCGCGCATTGCCGGATGGCGGCTTCGCCTTATCCGGCCTACACCGAATCAGGATTTTTTCTTCTCGCGGCTATGCAGGCCACGCTTCTCCAGACCACGGTAAATCAGCTGCTGCTGAATAATGGTTACCAGGTTGCTGACGATGTAGTACACCACCAGACCAGACGGGAACCACAGGAAGAACACCGTGAAGATGACCGGCATAAAGGTCATGATCTTCTGCTGCATCGGGTCGGTCACGGTGGTCGGCGACATCTTCTGGATGAAGAACATGGTCGCGCCCATGATGATCGGCAGGATGTAGTACGGGTCTTGCGCGGACAGGTCATGGATCCACAGGATAAACGGCGCATGACGCAGTTCAACCGAGGCGCTCAGCATGTAGTACAGCGCAAGGAAGATTGGCATCTGAATAATCAGCGGGAAGCAGCCACCCAGCGGGTTAACTTTTTCTGCTTTATATCAGCGCCATCATTTCCTGGCTTTGACGTTGTTTATCGTCGCCCAGACGCTCGCGCATTGCCTGAATCTTCGGCTGCAGCATACGCATCTTCGCCATGGAGGTGTACTGCGCTTTAGTCAGCGGGTACATGATGCCACGAACGATAAAGGTGATGACGATAATCGAGAAGCCCCAGTTGCCGAGGAAGCCGTGGATGAATTTCAGCAGCTTAAACAGCGGTTGGGAGATGAACCACAGCCAGCCGTAGTCTACGGTCAGATCCAGGTGCGGCGCGACGGCAGCCATTTTATCCTGCAGAGCCGGGCCGACCCACAGCACGCTTTCCAGCTTGTCGGTTTGACCTGGCTGCACCAGTACCGGCTGTGATTTATAGCCGATAGCGACAACGCCATTACCGAGGTTAGCGGTATAGAAGTTGTTGGTGCCGTTGTTATGCGGAACCCACGCGGTGGTGAAGTACTGCTGCAACATCGCCACCCAACCGTCTTTGGTGCTGACGTTCAGGTTTTCGTTGTCGACGATAGTATCGAATTTATATTTTTCGTATTTCGAATCAGCAGTGGAGTACGCCGCGCCACGGAAGGTGTGCATGGTAGACAGACCACCGGTTTGCGTATCGCGGCTTGATGGTAGCGCTGCCGTTTGCTTCAGCTGACCGAAGGAGGAGATCTCCAGCGGTTTTCGCCGACGTTTTTCACGTTGTAGCCAACGTTCACCGCATAATCACCGCGTTTCAGGGTGAAAGTTTTGGTGAAGACGTTGCCCGCTTTGTCGGTGTAGGTCAGCGGAATAACGATTTCGTTCTGGCCGTCAGCCAGTACATACGCATCTTTATCAGCGTTATATAGCGGACGCGGGCCGTTAGCCGGGTTATCCGGGCCGTCACGACCGGTTAAGCCGCTCTGTGCCTGATAGATAAACTGTGGCGTGGTTTCCAGTAACTGGAACGGTTCAGTAGATTTCAGCGCTTTCGGGTAAGCCGGAAGCAGCGCTTGCTCAACATCACCACCGCTGGTGTTGATGGTCAGATCAAGCACATCAGTTTTAACCGTAATCAGTTTCCCCTGGCCACTGGCCGGTACGCCCTGGTCTGCGGCGCTACCCGCTGCTGTGGTCGTAGTCTGCGTGGTCTGCTGCTGGGTTTGCGGATTTTTGTCCTGCTCCCAGGCTTGCCAGATCATGAAAGACACGAACAACAAAGCGATGATAAGAAGATTGCGTTGCGAATCCATCGTTAGTGTTCTCTGGTATCAAATGGTCCAGGCGGGACGGGGTCGTCACCACCAGGGTGTAAAGGGTGGCATTTTAATACGCGTTTCACCGTCAACCAACTGCCTTTTATCACTCCAAACCTGCGCAATGCCTCAATTCCGTATTGAGAACAGGTTGGCGTGAAACGACAGTGCGGCCCGAGTAGCGGACTAATCAGGCGCTGATAGACCCTGATAAGGCCTATCAGGACCCGCGAGCCAGGCGACAATGGCGGCGCCATAATTTTTCCAACGCTTCCGAGAGAGCACGGTTATCGAGGTCGGCAACCCCTTTCTTTGCCACCACCACGAAATCCATTGGCGGGAGTTCATGTTGACGTAAACGGAAGCTTTCACGCGTCAGACGTTTAATCCGATTGCGTTCATGCGCGCGCTTAACGTTTTTCTTGGCGACGGTAAGACCGATGCGGGGATGCCCCAGCGAATTCAGGCGGCCGAGGATGGTGATTTGCGGCGTGCCAGCCCGTTGTGGCTGCTGGAAGACGAAAGTGAAATGACTGGGAGTTAACAAACGTAACTCCCTGGGAAATGCTAGCTTAACCACGCAGGGTTAGCTTTATTACTTGGAAACGGTCAGACGAGCGCGGCCTTTAGCACGACGACGTGCCAGAACCTGACGACCATTTTTATTAGCCATACGAGCACGGAAGCCGTGAGAACGGTTGCGCTTCAGTACAGACGGTTGAAAAGTGCGTTTCATGGCGATTTCTACCTAAACTTGAATAAATTCACTGACTTTTGCGTAGACCCGAACGAACTTCGAACGACTTACGCCTCAGCGTGGGTGATTAAAGAGGCCGGATTGTAATAATTGTACACTCCGGAGTCAATTCTCTTTCCTTATTTCTCGCACCTTGCCGCACAAAAAATAAGCTGAGACGAGTTGCGAAAACGGGCGTTACGCGCCGGGTGGGGGATTATACGGCCTGGCGGGTAAAGCGCAAGGATCGTAAAGGATCTTTGTTAGATCAATTCTGTTCAAAACCGGCATAGCTCATTAATTTTTCCAATATGCGGGCGAAATCGTGCCGCACTCTCGCCAGGATCGATTACACTTACCCGGTTTCGATCCTCCTGTGGATAAATCGGGAAGAATCTGTTGAGAAACACAAGATCTCTTTCTCAGTTTAGGCTATGATCCCCGGTCCCGATCGCGATCCACGGATCCGTCCCGGGTAAAACCGCAAATAGCGGTTCGCACGTCACCCCTTTTGCGCAGGGGCTTTTTCGGCTAATGCAGGGTCTTGCGACGTGTGCCAACAATCACGATTGTTTCAGTTTTTCTTTTATATCGATTTTATGTT
>OKVO01000011.1_pt1 | contig 11007 bp, 12 predicted proteins | sample 1606831 | NCBI WGS metagenome assembly OKVO01 (sample SAMN03281010, study PRJEB24777) | human gut metagenome | isolation source: fecal sample PR157 from 1 month old male Malay infant, caesarean delivered... | reverse complement strand
TTACTTCTGCCCGTAGTAGGCGTCAGGCCCGTGTTTACGCAGAAAATGTTTTTCCATTAGCCAGTTGTCGATGGGCTGTAGCTGCGGATTAATGCCGCGGGCGATCCACGCCATTCGCGCCACTTCTTCCATCACCACCGCATTGTGCACCGCCTCGTGGGCATCTTTCCCCCAGGAGAAGGGCCCGTGCTGATACACCACAATTCCCGGCGTATGTAACGGGTTGGCCTCGCCCAGCGTTTCGATAATCACCTTCCCGGTGTTCAACTCATAGGCCTCTTCCACCTCCTGTGCGCTGAGCGCCCGGGTGCAGGGGATATCACCGAAGAAGTAGTCCGCGTGGGTGGTGCCGAGCGCCGGGATTGCCAGCCCCGCCTGCGCCCAGGCGGTAGCGTGCGTCGAGTGGGTATGCACCACCCCGCCAAGGCCGGAATAACGGCGGTATAACGCAAGGTGGGTAGCGGTATCAGAAGAGGGACGCCAGCGCCCTTCCACCACGTTGCCCTGCAAATCGACCACCACCATATCATCGACGGTCATTGACTCGTAGGCTACGCCGCTGGGCTTAATCACCACCAGCCCACGCTGCCGGTCAATTGCGCTGACGTTGCCCCAGGTAAAGGTCACCAGCCCGTGGCGCGGCAGATCCATATTAGCTGCAAATACCTGCTGTTTAAGCTGCTGCATTATGCCGCCTCCGTCAGGCCTGCGCGGGCCATCCGCGCTTTCACCCAGTCACGGGCTTTCGCGACTTCCGCCGCCGGGTCATCGGTGGTTTCGCTCCACATCTCAATCAGATACGGACCGCAGTAGCCCGTCTGCTTGAGCGTTTTGAAGCAACGTTCAAAATCGACGACCCCTTCACCAAACGGCACGTTTTTAAAGACGCCGGGCTTCGTATCTTTGACATGTACCGCCACGATATGCCCCATGCCGGCCTGCAATTCCATCTGTACGTCGTTATCCCACGCCGATAAATTGCCAATATCCGGATAAAGCTGGAACCACGGATTGTTCAGGTAGTGGGCATAACCCAGCGCCTTACTGATCGAGTTCATCAGCGGATAGTCCATGATTTCCATCGCCAGCGTGACCTGAGCCCGGCTGGCCATCTCGACGCTCTCTTTCAGGCCTTCACGAAAACGGCGGCGCGTTTCATCATTCGCCTGCTGATAATAAACATCGTAGCCCGCCAGTTGGATCACCCGAATCCCCACATCCTGCGCCAGCTGAATGGCTTTACGCATGATATCCAGCCCCTGCTTGCGCACCGCGTCATCTTCGCTGCCTAGCGGAAAACGACGATGGGCGCTAAGGCACATCGATGGTACCCGGACGCCGGTTTCGGCTACCGCCTTGACCAGCGCGAGGCGCTGCTCCTGGCTCCAGTCCAGCCGGGCGAGACGGGCATCGGTTTCATCAAGCGACATTTCAACAAAATCAAAACCCAGCGCTTTCGCAAGCTGTAACCGCTCCAGCCAGCACTCCCCGGCGGGGAGCGCTTTTTCATAGATACCGAGCGGAATTTGTTTCGACAACATAACCGCTCCTTAACCCCACAGCTGGGCGATAGAGCGTTTAAACTGGCGAGCCGCTTCCACCGGCGAGGCGGCATCGCGGATGCTGCGCCCGGCAATAAAGACGTGAATAGGGATACCGGCGAACAGCGGCAGGTCTTCCAGCGCCAGTCCGCCGGTCACGGTGACTTTGAAGCCCATATCGGAAAGGCGCTTAATCGCGCTGATATCCGCCTCGCTCCACGCCACGCCCGCGGCCTGCGCGTCTCGGCTGCGGTGATAGACCACCTGCTGAATACCCGCATCACGCCACGCCTGCGCCTGCTCCCAGGTCCAGAAGCCGGTCAGTTCAATTTGTACGTCGCCATTGAACTCTTTGGCGACATCCAGCGCCCCTTTGGCGGTGTTGATATCGGCGCAGCAGATCACGGTCACCCAGTCGGCGTTGGCTTCAAAGCACATCCGCGACAGGATTTTACCGGCATCGGCGATTTTGGCATCCGCCAGCACGATTTTATGCGGATACAGCGCTTTCAGATCGCGCACCGCGCGCACCCCTTCGCCGACGCAGAGAATAGTGCCGACTTCAATGATATCCACCTCTTCGGCGATCAGCCGGGTGGTCTCATAGGCGTGAGACAGGGTTTGGTTATCCAGCGCAACCTGCAACATTGGTAACTGAGCATCGTATCAACTCCTCTTAAACAGCCGCCGCAGTGGCGTTTTCAATTAAATCCAGCACTTCCTGCTCGGTGCGGCAGGCGCGTAAACGGTCGAAATTGGCTTCGTCATCAAACAGGTTAACGATCTGCATGATGCCCACCTCCTGGTGGGTGGTGGCGTCAACTGCCGCCATGGTGATCAGAATGTCGACCGGGTCGTTATCTTCGTGATTGAAAATTAGCGGTTTTTGAGCGTCACCAGCGCAAAGCCGGTTTTCTTAACGCCCTCTTCCGGACGGGCCGTGCGGCATCGCCAGCCCCGGCGCGATAACAAAATAGGGGCCATGCTGAGCGACGCCATCGAGGATCGCCTGGTAGTAACGCGGTTCCACTACGTCGGCGGCCACCAGCAGATCGACGCCGATTTTCACCGCCTCCTGCCAGCTTTCCGCCTCCGCCTGCAGGCGTATGGAGTGGTTCTGCGCCAGAGAATCATGAAGTTTCATGGCGGCTCCTTATTTCACATCCTGCGGGAAGTGGGCTTTGATCACTTCAAGCAGTTTTTGGGCCGAAATCCGCAGGCGACAGCATATTGCGCACGCCAACCACGTATTTATTGCCAGTGACGGTGATTTCGCCGGCGATGTGGGTCGAGGCAATGATGATGTCCGCGCCGTTAGTTCGCTTTATACTCACCTACCGCGCAGCTGTTCACCGTGTGGTCGATGTTTGATTGCGTCAGGAACTGGTCCACCTTCATTTTCATGATCAGGAACTACCTTGCCCGTTGCCACACACAGCCAGAATACGTACGGTCATAATCAGAACTCCTTATTGAGCAGAGGCTTCTGCCAGTTGTTTTTCCGCGTCTTCCTCGGCGCGCAGCGCGCGGCCGGCGAAGAACATATAAGCCAGTGAAATCAGAATAATGACGGCCATAAACGCCAGCCCTATCGAGGCGAAGCCCTGCATCATCGGCGGCGCCAGGATTGACCAATCCGCCATGCCCATCCAGGCGCTCATTCCGGTCAACTTCACCGCCCACACGCAGCCGAAGATTTCAATCATGCCCATCACCAGACAGATTTTGAGCGCCGCGCGCCAGCCGCCGAAGTGGTTAGCAAAGACGCCAATCGTCGCGTTAGAGAAGAACATTGGGATAAAGCCCGGGATGATCAGGATGGAGGAACCAACGCCGACGAGAATACCCACGGCAATCAGTTGGCCGATGGTGCCCCACATAAAGCCCCAGACCACGGCATTCGGCGCGAAGCTATAGATAGCGGCGCAGTCGATCGCCAGCACAGCGCCGGGGATCAGGCGCTGAGAGATGCCGTTAAAGGCTTCGGACAGCTCGGCGACGAACATACGCACGCCCTGGGTAATGATGAAAATAGCCACAGCGAAGGAGAAACCGGTCTGCAGGATATAGACCGTCCAGTGGGTTTTGCCCGCCATCGCCTGTACAACGTCGATGCCAAAGGAGAGCAGAATGGCGCCAAAGAAAATGGTCATCACAATCGCGGTAGAGACGATGTTGTCGTGGAAGATATTGAGCCAACCGGGCAGTTTGAGGTCTTCGACGCTCTCCTCTTTTTTCCCCAGATACGGCGCCACTTTATAGGCAATCCACGAGGCAAACTGCTGTTGGTGCCCGATAGAGAAGCCGCAACCGTCGGTAACCAGTTGAGTCGGCTTGAACATCATGTTGGAGGTGATCCCCCAGTACAGGGAGACCAGTACCGCGGTACAGATAATGGTCGTCCACATGGAGTAGCCGAAAATGAAGAAAGAGACCGCAATCAGCCCCGCCTGCTGAAACATGATATGGCCAGTCAGCATAATGGTGCGGATGCCGGTAATGCGGCGCAGCAGGACGTAACAGATATTTAGCGCCAGCGCCAACAGCACCGCATACCCCACCCAGCTATAGGCTTCACCCATCCGGTCGATGGTCGCCATCATTGAGGCGTAGGTGTCGGAAATCGCGCCATTGATGCCATAAACCTCTGACATTTTCGCCACCACCGGCTTAAAGGTGCTGGTAAGAATGCCTGAGCCGGCTTGTAACAGCATGAAACCAATGATGGTTTTGATCGTGCCTTGATAATCACGCTGACGCTTTTACGCAACAAGATATAGCCAAGGCAGGTCACGATACCCAGCAGCAGCGGGGCATTAGTCATTACCTGATTAAAGAAGACGGTAAAGATGTTGTAGAGGATCTCCATAACACACTCCAGAAGAGGAAGGCTTTGAACGCGCATGACGCTCAGCAGTTGTCGTCGCCCTCACTCTAATAATCAAAAACAATCACAACAAGATTGAATTTGATTAAATGTGACGCATCACGCAAATAATCACATTTTTTATGTGTGTATTTTCCATTACGTCATATCACAACCAAACAAACCACTAATATCAATAATATACATACATCCATGATATTAAATTCAGGGCTTATCAGCACGTTAGCGCAACGATATCAGCGCTTTTATCGAAAATAGCCGATTGCATTCCTGAAAAAACAGTGACAATATCAATCAAAATAAATCACCAATTGATTGCTTTTGAAATAAAAGAGGAAGAGATAGATGAGTAAAGTGCAAACCATCACCCGTGAATCCTGGATTTTGAGCACTTTCCCGGAATGGGGCAGCTGGCTGAATGAAGAGATCGAACAAGAGCAGGTTGCGCCGGGCACCTTTGCCATGTGGTGGCTGGGATGCACCGGTATTTGGCTTAAATCGGAAGGCGGCGCTAATATTTGCGTCGATTTCTGGTGCGGCACCGGTAAGCAGAGCCACGGTAATCCGCTGATGAAAACCGGCCACCAGATGCAGCGCATGGCCGGGGTGAAAAAACTGCAACCGAACCTGCGCACTACGCCATTCGTGCTCGATCCTTTCGCCATCCGTCAAATTGACGCCGTGCTGGCGACGCACGATCACAACGATCATATCGACGTTAACGTTGCCGCCGCGGTGATGCAAAACTGCGCCGCCGATGTGCCGTTTATCGGGCCGAAAACCTGCGTTGACCTGTGGATTGGTTGGGGCGTGCCGGCAGAACGCTGCATCGTCATGAAACCGGGCGATGTGGTGAAGATCAAAGATATTGAGATCCACGCGCTCGACGCATTCGATCGTACTGCTCTCATTACCCTGCCAGCCGATCAAAAAGCCGCCGGCGTGCTGCCGGACGGCATGGACCAACGCGCGGTCAACTATCTGTTCAAAACGCCGGGCGGCAACCTGTACCATAGCGGCGACTCCCACTACTCCAACTACTACGCGAAGCACGGCAACGAGCATCAGATTGACGTCGCCCTCGGTTCCTACGGGGAAAACCCGCGCGGCATCACCGACAAAATGACCAGCGCCGATATCCTGCGCATGGCGGAATCGCTGAATACCAAAGTGGTTATCCCGTTCCATCACGATATCTGGTCCAACTTCCAGGCCGACCCGCAAGAGATCCGCGTACTGTGGGAGATGAAAAAAGATCGTCTGAAATACGGCTTCAAGCCGTTTATCTGGCAGGTCGGCGGTAAATTTACCTGGCCGCTGGATAAAGACAATTTCGAGTACCACTACCCACGCGGGTTCGACGACTGCTTTACCATTGAGCCGGACCTGCCGTTCAAATCCTTCTTGTAACCGTATTCCGGCGGGCGCGCTCGCCGGAATTCCCTTTCCGCATTAGTATTTAGCGTTGATTTCAAATATCATCTTTGCTTGTCACTTTTAATCGGATTCGCTCATGACTGAAGCGCAAAGACATCAAATTTTACTGGATTTGCTGGCGCAAACGGGATTCGTCACCGTTGAACAGGTAATTTCCCGTCTCGGCATCTCTCCGGCGACAGCAAGACGCGATATTAATAAGCTGGATGAAAACGGTAAGCTGAAAAAAGTTCGTAACGGCGCGGAAGCCATCAGCGAACAGCGCCCACGTTGGTCGCCAATGAACATTCATCAGGCGCAAAACCATGATGAGAAAGTGCGGATTGCCCGCGCCGCCTCGCAGCTGGTGTCGCCGGGCGAAAGCATTGTTATCAACTGCGGCTCCACCGCCTTCCTGCTCGGCCGCGAACTATGCGGCAAACCGGTGCAGATCATCACCAACTACCTGCCGCTGGCCAACTATCTGATTGACCAAGAGCATGACAGCGTGATCATTATCGGGGGGGCAATATAACCACAGCCACTTCATCACCCTCAGCCCGCAAGGGTAGCGAAAACAGCCTGTATGCCGGCCACTGGATGTTCACCAGCGGCAAAAGGGTTAACCGCCGAGGGATTGTACAAAACCGATATGTTGACTGCGATGGCCGAGCAGAAAATGCTTAACGTCGTCGGCAAGCTGGCGGTACTGGTCGATAGCAGCAAAGTCGGCGAACGTGCCGGGATGCTATTCAGCCAGGCCAGCCAAAATCGACCTGGTCATTACCGGTAAGCAGGCCGATGAAACGATCCTCAAGCAGCTTGAGGATCAGGGCGTGCAGGTTATTCGCGTTTAAAGATGCCGCAGAAAAAAGGCGGTGGTCGCGTCCAGCGCTTCCGGGGTAATGCGATGACGCACGCCCTTTTGCCAGTGACAGGTCAGGTTAGTTGCCAGGCCGCTCTGCGTTAACGCCTGCTGTAGGCGGAAAGTGTCGCCGGGCGGAACCACATCATCGGCATCGCCGTGCCACAGCAGCAACGGCTTATCAGCCACTGCCGCCAGCTGATGAGTGACGTCCCACTCCGCCAGGCTTGCCGTATCGAATTCGGGCGACGGAAACAACGTCTGTGCAAGGGTGCTGAAATAGCCCGAGCCCATCAGGCAGGCCACGCATTTAAGCTCAGGATGATGGGTCATGATGCCGAGCGCGGTCATGCCGCCCATTGATGCGCCGGCCACCGACAGCCGCTCGTCTTCCAACCACCCCTCAGCGATAATCGCTTCCCGCAGTGCGGCAAACTCAACAAAGTTTTGTCGCAGGATCGGCCAAAAGCGCAGCATTCGCCCGGCATCATCGCCGTGAAAACGCGCGCCATGTTCGGCGGCATCCGGCATAATCACCCGGAAGCCGGCTTCGGCCAGCGCGACGGCAAAGTAGCTGTAGACCAGTTTGGAAGAGGTAAAACCGTGATAGAAGACGATAACCGGCAGCGGTTTCTCCGCCATCCCAGCCGGACAGGCGTGAATCACTTCACCGCCCGCCAGATTGCGCATTTCGAGTGTTATCATTTATCGTCTCCTTCTTTATAGTGGCATCACGCAATGCACCAAAAGCAACCACCAAAATTCTGCTTTTGCCGTGAATTATAATGTTGAGAGCTCGGTTACGCTTTCATAACATTTTCATTCGAAAATCGCGCGATAGATAACAATTCGGGAACATTCCCCAGAAATGATGTTCAGGCTACCACTACACTATCACTATCAGGAAACGAGATATGGTCATGCGTAGGTTTACACCGTGGTTACTGGCTCTCGCCTTAAGCGGATGTAGTGTCCTGCAGGGTACGCCGGAGGCACCGCCGCCGGCAAGCGATCATCCGCAGGAGATTCGTCGCAATCAGACTGAGGGCCTGCAAAAGATAGGTACCGTCAGCGTGCTAATGTACGGTTCGCCGATGGATGTCGAGACCGCGTTGAAAGCCAAAGCAGAAGCCGCCAAAGCGGATTACTACGTCATCGTCATGATCGATGACACCATGGTTCCCGGCCAGTGGTATTCGCAAGCGATTCTGTATCATAAATAGCAGCGTGATGCGCTTTTAATCAGCTTTACACTGCTTTGCGTCCATTCACGTTCTCCTGCGCATAATAACGTTCGGCCAGCCTTTTTGGCAGAACGTTAGCAAACGGACTGCCCTCGGGATTACGTGAAATGGAGCTGACGATGAAACGATCACTGACCTTACCCAGCCTGTTGCTGACCACCGCGACGGCCAATACTTCCGCTCAGTCAGCCGAATTCGCCAGTGCGGATTGCGTCACCGGCCTGAACGAAATTGGTCTGATTTCCGTCAATAATATCTCCGGCAGTCAGCAGGATGTCGAGCACGCCATTGCCGTAAAAGCCGATGAGCAGGGCGCTTCCTGGTATCGTATCGTTCAGATGTATGAAGAGCCGCAGCCGGATAGCTGGCGAGTGCAGGCCATTCTCTACGCCTGAGACGGCTGTCGTCCGCGCCCCATTGCTCGCAGCAGCGCATCGTCAAGCAGTTGAGCGTCCAGGCGGACACTTCCTCGCGGATCCAGCATCATTCGGCACCATGCCTGGGCCAGCGGCGGCGACGCAAAGCGCAGCATCTGCGCACCCGCCCCCAGGAATACACCAGACGCGCTATTTCTCGTCCCTGCGCCTCAACAGGTCGCCGTAAGAGTTGCTGAAGCTGTCGCCACGCGCGGTCATAATGCCGGTTCTGCCCCTTAACCTCAGCACACTCCGCCGCCAGCATTTCTAGCGCCGCAGGCTGCTTGCTAAGTACCCGCATCACGTCGAGACACATAATATTGCCGGAGCCTTCCCAGATACTATTCACCGGCATCTCACGGTATAAGCGCGGGAGTTCGCTCTCTTCGCAATAACCGATACCGCCCAGCACTTCCATCGCCTCAGCGACAAACGGTATACCAGCGCGACAGATAGCAAACTTGGCGACCGGGGTAAATAAACGAGCCCATAGCACTTCATGCGCATCGTCGCGCCGATCCCAGGCGCGAGCCAGACGGAACAGAAAAGCGGTTTGTCCTTCAAGACGCAGCGCCATCTGGCCCAGCACCTGACGCATCATCGGCTGATCGGCCAGATTCTTGCCGAACGCCTGACGCTGCAGCGCATGATACAGCGCCACCGAGTAAGCGCGGCGCATCAGGGCATGGCTGCCGGCGGCGCAGTCGAAGCGGGTCAGCGCGCCCATCTTGAGAATTTGCCGCACGCCGTCGCCTTCTTCGCCTATCAGCCACCCGCAGGCGTCAAAGAATTCGGCTTCGCTACTGGCGTTAGAGCGGTTGCCTAATTTATCTTTCAGCCTCTCCAGGCGAACGCCATTGCGTTGGCCATCGGGTAAAAAGCGCGGCACAAAGAAGCAGGAGAGCCCACCCGACGCCTGAGCCAGCACCAGATGCGCGTCGCTCTGCGGCACCGAGAAGAACCATTTTATGCCCCACCAGCCGATAGAATCCTTCCGCCGTTTTTTTTCCGCCCGGGTGGTATTACTGAGCACATCGGAACCGCCCTGTTTTTTCGGTCATTCCCATACCAATCAGCAACCCACGCTTCTGATCGCCGGGCGCCAGATGCGGGTCATAGCGGTCGCTGAGCAACGGCGGCAGCCAGTCGCTAAAGACGGTGGGCAGCGCGCGCTGTAGCAGCGGCGTTGCGGCGAAGGTCATGGTTATCGGGCATAACGTTCCCGCCTCCACCTGGGCATGCAGCATAAAGCGGGCAGTACGGGCAACAAACGAACCCGCGCGGGCATCCTCCTGCCAGGCAAGATTATGCACCCGGTTGGCGCACAGTCCCTGCATTAGCAAATGCCAGGCGGGGTGAAACCGCACGTCATCCAATCGGGCGCCGGTGGCGTCGTAGCGTAGCAGTTCCGGCGGATTACTATTGGCCAGACGCCCCAACTCCAGCGATTCCGCCGTGCCTAACTGCTGGCCGATGCTGGCGAGCAGATCGCTATCCCAGCCGGCGCCTTCACGCGTCACTGCCTCACAAAGCGCGGTATCGGACAAAAACAGATTACTGTTACACAACGGCGTCGGTTGATTGAATACGGTATGCGTTTGCCAGTGCATGATGTCTCCCTCCGTCAATGGCTCTGACAGTAAGATATGGTCGGCCGCATAGACGCTCACAAAAAAAACCGCTCCGCCTTCGTGAAGCCCATCACAGGCATAAGAATTTAAAATTTTCTCATTAAAAATGTATGGAATAATTTATTCATTCGTTACTGTTTTGTATCAGTCGGGGCTTCCTATGCACACCGCCAGCACAACATCGGCAGCGCAAAAACGCGCGCTGATCGCCGGTTCTATCGGTAACTTTATTGAATGGTACGAGTTCGCGGTCTATGGCTTTCTGGCGACCGTAATTGCGAAAAAATTTTTTCCAAATGACTGGAGAAGCGCCGCTGACCGGGCTGATTCTGACTTACGCCTCTTTCGCGATAGCGTTCTTCTTTCGCCCGCTGGGCGCCATCGTTTTTTGGCCGTCTCGGCGACCGCATCGGCCGCAAGCCGACGCTGATTATCGTGTTGGTACTGATGACGCTCGCCACCACGGCTATCGGACTGGTACCGGTTTACGCCAGCATCGGTATTGCCGCACCGCTCATTCTGACCGGATTACGTATTCTTCAGGGATTGTTTGCCGGCGGCGAGTACGGAGGTGCGGTATCGCTGATGACCGAGTTCGCCCCTAAAGGTAAGCGTGGGCTGTATGGCGCATGGCAATCTTTTACCGTCGCGCTGGGGCTGCTGGCAGGCGCAGGCGTGGTCGCGCTGATTTCCGCCGCGCTTAGCCCCGAATCGCTGCATGACTGGGGCTGGCGCATCCCCTTCTTTCTCGCCATACCGATGGGCATCGTCGCGCTGTGGCTACGCGTTAAAATGGAAGAGACGCCGGGCTTTTTACGTCAGCAGCAGGCTACACCGCCCGCGGAAACCCGCGCCAGTTTGCGCCAGACGCTCAAAGCGATTCTCACCGGCATTGGCCGGCTGATGGTATGGTCGGCGGCGGGTTATACCTACCTGGTGATCATGCCCTCATACCTTCAGTCCGCGCTGCACACCGGTTTTAATCAGGCACTGCTGATTGCGGTGAT
>OKVO01000010.1_pt1 | contig 11181 bp, 8 predicted proteins | sample 1606831 | NCBI WGS metagenome assembly OKVO01 (sample SAMN03281010, study PRJEB24777) | human gut metagenome | isolation source: fecal sample PR157 from 1 month old male Malay infant, caesarean delivered... | reverse complement strand
GGCGATTCAGGAAAATGGCAGGCGTAGCCGATAACCGCGACAGGTTCGCAGTCCCGGGTAGTGTTGAGCGATCGATGCATCAATGGAATCTGCTGTCGGCGCAGAAGAGAAGCGCAAGTTATCCATAATCGGTCCCGTTTCCTAAGATTCACAAAGTCAATGGAACGCCATGCGTTCGCGATGGCGTTCCCGGGGTAAAAATCAGCTTTGCTTCGCGCTATATCCGCCGCTGACGACGGCGAACAGGGCGAGGTCGATTTTGGTTTTCTCCACCGTGGCGACGCCGGCCAGATAATCGGCCAGGGCAGCAGGAGAAGGGTGGGTGAAGAGGTCAAGCAACGTCAGGGTGGAAATTCGTGACGTTGTAACAAAACGTGCAGTTGCACCAGATTCAGCGACGTTGCGCCCGCCTCAAAGAAGGTTTTCTGCGGGCGTGACAGACTCGCCAACCACCTCGCGGAAGGCGTCGCAAATCAGGCTGACGGTGCTCTCGTCCGCCGCAATGTGTGGCTGAGATTGCTCAGGGCATACGCGCGGTGAGCGCTCTGCGCATTGCCCTGCGTGTTTAACGGGAGGCACCAGCGCGGCGAGCGGCAGTTGCCAGCCGCTTTCATCCTCGGCCATTCGGTTAGCAATGCGCAATACTGTTCAAACTGGACGCTCCACCTGCCCGGCAGGAAACAGCGCGGCGACAAAATCCCAGTTAAAGCGCAGTTCGCCTTCGGATTCATAAATCTGGTGATCGAGCCAGACCTGCGGCGTCTGGGAGATGCCCCAGACCGGTTTGAGCAGATTACGCCGGGCGAGGAAGTTATCCTGCTCAAAGCCCAGCGCGCTGGTAAAGACGACGGGCATCGGAACGGCTGGCACGTTTTGCCGTTGCGCCAGTTGACGCATCACGCGGATGGCTGACACATCGCGGTGGTTGAGGTTCTGGCTCAGCCGCTGCTGTAGTGACTGCGCGCTGTGCAGCCAGCTTTCGCCGGGATGCCAGCTCAGCAGCATCAGCGAGGTGAAATCGCCCAGAATCTGGTTGATTTGCGGGTGCAGCGGTCGCCTGTCGAAAAGCGTAAGGTTAAGCGTGAAGTCAGGCTGCGCACTCCATGCAGAGAGAACCGTTGACCACACCGACAACAGTACGGCCGACGGGGTGAGATGGGCGTCAGCCGCCCGTTTTTTCAGCCGATGCCAGCGCGTGCTGTCCAGTGCGCCGTTCAGGCGGGCGAAGCGCGGTGTTTCAACCTCCTGAGGCAAGCAGCGCAGCGGCAACGCAGGCGCCGGAGGAATATCATCAAGCTGCGCCTGCCACCATGCCAGAGAATCTGGATTGGGCGACTGTAGCGAGGGTTGTTGCAGATAATCCCTGAAGGTGACGGGCAGCGGCGGAAGCAGCTGTTGCGGGTAGCGGTAGCCGTGCTCCAGCTCCGCCAGCAGGATCTGCATGCTCAGACCGTCAAGCAACAGGTTATCCAGACACAGCCACAGGCGGGCAGGCATCCCGTCCACGTATCCGACCTGGAGATCGAATACCGGCCACACTTCGGGGTTGAGTACCTGATGCGCCAGTTTTTCGCGCACCCGCAACGCCTCTTCAGGCGTATGGAGGGTGTGTGCGGGTATCACCCAGGGGGGCGTCTGTTCGAGCACCTGTTGCTGTCCATCACGCACGATGGCGCGCAGCATATCGTGGCGGGCGATTAATCGGTTCCAGACCGTCTCCAGCCGGGTGAGGTCCAGATCGGCAATTTCAAATTCAACAAAGAAATGTGAGCCGACGCCGCCCAGGGCAAAGCCCGGCTGACGCCCCACCAGGTAAGCCTGCTGCACGTCGGTAAGCGCAAAGGGCTGGTAGCGATCTTCAAGGGAGTGGACGAATGGTTGTTCGACCGGGACGTCGGTTTTCCGCAGCGTGGCGGCAAAATCCGCCAGCCGGGGATGATTAAACAGGTCGCTTAATTGCGCTTCATAACCTGCCTGATGAAGTTGCCCGGTCAGACGGGTCGCCAGCAGGCTATCGCCGCCTTGCTGGAAGAAGTCGGTTTCTCTGGTGACATTGCCAGTTGATAAGAGTTGCTGCCAGAGGGCGGCAACCTGTTTTTCAATGTCGCCCTGGGGTAAATCCGCTTCGGCCGGGTTTTCCGCTTCAGGGGTATGACGACGCTTCAGCGCCTGGTAGTCAATTTTCCCGTTAGCCGTCAGCGGTAAGGCGTCGAGGAAGACGATCCGTTGCGGCACCATCCACCCCGGCAGACGCCCGGCGAGGGCGGCCTGAAGTTGACGGGGATCGCGGCGCACCTGCCTGTCAGGACATTGTACGAGGAAGCGTTGTAACCCCGCGACCTCATCGCCATGCTGACAGTTGAAGCCGGCCGCGCTAAATAATGCCGCCCAGTCGGCGCTGTTATGCAGCAAGGCCTCCGGCTGCCCATTGGTTAACAGGAGCGTGCTGAGCAGGGCGGACGGCGTTAACTGGCGAAACTCCATCACGTAGAGCAGCGCGCCGGGAACGGCAAGCTGTTGTAATGTCGCAAGGAGCCCGGGATCTTCCGGCAGCAGACGATGCAGGGCGTTATTAAGCCAGATAATGTCCGCCGAGTGAGCGTGCGCCGCCAGCGTGTCTGCATTCCAGAGGGACAGACGGGCGCCAGGCCAGGGGCGAGCCTCTGCCGGGCGCTCAGCAGCATCTCCTGGCTCTGCTCAAGCCCGACATACTCAATCTGTCCGGCGTTGAGCTGTGCTAACAGCGATTCTGCGGTGCGGCCAGTGCGGGTTCCCACCTCAAGCAGGCGTACCGGGCGCTGTAAGCGCTGTGCAAGCTGTTGGCAAATTGTCGCCAGTTCCTGAATATACGGGGCACTGGCCGGATGGTTAAAGGCCAGGCTTTCCGGCGACCACTGCGCGTCGTTCAGTAACGACAGTTCGTTACGGGCACCGCGAAGAATTTGCGATAACGTTAAATCATGTCCGCTGAAGTGCGGGTGCTCATCCTCGCGTTCTTCACCAGCGCAGACCTGATAACCTTCAGCAGCGGGCTTCAGTCGCCGTTGTGTCACCAGGAAATGCTAACCAGCGTTCCACCACGGCCTGCCAGCGCGGCTGGATAGCGAGTGAGTTCATCAGGGGGAGAGGATCGGCGCCAGCGGTGTGACCCGGCTTCAGTTTTAGCAGGCGATGCTGAAGGAAATCGGCTACCTGTTCTGCGGAGATCTCTGGCGAGATGGCGCAACAGGGCAACGTTCCCGCAAGCGTGTGCCACGCCTGCGGCAGTGCCGGGTTCCGATGATCGGTAATGCAAAAAGCCTCGCCTTGAGGAACAACGTATGCCGCCAGCGTTTTTTCTTTTTCGCCGATCGCCAGAACGGTTGCTTGTTTCACCCCCGCCAGCTGGCTGAGCGCGCTTTCGATTTCGCCCAGCTCGATGCGATATCCTCCGACTTTGACCTGCTTGTCGCGACGACCGAGGAACTCGATTGTGCCATCTGGCCAGTAGCAGCCGAGATCGCCGGTGCGATACCAGCGCTCGTCCGGGAGCGTCAAAAATTGCTGCTCGCTACGCAGGGGATCGTTGAAATAGCCTTCCGCGACCCCAATGCCGCCAATCCATAATTCACCCGGCACCCAGTCAGGGCAGTCCCGGCCCTGTTCATCCACCACCCGGTAGCGTTGGTTGGTTAGCGGAAAACCGTAAGGGATGGAACGCCAGTGGGCGGGGACGTCGTGAATTTCGCAGGCGTTAGACCAGATAGACGCCTCGGTGGCGCCGCCCATCGCGATAAATTGTCCTTGTGGCCGGAAGGCCCGATAACGGGCGGGGAGGTCAAGCCCGATCCAGTCGCCGGAAAGCATCACTGCGCGCAGGTTTTCCGGCGTGGCGTCGGCGAAACCTTCACACCAGGTCAGCAGCATATCGAACAGCGCCGGGACGCTGTTCCAGAGCGTGACCTGATGGCGCTGGATCAGCTCACACCATGCGTGAGGATCGCGCCGTTGATTTTCCATCACCATCACCAGCGCGCCGCCCGCGCGCAGTACGCCAAAAATGTCGTAAACCGATAAATCAAAATGTAGGGCGGAGAGGGCCAGCACCCTGTCATGCGGGCCAACCTGATAGCGGGTATTGATATCGCAACAGGTGTTAAGCGCTCCCCGGTGAGAAATGACTACCCCTTTCGGCGTACCGGTAGAGCCGGAGGTGTAGATAATGTAGGCCGGTTGCGTGGGGGCGCGTACTACCGGGTTGGCGATCGGCTCCGCCTCAATGGCCTGCTGCCAGGCAAGGACGGGAATATCGTCTGACCCGGCGCTGGCGTCGTGCTGACAAATGAGCACCAGCCGGACGCTGGCGTCAGCGTAGACTTTTCTCGCGCCGTGCGGCAGGCTGATCCAGCGAACCGGACGTAAACCGCCCCGGCCAGCAGGACGGCCAGAACCGCAACAAGTTGTCCTGCGCCGTTTCGACATCGTGATAGCCACATTATCGCCGGGCTGAACCCCGCACTCGATTAACCTGCCCGCGCAACGGCGGGCATAGTCTGTCAGCTCATGATAATTCCACTGATAACGCATGTCCGTTACCGCCAACGCCTGCGGCTGTTGCAGAGCGATACGGAAAATGCCTTCATGCAGCAAGCCTTCGGGAATTGGGGGCGCCGGTGGCGTTGACCCGTTCGCGTATCGCGCGCTGGCTGGCGGGCATCATATCTGCGAACGGCTTTTGCCAGGCGCTTTCGTCATCGCAGAGTTGGTTAATCAACTGGCAGTAGGCGTCGAACAATGTTTCGACTAACGCCGGAGGGAACAGCGCGTCGTTGCTGTCCCATTGTAGCCAGACCTCGCCGTGATGCTCGAACGCCAGATGATCTATCCAGACCTGCGGCGTTTGCGAGATGCCCCATTCCGGCTCGCCCAACGGCGATTCTGCGCGGCTGCTGTAGAGAGAACGCCCCAGATTGCTGGTAAATACCACCGGGGCGCCGTGGGGGTAGCGCTGCTGGCGTTTGAGTTCACGGAGTAATTCGACGCCGGACCAGTGGCGATGCTCCCAGTCCTCCGTAAACGTGAGCTGGTTTTTACGCGCCAGGTTGCTGACGGTATCGCCATCGCAGGCGGTATCCAGCAGAAGAATATTGGTGAAGTCGGCAAGCATCGCGCCAACCGCCGGGTGCAGCGGCTGGCGGTCGAATAAGGTGATGTTAAGCAGCAGACGCGTCAGGCCGCCCCAGCGAGCCAGCACGGCAGAAAAACAGGTCGCCAGCGCCATTGTCGGCGTCACGCCATACTCGCCGGCCCGGTTGCTAAAGGCGTGCCAGCGTGTTGCCGGGACAATCATGCGGCGTCGGGTATTACGGACTTCACGTAGCGTGGCGGGTTCGCAGGCCAGCGGCAAGACGGGCGCGGGGGGAAGCGTCGATGCTTTCGCCAGCCAGTAAGCGCGCGCGTCGTCTCTCAGTGGTTGATTGATCTTCTGCTGGTGCAGCAAATACGAGCGGAAATCATAGCGGGTGTCGATAGCCGGCAGCGATTCTCCGGCCAGCAGGGCGTTAAGCTCATCGAAGAAAAGCGTAAAGCTGGAGGCATCCATAATCAGCAGGTCAATATTGACATGGAGGCGGTGGCGATTGTCCGGCAAGAGCGTCAGCTGAAAATCAAACGTTTCGCCGATTTCCACGCGTAAAAGACGGTGGCTCAGGCGCTGGCGCAGTGCGTCCAGATAGGCCTGGCGGCTTTCAGCGTCGTTATGGCGTAAATCATGAACGGTGACGCCGTTCCAGTAAGGTTGCGGTAGCCAGACCTGCTGCCCGTCGGGGCGAAAGGCGATATGCAGCATTGGGTGGCGTTGCAGCAAGGTCGTGATGGCCTGCTCCAGCTGCGACGCCGTCAGACAATGGCCTTCAAACTCCTGATACAGGTGGCAACCCACGCCGCCAAGCGTCTGCCCCGGCATGCGGCCCGTCAGGTAGGCGTGCTGTACTGGCGTCAATGGGAAGGGGGTACTTTCGGTCATGTTCGGCCAGGATGATTCGTCGGGCGGCGTTTCTTCTTCCGCGTTCTCCGGCGACCGGCTGAGCATTAACTGGTTCCATGCCGCCAGCGTGGGGGCGGCATACAGCTCGCGAAGGGTAAGGCGGTAGCCATTTTTACGAAACCAGTGTAACCATCTCATCAATCTTATGGAATCCAGGCCGGCCTGGATCAGGTTGCTCTCTTCATGTAACTGCTGCGGCGTTAAATTCAGTTCCTGTATGAGCCGCTCGCGTAATTGTTGGTAATCAGCCGCGTGGCGGTTGTCCGGTAACAGCGAATCCTGAGATGGTGCGCCAGAAATCATTCTTCCTCCTGATGGCACGTCTTACCGAAAAGCATTTCTCATATGAGAATAATAATTATTAACAATTGGATGCTACCCGAAACGGGTTTATTTATGCCCCTTTCGGGTTGGTAACAGGCGGAAAGAACAGAGGCCCGGATGGGGTATCCGGGCCTCTGTCAGGGAGGAGTTTAGGGGGGCGCGACCCCGGTTACATCACGCGTTTAAAGGTCGAAGGGGTTACGCCAAACTGTTTCTGGAAGGCGGCAGAGAAATGGCTGGCGTTGGCATAGCCCAGATCGGCCGCCACCGTCATGACGGAGGTATTGCCGTTGGCCAGGCGTCTTCTGGCTTCCTGCATTCGTTCAGCCTGAAACAGGCCATAGACGCTGTTGTTGAACAGAACGCGGAAGCCTCGCTTAATTTTGAGAACGCTCAGACCGGACTCTCTGGCCAGCTCCGCGACGCCCGGCGCTTGCGTCAGATCAGCCAGCAGCAGATCCTTCGCCCGCAGCAGTTTCTGGCGTTCCATCGGGTTGAAGTGGCAGGAGAGGCAACTGGCGTCTTCGCGATGTTCATCCAGCACCAGACTGAGCATGACCAGACTTTGCCCCTGCAACCATAGCGTCGACGGCTTTGTTCATGACTGAAGCCGCCGTGCATGCGCATCAGCGCGTGACGCAAGGCCTGAGCCGTTAAGTGGGTTTCAGCATTACAACGCTGCTGCTGGCAACAGCAGTGGGAGTCGATCTTATTCTTAATGACCGCGCTAATATCCGGCACCCACAGCGCGAGGGTTTCAGGGCTGAAGGAGAGGGTAATGCTCTCGAATCGGCCACAATAGGAGGCGCTGCCGCGACAGTCTGGCGTATGGGTAATGTAATGGCGATTGCGCGCAAGCTCCCAGTCGGTGTGGCGCCGGAGTCCCTGAATCGCAAAGCGCGAAGTGCCTTCCAGGATGCACGAGAAGTTAATCCTGCCCAGATCGTCGTGTAGCTGCAACGTCTCAGGCCGCGCAAAATGGCCCCTCCAGAGCAAAATATCCATACCTTCCTGCAACGAACAGCGCAGCAGTTCACACTGAGCAGGAATATTTGCCAATCGTTTTGCAGGTTTCCCGACCACCAACTGGTGAATAGAGATTTCAGATTGCGTTTGCGGTGACTCCGTCATGACCTGGTTATCTCCCTGTGGCTTAGACCAATGCGGGTATAAATAGAACCGAATGGGGTAGATGAGTTATTGATAATGGTTATTATTCACATTAATTCTCAGAACGCCACCCTGAATTGTCGTTTTTGGCGTCCGTAAAAATTCATCAGGAAATTCAGTTACTCCCATGTCATCTCAATCATCCAATACTGAATCGCTGTCCCGATTTCCTCTCTGGCAGGTGATTACACCGGTTCGCAGGAAGGTTATTTTAGCTATGGCGCTGGCGGGGCTGGCGGCATTAACCAGCCTGGGGGCGCTCCTTTTTCTGGCGTGGAGCCTGCGTGACATTCGCGCGACGCCTGACGCTATTCCGGCCTGGCCGCTGGGCGGCGTGATCGGCTGCGTGGTCTTAACTTTTGTTCTGCGCTTACAGGCGTTCAACACCTCTCATTACGCGGCTTTTCATCTGGAGAACATTCTGCGCAGCAGGTTAGCCCGTAAAGCATTGCAGCTTCCGCCTGGCGTGTTACAGCAAATGGGCAGCGGGTCAGTGGCGAAAGTGATGCTGGATGACGTGAAGTCGTTACATATTTTTGTGGCCGACAGCACGCCGCTCTATGCCCGCGCGATCATCATGCCGCTGGCGACAATCGTTATCTTGTTCTGGCTGGACTGGCGGCTGGCAATCGCGACGCTGGGGGTACTGGCGTTTGGATCGGTTGTTCTCGTGCTCGCCCGCCAGCGTTCGGAAGATATGGCTCAGCGTTATCATAAGGCGCGCGAGCAGGTTAGCGCGGCGGTGATTGAGTTCGTGCAGGCCATGCCCGTGGTGAGAACGTTTGATAGCGGCAGCACCAGCTTTTTTGCGCTATCAACGCGCCCTTGAAGAGTGGGTCGATGTGCTCAAAACCTGGTATCGCAAAGCCGGCTTTTTCAGCGCGGTTTTTCCTTCTCGATTCTGAATCCTCTCCCGACCCTGTTTGTCCTGATCTGGTCGGGATACGGCCTGCTGCACTATGGCAGTTTCGAATTTTATCGCGTGGGTGGCCGGTTTTACTGCTGGGCAGCGGAATGGCCGAAGCCGTAATGCCAATGATGATGCTCAATAACCTGGTCGCGCAAACGCGTTTAAGCATTCAGCGTATTTATCAGGTTCTCGCGATGCCGGAGTTATCGCTGCCGCAGTCTGACCAGCAGCCGCAAGAGGCGAGCATTACCTTTGAGCAGGTGAGCTTTCATTATCCGCAAGCGCGTACTGGCGCCGCGTTGCAGGAGGTGAGCTTTCATGTGCCTGCCGGGCAAATTGTGGCGCTGGTCGGGCCAAGCGGCGCCGGAAAAAGCACCGTGGCGCGCTTGCTGCTGCGTTACGCCGACCCGGACAAAGGCCATATCCGTATTGGAGGCGTGGATCTGCGTGATATGCAGACGGACACCCTGATGAAGCAACTCTCGTTTGTGTTTCAGGACAACTTCCTTTTTGCCGACACGATAGCCAATAACATTCGTCTGGGCGCGCCGGATACGCCGCTGGAGGCGGTTATAGCGGCGGCCAGAGTGGCGCAGGCCCATGATTTTATTAGCGCTCTGCCAGAAGGTTACAACACTCGAGTCGGGGAACGTGGGGTATTTCTCTCCGGCGGCCAGCGGCAGCGCATTACTATCGCCCGGGCGCTTTTGCAGGATCGCCCCATCCTGGTGCTCGATGAGGCGACGGCGTTTGCTGACCCGGAAAACGAAGCGGCGCTTATCAAGGCGCTCGCGGCGGCCATGCGTGGCCGGACGGTCATCATGGTCGCGCATCGTCTCTCAATGGTGACTCAGGCCGATGTGATATTGCTGTTTTCCGACGGACAGCTCAGGGAAATGGGGAACCATACGCAACTGTTGGCGCAGGGCGGCCTGTATCAACGGCTCTGGCAACACTATCAGCAGGCGCAGCATTGGGTGCCGGGTGGAACACAGGAAGAGGTGGTGGAAAATGAAAGACAATAATCCTGCGGATAACCTGGCCTGGCGCGTCAACTGGCGCCAGCTTATCTCCAGCGTTGGCAGTCAGGCCAGGATGCTGCGACGCAGTATGCTGGCGCTGTTGCTGGCGGCATTCATGCAGGGGATCGCCTTTGCCTGTCTTTATCCGATCATTGATGCGCTGTTACGGGGAGACGCGCCGCAACTTCTTAACTGGGCTATGGCCTTCAGCGTCGCCGCAATTGTGACGCTGGTGCTACGCTGGTATGGCCTGGGCTTTGAATACCGTGGTCATCTGGCGCAGGCCACCCATGAGTTGCGCCTGCGACTTGGCGAGCAGTTACGCCGCGTGCCGCTGGAGAAGCTCCAGCGCGGCAGGGCGGGTGAAATGAACGCCTTGCTGCTGGGCAGCGTGGATGAAAACCTCAATTATGTTATTGCGATAGCCAATATTTTGCTGCTCACCATTGTCACGCCGCTGACGGCGTCGCTGGCGACATTGTGGATAGACTGGCGGCTGGGGCTGGTGATGTTGCTGATCTTCCCTCTGCTGGTGCCGTTTTATTACTGGCGCCGCCCGGCGATGCGGCGACAAATGCAGACGCTGGGGGAAGCGCACCAGCGTCTGAGCGGCGATATCGTTGAATTTGCTCAGGGGATGATGGTATTGCGCACCTGCGGCAGCGATGCCGATAAAAGCCGGGCGCTGCTGGCGCATTTCAATGCGCTGGAAAACTTACAGACCCGCACTCACCGTCAGGGCGCTGGCGCAACGATGCTGATCGCCAGCGTCGTGGAGTTGGGCCTACAGGTGGTGGTGTTATCCGGGATCGTCTGGGTAGTGACGGGCACTCTGAACCTCGCCTTTTTGATTGCCGCCGTCGCGATGATTATGCGCTTCGCAGAACCGATGGCGATGTTTATCAGCTACACCTCGGTTGTGGAACTGATCGCCAGCGCCCTGCAACGGATTGAGCAGTTTATGGCGATAGCACCGCTTCCCGTCGCAGAGCAAAGCGAGATGCCGGAACGTTACGATATCCGCTTTGACAACGTCAGCTATCGCTACGAAGAAGGCGACGGCTACGCGCTTAATCATGTTTCTTTGACGTTCCCGGCAGCCAGTATGAGCGCGCTGGTGGGTGCCTCCGGCGCAGGCAAAACTACGGTCACCAAACTGTTAATGCGCTATGCCGATCCGCAGCAAGGGCAGATTTCTATTGGCGGCGTCGATATTCGCCGCCTGACGCCGGAACAGCTCAATAGCCTGATTTCTGTTGTTTTCCAGGATGTCTGGCTGTTTGATGACACGCTGCTGGCGAATATCCGTATCGCGCGCCCACAGGCGACGCGGCAGGAGGTAGAAGAGGCCGCCCGCGCGGCGCAGTGCCTTGAGTTTATTTCCCGTCTTCCGCAAGGCTGGCTGACGCCAATGGGAGAGATGGGCGGCCAGCTATCGGGCGGCGAGCGCCAGCGGATTTCCATTGCCAGAGCGTTATTGAAAAACGCGCCGGTCGTCATTCTCGATGAACCGACTGCCGCGCTGGATATTGAAAGCGAGCTGGCGGTGCAAAAAGCGATCGATAACCTGGTTCACAACCGGACGGTGATTATCATCGCTCACCGTTTATCCACCATCGCCGGGGCCGGAAACATTCTGGTGATGGAAGAGGGACAGGTGGTTGAGCAGGGTACTCATGCGCAATTGCTCTCACATCATGGACGTTATCAGGCGCTGTGGCAGGCGCAAA
>OKVO01000009.1_pt1 | contig 11637 bp, 7 predicted proteins | sample 1606831 | NCBI WGS metagenome assembly OKVO01 (sample SAMN03281010, study PRJEB24777) | human gut metagenome | isolation source: fecal sample PR157 from 1 month old male Malay infant, caesarean delivered... | reverse complement strand
GCCGTACTCCCCAGGCGGTCGACTTAACGCGTTAGCTCCGGAAGCCACGCCTCAAGGGCACAACCTCCAAGTCGACATCGTTTACGGCGTGGACTACCAGGGTATCTAATCCTGTTTGCTCCCCACGCTTTCGCACCTGAGCGTCAGTCTTCGTCCAGGGGGCCGCCTTCGCCACCGGTATTCCTCCAGATCTCTACGCATTTCACCGCTACACCTGGAATTCTACCCCCCTCTACGAGACTCAAGCTTGCCAGTATCAGATGCAGTTCCCAGGTTGAGCCCGGGGATTTCACATCTGACTTAACAAACCGCCTGCGTGCGCTTTACGCCCAGTAATTCCGATTAACGCTTGCACCCTCCGTATTACCGCGGCTGCTGGCACGGAGTTAGCCGGTGCTTCTTCTGCGAGTAACGTCAATCGCCAAGGTTATTAACCTTAACGCCTTCCTCCTCGCTGAAAGTACTTTACAACCCGAAGGCCTTCTTCATACACGCGGCATGGCTGCATCAGGCTTGCGCCCATTGTGCAATATTCCCCACTGCTGCCTCCCGTAGGAGTCTGGACCGTGTCTCAGTTCCAGTGTGGCTGGTCATCCTCTCAGACCAGCTAGGGATCGTCGCCTAGGTGAGCCATTACCCCACCTACTAGCTAATCCCATCTGGGCACATCTGATGGCATGAGGCCCGAAGGTCCCCCACTTTGGTCTTGCGACGTTATGCGGTATTAGCTACCGTTTCCAGTAGTTATCCCCCTCCATCAGGCAGTTTCCCAGACATTACTCACCCGTCCGCCGCTCGTCACCCGAGAGCAAGCTCTCTGTGTTACCGCTCGACTTGCATGTGTTAGGCCTGCCGCCAGCGTTCAATCTGAGCCATGATCAAACTCTTCAATTTAAGTTTGATGCTCGTGAATTAAACTTCGTAATGAATTACGTATGTTCACTCAGAGACTTGGTATTCATTTTTCGTCCGAGGACGTTAAGAATCCATGTCACTTTGAGTGCCCACACAGATTGTCTGATAAATTGTTAAAGAGCAGTGCCGCTTCGCTTTTCGCTGCGGCGCGGGGTGTGCATATTACGCTTTCCCGCCTCAGAGTCAAGCATTTATTTTTGCTTTTCTCCGCGAGGTTCTCACCGGAACCCCGCTGACCCGGCGGCTTGTTTGCCGTTGTTCCGTGTCAGTGGTGGCGCATTATAGGGAGTAATTCTGAAGTGACAAGAGGAAATTTAAAAAAACTTTTCGTTCGCTCGATTTTCCACCATAACGCGAGTTTTACGCGCTATTTGCTCGTCATTTGCGCGATTTCTCGCGCAAATCTGGCAACCTGCGGCCAATCGGTATAAACCACTTCTTTACTGGTATCCGTTTCCCCGCCGGTCATCTTCATAATTAAGCGAATCATCATTCGATCGTACCAGCGATAGCGCGGATAACGCAGCGCACCGGCAAATACCGCGCAGCTCTGCGGCTGCCACGGCGAGTTAAGGAGAAACTTGCGCGTATAGCTGTTGGTTTGCGGGGTGCGCTTTTCCGGTTTGCGCGCCACTAGGTTTACCGAGAAGAATGCCCCCGGCAACGCCTGCAGTGATGCCAGGTGCTTTTTCACAAAGCGGTCCAGCGCTGGATGAAAGTGCCCGTAGCGAATAGAAGCGCCAATCACCACCCGATCGTAATGATGCCACTCAACCGTCTCGGTACGGTTCAGGTTCACAGTATCCGCATCAACCCCCAGCTCTTTGAGTTCAGAAGCCAGGTAGGAGGCAATTTCACGGGTCTGCCCATCCCGGGTGGAGAAAAAGAATTAAAGTTTTCACGAGCACTCCTGTTATTCGCGCCAGAAAGTGGGAGTAAAAGAGCACCAATAAGGTGAACACTTCCAGACGACCAAACAGCATATTAGCAATCAGGATCCATTTCGCGACCGGGTTCATGGTGGCAAAGTTATCCGCGACGACGCCGAGCCCAGGCCCGAGGTTGTTCAATGTCGCCACCACGGAGGCGAAAGCAGAGAAGTCATCCACCCCGGTGGCGATAATCGCCAGCATACTAATGATAAAGACCAGCGCATAGGCGGAGAAGAATCCCCATACCGCTTCCAGAATACGTTCCGGCAGCGCGCGGTTACCTAATTTAATGCTATACACCGCATTCGGGTGCACCAGCCGCTTCAGCTCACGGTTGCCCTGCTTGAACAGCAACAGGATACGGATCACTTTTAATCCACCGCCCGTGGAGCCAGCGCAGCCGCCGATAAATGCGGAGCACAGCAACAGCACCGGAAGGAACAGCGGCCAGCGTGCAATGCTATCGGTGGTGAACCCCGCGGTGGTCGCCATCGACACCACCTGGAAAAACGCCTGGTTCAGCGTCGTCAACACCGAGCCGTACACGTTATGAAGCCATAGCACCAGCGTACAGACGATGACCAGCGTCAACTGGACGCCAATGAACATCCTAAATTCGGGGTCGCGCCAGTACACCTTCAGGCTGCGTCCGCTCAACAACGAAAAATGCAGACCGTAGTTACAGCCGGAGATCAGCAGGAAGATGGCGATGATGGAATTAATCATCGGGCTATTAAAGTAGCCGACGCTGGCATCGTGAGTTGAGAAGCCGCCGATAGCGATGGTCGCAAAGCTATGGCCGATCGCGTCGAATGCCGGCATTCCGGCAAACCACAGCGCCAATGCGCAGGCGACGGTTAATAAGACATAAATAAGCCACAGCGTTTTTGCCGTCTCGGCAATACGCGGGCGCATTTTATTGTCTTTCAACGGGCCCGGCATTTCCGCCCGGTAGAGTTGCATCCCACCGACGCCGAGGATAGGCAAAATCGCCACCGCCAGCACGATGATCCCCATACCGCCGAACCACTGCAGCATCTGGCGATAGAACAGGATGGCATGAGGCAGTGAGTCCAGTCCCACCAGCGTCGTCGCGCCGGTAGTGGTTAAGCCGGAGAAGGATTCAAAAAAGGCATCCGTCACCGTCAGATTAGGCTGTTCAGCAAAGATAAACGGTAACGCACCGACGCTACCCAACACGGTCCAGAACAGCACGACAATCAGAAACCCCTCGCGGGATTTCAGTTCGCCTTTTTGCTTGCGGTTCGGCCACCACAGCATGGAGCCAATCGCCAGGGCAACAAAGAAGGTTTGGGTGAAAGCTCGCCCCGCGCCATCGCGATATATCAAGGCCACTAATCCCGGGACAATCATTGTCCCCGAAAATAAGATGACCAACAGTCCAACGATTCGGGTTATCGCGCGAAAATGCATCTCTGGCGCTTCCTTTGGGTTACAAAAAAAATCAGGTGGGGATTATTCGTCAATCTTCAGTAATTGCAATGAACCACGACTAAAATCAGCCAGTTTTGTCGAAAAAGAGGCCACTTCAGCTTGCGGAAGCGCGACGCGCAGTTGCACAGACGCCTGATATTCGCTTTCCACAATAATGCCCGAGAACTGCGCCAGCAACGCTTCTACCCCGGCCAGCTGTCCGTATTCACATTGCAAAGTATATGCGGTTAACGGCGTCTTGCGCTGCGTTTTCAACTGCGCAAGCGCCTGATGGACACCGCCGCCATAGGCCTTCACCAGGCCGCCGGTACCCAGCAGAATACCACCGTAGTAGCGCACCACCACCGCGGTTATCTCGCCGACGCCGCTGCCCATCAGCTGCGCCAGCATGGGTTTACCTGCCGTTCCCGCCGGTTCGCCATCGTCAGAGAAACCCAGCTGCTGTGAATCATCAGGAGGCCCGGCAACCCACGCCACGCAGTGGTGACGAGCGTCCGGGTGCTCAGCCCTCACCGATTCGACAAACGCTTTCGCCGCCGCCACGCCGTCGGTATGCGCCAACAGCGTAATGAAGCGGCTCTTTTTGATCTCTTCAACAACGCTCACCGGCGCGGCCGGCACCAACCAACTTTCCATTACGCCAGTTTCAGGTCGCGCGTCATATTTTCGATGCTGTTTTCGTGAACCACCACGTTATCTTCGATACGAATCCCGCCAAACGGCTTCATGGCTTCAATTTTCTGCCAGTTGAAGTGCTTGCTGAACTGCCCTTCACGCCATGGCGCCAACAGTGACTCAATAAAGTAGATGCCTGGTTCGATAGTCAACACCATACGCGGTTCGAGAATACGGGTGCAGCGCAGGTAAGGATACTTCGACGGCGCCGCCAGATGCGTACCGGTATCGTCTTGCATGAAACCGGCGACATCATGAACCTGCAGGCCCAGCGGATGACCAATCCCGTGTGGCATAAACGGCCCGGTCAGATCGTTTTCCACCATCGCCTCTTCGCTCATGCCGGTCACTAGCTGGTGTTTACGCAGCAGCTTTGCGATGCGCTGATGGAACTGAATATGGTAATCAACGTAGCTGGTGCCAGCCTTCATGGTGCTAATCAGCGCCAGTTGCTCGTCGTTAACGTCTTTAATCAGCTGCGCGAAATCGTTGTCGCTGTGGCCTGCCCAGGTACGAGTCAGGTCCGCGGCATAGCCGTTGTACTCTGCGCCCGCATCCAACAAGAAGCTACGCATTTCGGTTGGCGCACGGTGATCCAGCTTGGTGTAGTGCAATACGGCCGCATGCTCATTCAGCGCCACGATATTGCTGTAAGGGACGTCGGTATCGCGATGACCGGTCGCCGTCAGGTAAGCCTGATTAATATCGAACTCGCTCATCCCCGACTGGAAAGCTTCGTGGGCCGCGCGATGGCCGTTCACCGCCGATTTCTGCGCTTCACGCATACAGGCCAGCTCATAGTCGGTTTTGTAAGCGCGATAATAGTGCAGATAGTCGATAACGCCTTTCGGGTTGATTTTGTCTGCCGCGATCTCCAGACCTAAAGCACGTTCCGGCACCGGGCCGATATACGCTATGTTGCCACGCGCCGCGGGCAGTTGACCGCCAATGCCATCGTCTTTCGGCAACGCAATAACATCCACTTCCTCAGTCCAGAAAGAGGTCGGCAGCGGCTCAACGTTGTGCCAGTAATCGACCGGCAGATAGAACCACAGTTTCGGTTTATTCACGCCATCCACCAGCAGCCAGCAGTTTGGCACCTGGGTCACCGGCACCCACGCCTTAAACTGCGGGTTAACCTTAAACGGATACGGATGATCGTCGAGGAAGACATTGATCAGCTCGCCGGAGTGGATAAGCAGAGCATCCAGCTTGAAGCGATCTAAAACTTTGCGGGTACGTTCTTGTAGGGTAACGATATGATTTTTATAAAGCGCGGCCAGTGATTCCATCTTTTATCCTTTGCTTTTATTGGATCGTGATTCTCCGCATCTTAGCACATTGGCTCCAGGCCGGGTGATTTCTACCGGATGTGATCCGACCAGCAATTATTTAAAGAGTAATTTGCATTTTCTTAACATAAATTCCACACTCCGAGTCATCTGGTATGACCAGATCATATTGCTGGATTCAGGAGACTGACATGCTCTACAAAGGCGACACCCTGTACCTCGACTGGCTGGAAGATGGCATTGCCGAACTGGTTTTCGACGCCCCCGGCTCGGTTAACAAGCTTGATACTGCAACCGTTGCCAGCCTCGGTCACGCGCTGGACGTACTCGAAAAACAAAAAGATCTCAAAGGGCTGCTGCTGCGCTCTGAAAAAGCGGCCTTTATTGTCGGCGCCGATATCACCGAATTCCTTTCACTATTCCTGGTGCCGGAAGAACAGTTGAGCCAGTGGCTGCACTTCGCCAACAGCGTCTTCAATCGTCTGGAAGATTTACCGGTCCCTACTCTGTCAGCGGTTAACGGCTACGCGCTGGGCGGCGGCTGCGAATGCGTACTGGCGACCGACTATCGCCTCGCCACGCCGGATCTGCGCATCGGCCTGCCGGAAACCAAGTTGGGCATTATGCCTGGCTTCGGCGGTTCCGTACGTCTGCCGCGCCTGCTCGGCGCCGATAGCGCGCTGGAAATTATTGCCGCCGGTAAAGACGTCGGTGCCGATCAAGCGCTGAAAATTGGCCTCATTGACGGCATTGTTGCCGCGGAAAAACTGCATGACGGCGCGCTGGCGATTCTGCGCCAGGCGATTAATGGCGACCTGGACTGGAAAGCCAAACGTCAGCCGAAACTGGAGCCGCTGAAGCTCAGCAAAATTGAAGCCGCCATGAGCTTCACTATTGCCAAAGGTATGGTCGCGCAAACCGCCGGAAAACATTACCCGGCGCCGATCACCGCGGTAAAAACCATCGAAGCCGCCGCGCGTCTTGGCCGTGATGACGCGCTGAAGCTGGAAAACCAAAGTTTTGTTCCGCTGGCGCACACCAACGAAGCGCGCGCGCTGGTCGGTATCTTCCTTAACGACCAGTACGTCAAAGCGAAAGCGAAAAAACTCACTAAAGATGTCGAGACGCCGAAGCACGCTGCCGTATTAGGCGCCGGCATTATGGGTGGCGGCATTGCTTACCAGTCAGCCTGGAAAGGCGTGCCGGTGGTGATGAAAGACATTAGCGACAAATCGCTGACCCTTGGCATGACCGAAGCGGCGAAGCTGCTGAATAAACAGCTGGAACGCGGAAAAATCGACGGCCTGAAGCTGGCCGGAGTGATTAGCACCATTCAGCCAACGCTGGAATACAGCGGTTTTGACCGCGTGGACATCGTCGTTGAAGCGGTGGTGGAAAACCCGAAAGTGAAGAAAGCGGTACTGGCGGAAACCGAAGAGAAAGTGCGTCCGGACACCGTGCTGGCTTCCAACACCTCAACGATTCCTATCAGCGAGCTGGCCAGCGTTCTGCAGCGCCCGGAGAATTTCTGCGGTATGCACTTCTTTAACCCGGTACATCGCATGCCGCTGGTTGAAGTGATCCGCGGCGAGAAAACTTCGGACAAGACCATTGCCAAAGTCGTGGCCTGGGCCAGCAAAATGGGCAAAACACCGATCGTGGTGAATGATTGCCCCGGCTTCTTCGTTAACCGCGTCCTGTTCCCCTATTTCGCAGGCTTCAGCCAGCTGCTGCGCGACGGCGCGGATTTCCGCAAAGTCGACAAAGTGATGGAAAAACAGTTTGGCTGGCCGATGGGCCCGGCCTATCTGCTGGATGTTGTCGGCATCGATACCGCGCACCATGCTCAGGCGGTAATGGCGGCGGGGTTCCCACAGCGGATGCAGAAAGATTATCGCGATGCTATCGACGCGCTGTTTGACGCCAGCCGTTTCGGCCAGAAGAACGGCCTCGGTTTCTGGCGTTATAAAGAAGACAGTAAAGGTAAGCCGAAGAAAGAAGAAGATGCCGCAGTCGATAGTCTGCTGGCCGAAGTCAGCCAGCCGAAGCGCGATTTCAGCGATGAAGAGATTATCGCCCGCATGATGATCCCAATGGTTAACGAAGTTGTTCGCTGCCTGGAAGAAGGCATTATCGCCAGCCCGGCGGAAGCGGATATGGCGCTGGTATACGGCCTGGGCTTCCCTCCATTCCACGGCGGCGCATTCCGCTGGCTGGACACCATCGGCAGCGCAAAATATCTCGATATGGCGCAGCAATACCAGCACCTCGGCCCGCTTTATGCCGTGCCGGAGGGTCTGCGTAATAAGGCCCGTCATAACGAAGCGTATTATCCTCCAGTAGAACCAGCCCGTCCGGTTGGCGAACTGAAAACGGCTTAAGGAGTCACAATGGAACAGGTTGTCATTGTCGATGCAATTCGCACCCCGATGGGCCGTTCAAAGGGCGGCGCCTTTCGCAACGTGCGTGCGGAAGACCTCTCCGCACACCTGATGCGAGGCCTGCTCTCGCGTAACCCGTCCCTTGAGGCGAGCGCGATTGACGATATTTACTGGGGCTGCGTGCAACAAACGCTGGAGCAGGGTTTCAACATTGCGCGTAACGCCGCGCTGTTGGCGGAAATACCGCACTCGGTACCGGCAACAACGGTTAACCGCCTGTGCGGTTCCTCCATGCAGGCGCTGCACGATGCCGCCCGTATGATCATGACCGGCGACGCCAGTGTCTGCCTGATTGGCGGCGTTGAGCACATGGGCCATGTGCCAATGAGTCATGGTGTCGATTTCCATCCGGGCCTTAGCCGTAACGTGGCGAAAGCCGCCGGTATGATGGGGCTGACCGCGGAAATGCTGGCGCGTCTACACGGCATTAGCCGTGAAATGCAGGATCAATTCGCCGCACGTTCCCACGCTCGCGCCTGGGCGGCGACGCAATCCGGGGCATTCAAGGCGGAGATTATCCCGACCGGCGGCCACGATGCCGATGGCGTGCTGAAATCCTTTAATTATGACGAAGTGATCCGCCCGGAAACCACCGTAGAAGCGCTGGCGGCGCTGAGACCGGCTTTCGATCCGGTGACCGGCACGGTAACGGCAGGTACCTCTTCCGCGCTTTCCGACGGCGCGGCGGCCATGCTGCTGATGAGCGAAAGCCGCGCCCGCGAGCTGGGGCTGAAGCCGCGCGCTCGCGTCCGTTCAATGGCGGTGGTCGGCTGCGATCCGTCCATTATGGGTTATGGCCCGGTTCCGGCCTCAAAGATGGCGCTGAAAAAAGCGGATTATCCACCAGCGATATCGACGTCTTTGAAATGAATGAAGCGTTTGCCGCGCAGATCCTGCCGTGTATTAAAGATCTGGGCTTAATGGAGCAGATCGACGAGAAGATCAACCTTAACGGCGGCGCGATCGCGCTCGGCCACCCGCTAGGCTGTTCCGGAGCGCGTATTAGCACCACGCTGATTAACCAGATGGAACGCAAAGACGCGCAGTTCGGTCTGGCGACCATGTGTATCGGCTTAGGCCAGGGGATCGCCACCGTATTCGAGCGGATGTAGGAAAAAACTCGATGCCATTATTGCCTGCCAGCCAACAGGCAATAATGGATTAGAGGGGGTTTAGTTGCCGTTCTTCCCGCCTGTCAGGGGCGGGTTTTTTATTTTCAGATAAACGCAAACGCATCGCCAAACAGGCGATCTTCACGCGCGCCGCGCTCATTACAGAACAGATCGCGGGCAATTTTGGCCATCTCAAAACGACCGGCAATGTAAATATCATGCTCGGCCAGCGTACCGTAATCCTGCAGCACGGCGGTGAGTACCGTACCGGAGCGACCACGCCACCCTTCTTCCGGCTGCTCGACCACCGGCTCGATGCGCAGATTCGGATGCTTGATGCTTAACGCTTCCAGCTCGGCCAGATCGTACAGATGCTTAGCCTCGCGGCCGCCCCAATAAATGGCGATATCGCGATCCGGGTTACGCGCCAGCGCGGTTAACAGAATAGAACGCACATAAGAGAATCCGGTACCGCCGGCGATCAGAATCAGCGGGCGATCTTCGTCATCGCGCAGCCACGCTTCGCCATGCGGAATATCAACCTCAATTTCACGCTCTTTCAGAATGCGATCCATCACCGCCATCGCATACAGATTGAGTTCAGAAGCACCGATATGCAGCTCGATAAACTCGTGCTCTGACGGCGTGGAAGCCATAGAGAACGGACGCTTGTCGCGCTCATCCATCACTACCATCAGATATTGGCCGGCGCGGAAAGAAAATGCCGCTTCCGGTACTAATCGAACGCGATACACGGATATCGGTAATCGCCTCCACCGAGGTCACTTTACAGCTTAAGGTTGTCATGCGTCCCCTCTGTCGGGTCTATAGAGCAAAACAGCGGCGTTAGCCCCGCTTACTGTTATTTAAAGATGGCCAGTTCATCCCAGATGGCGTCGATACGCGCCGTCACCTCAGGATCTTTTTTGATTGGACGACCCCATTCACGCTGGGTTTCGCCAGGCCATTTATTTGTGGCATCCAGCCCCATTTTTGAACCCAGGCCGGAAACCGGCGAGGCAAAATCCAGATAATCTATTGGCGTATTTTCTACCAGTACCGTATCACGAGCCGGGTCCATACGGGTAGTAATCGCCCAAATCACGTCATTCCAGTCGCGCGCGTTCACGTCATCGTCGCAGACAATCACGAACTTGGTATACATGAACTGGCGCAGGAACGACCAGACGCCCATCATCACGCGCTTGGCATGGCCTGCGTACTGTTTTTTCATGGTCACCACCGCCAGGCGATAGGAACACCCTTCCGGCGGCAGATAGAAATCGACGATTTCCGGGAACTGCTTTTGCAGAATCGGCACAAAGACTTCGTTCAGCGCCACGCCCAGCACCGCGGGTTCATCCGGCGGACGACCGGTATAGGTCGAATGATAAATCGCGTCTTCGCGCTGGGTAATATGGGTCACCGTAAATACCGGGAAGCTGTCTACTTCATTGTAGTAGCCGGTATGATCGCCGTATGGCCCTTCCGGCGCCATCTCGCCGGCCTCAATGTAGCCTTCAAGCACGATTTCCGCGCTGGCCGGCACTTCAAGGTCATTGGAAACGCACTTCACCACTTCGGTCTTGGTGCCGCGCAGCAAGCCTGCGAAAGCGTATTCCGACAGGGTATCAGGAACCGGCGTCACTGCGCCCAGAATGGTCGCCGGATCGGCGCCAAGCGCCACGGAAACCGGAAAACGTTCGCCGGGATGCGCCGCGCACCACTCCTGGAAATCGAGCGCGCCGCCGCGGTGGGACAACCAACGCATGATGAGTTTATTTTTACCGATCAGCTGCTGGCGATAAATACCCAGATTTTGCCTCTCCTTGTGCGGGCCGCGGGTCACCGTCAGCCCCCAGGTAATCAGCGGCGCGGCATCTTCCGGCCAGCAGGTCATAATCGGTATTTTGTTGAGATCGACATCATCGCCCTGGATGATTTTTTGCTGACAAGGCGCGCCGCGCAGGCGTTTGGTCGGCATATTCAACACTTGCTTGAACTGCGGCAGCTTATCAAACAGATCGCGGAAGCCTTTTGGCGGCTCCGGCTCTTTCAGAAAGGCCAATAGCCTCCCGACTTCCCGTAGCGAACTGACGTCTTCCTGGCCCATCCCCAGCGCCACACGACGCGGCGTGCCAAACAGGTTGCACAGCACCGGCATCGAGTAGCCTTTCGGGTTTTCAAACAGCAGCGCCGGGCCGCCGGCACGCAGGGTGCGGTCGGCAATTTCGGTAATTTCCAGATGCGGGTCGACCGGCAGGGTTATCCGTTTTAGCTCGCCCTGCTGCTCAAGTAATGTCAGAAAGTCGCGTAGATCGTGGTATTTCATGGAGTTATTATTGACCTCTATACAAGCGGCTGATTATACGATTTTCGCCGCAACGATGCTGTACTTTTGTTAAATAAGCGTAAATGAACAGGCTATTTACGCTTTCGCTTATAATGGTTTTCGCGATTGTTCCAGGCTTTTGTTATGCTTGCAGGTAGTAAAGCGGAAAGAGTCATTATGCAAGCCTGGTACTTACTTTATTGCAAACGTGGGCAGCTTCAGCGCGCCCAGGAACACCTTGAACGTCAGGCAGTCAATTGCCTGTGCCGACGATCGCGCTGGAAAAAATCATCCGTGGTAAACGTACTACGGTCAGCGAGCCCCTGTTCCCAAAACTATCTGTTCGTCGAATTCGATCCCGAGATCATTCATACCACCACCATCAGCGCTACCCGAGGGGTGAAACAGTTTTCGTCCGTTTTGGCGCCCAACCGGCAGTGGTCCCTTCAGAGGTGATTCACCAGCTTTCCATCTATAAACCGG
>OKVO01000008.1_pt1 | contig 11945 bp, 15 predicted proteins | sample 1606831 | NCBI WGS metagenome assembly OKVO01 (sample SAMN03281010, study PRJEB24777) | human gut metagenome | isolation source: fecal sample PR157 from 1 month old male Malay infant, caesarean delivered... | reverse complement strand
GCCAAAAGATCGGAGGAAGAATGAGTAAAAAGATTGCCGTACTAATCACCGACGACTTTGAAGACGCTGAATTCACCTCACCTGCCGAGGCCTTTAAACTTGCCGGGCATCAGGTCGTGACGATTGAGAAGCAGGCTGGAAAAACGGTAAGAGGGAAACAAGGCGAGGCTGAAGTGGCGATCGATAAAGCGATTGATGACGTGACGCCGGCGCAGTTTGACGCCCTGTTGCTGCCTGGTGGCTATTCACCGGACCAGTTGCGGGGTGATGAGCGCTTCGTCACTTTTACTCGCGACTTCGTGAATAGCGGTAAGCCGGTCTTTGCCATCTGCCACGGCCCGCAGCTACTCATCAGCGCAGATGTCATTCGCGGGCGTAAACTCACGGCGGTTAAACCTATCGTGGTCGACGTGAAAAACGCCGGCGGTGAGTTTTACGATCAGGAAGTGGTGCTGGATAACGATCAGTTAGTCACCAGCCGAACCCCAGACGATCTGCCGGCGTTCAATCGCGAGGCGCTACGCCTGCTCGGGGCTTGAGTCGCGCAGCCAATATAGCTTTTTGCCAAAACCTAGCGTGTTGTCGGTAAATTTAAGTTCGTCGGGACGGATCTCCCACACCGGCGCCGACAGCATGCGGGCGACCGGGAAGCGCTTGACGTAGCGCTTGCGCATCTCAGCCTCTTCGTCACCGTGAAGGCGGCGGATCTCACCCTTAAACTGCACGCCGCGGATCAAGGCAACGGTCTTTGGCTGGCCGTTAACCGTCCCGGCGACCTTCGCGTGTTCGCCGGTCATCTGGCCGTGGCGGGTTTTTTTCGTCGCTCAGCAGATAAAAGGCGACGTTATCCGGGTCGTAAACGTAAAACGCATTGGCGCACCACAGCTCGTCATCACGCGCGACGCACCAGGTGATGACGTGCTGTTTACCCAGCCAGCGGCTAATCGCGGCAAGCGTATCCATCTTTATTCTCCATTATGCTATGGTGCACACACCCTAACAGACTGACGTTATTACCGTGTGCTGGTTTCTCTATCTTATTCGAACCGCTGATAACCGCCTGTATACCGGCATTACCACCGATGTTCCGCGCCGCTTTCTTCAGCATCAGGAAGGCAAAGGAGCGAAAGCGCTGCGCGGCAAAGGCGAACTGGCGCTGGCGTTAGTCAGAAAGTTGGTGACCACTCACTCGCTCTGCGGCTGGAGTATCGCATCAAGCAGCTAACGAAGCGCCAGAAAAGAGCGCCTCGTTGCCGGGGATGGTTCGTTCGAGACCCTGCTGGAGGGGCTCAGAAGCGATTGAAATGATCGCTGTACTCGACCAGACCGTGTACGCCCTGCAGCGCGTCATCCGCCAGACGGTGCACCTGGAAGGCTTCAGCGGTGTCCGGCCAACGGCAGCGTAAATCGAACGCGGCGGCGGGTTCAAAGCCCAAACGGCCATACAGCGCCGGTTCGCCCAGCGTAACCACCGCGGCGTAGCCAAATTCATTTAATGAATCCAGCCCTTCGTAGACCAGCTGTCGGCCAATACCCTGGCCGCGATAGCTTTCATCTACCGCCAATGGCGCCAGACCGACCCACTGCAGCTCTTCGCCTTCGACGGTGACCGGGCTAAAGGCAACGTAGCCCACCACCTGGCCTTCATCGTCAGTGGCGACTAAGCCCAGCGTGATCAAACCATCTTCACGCAGATCGTGCACCAGCTTCGCTTCCGCGTCGCTGCCGAACGTACGGCGCAGCAGCGCGTCGATACCCGGTGCATCAATCCCAATTTCCACTCGAATCAGCATGCCTCACCTACCGATGTCTGTTCAGGTTTCTGCGGGCTCTTCAGGCCTGCTTCGACAAAATCCGCCATCTGCAGCAGCATGACGCGCAGTGCTTTCGGCATCTGCTCCAGCTCGATGGCATCCATCAGGTTCTTCACGTATAGACCCAGCTCGGTATCACCTTCAATCACCAGACGACGCTGGAAGAATAGCGTATCCGGATCCTGTTTACGCGCGGCAATCATCAACAGATCGCTGGCATCGGCGCTAAAGCTGACGTCGGCGTCAGCCTGCTGGCTGACCACCAGGCGACCGTCGACTACCGAGGTATACCACAGCAGGCCAATATCGCGCACATTAATACTTAACCAGCGACCTTCGAGAAACTCCAGTTCTCCATCCGCCAGCGCCTGGCGAAATTGCCAGCTCAATACTTGTTCCAGCACCTGGCGCTTGAGGGCAAAAGGCGCCAGCTTAACCGGCACGCTCATTAAAGACGGGCCAAAACGGACCAGCCGGGAACGCAGTTCATCCAACACAAGCTTCACTCCATGCATGCAATAGTTTCGCTATTGTGCCATATCAAATAAACGACATAGCGGCGTAAATCAACAAAATCGCGATGATGGCCGCCAGCTATTGAGCCCACCAATACGCTTTTAACTGCCTCAAATCAAAAATTGTCACCAGAAGGTTAACTAAAATCCCAGCTCGTTAACCATTTTGCGTCCCTGACCGGCCGCGTTTTTCAGGAAAAATTATGGAGCTGCTCTGCCCCGCCGGTAACCTCCCGGCACTTAAGGCGGCCATCGAAAACGGCGCCGATGCCGTCTATATCGGGCTGAAAGATGACACCAATGCCCGCCACTTTGCCGGCCTTAATTTCACCGAAAAGAAATTACAGGAAGCCGTCAGCTTTGTGCACCAGCATCGCCGCAAGCTACATATCGCGATTAACACCTTCGCCCATCCCGACGGTTATGCCCGTTGGCAGCGTGCTGTGGATATGGCCGCGCAATTGGGCGCCGACGCGCTGATCCTCGCCGATATCGCCATGCTGGAGTACGCTGCGGAACGCTATTCCGCACATTGAACGTCACGTTTCAGTGCAGGCGTCCGCCACTAACGAAGAGGCGATACGTTTTTATCACCGTAACTTTGACGTCGCCCGCGTCGTACTACCGCGGGTGTTATCCATTCACCAGGTGAAACAGTTAGCGCGCGCCACGCCGGTTCCACTTGAAGTCTTCGCCTTCGGTAGCTTATGCATCATGGCGGAAGGCCGCTGCTATCTCTCGTCGTATCTCACCGGCGAATCGCCAAATACCGTCGGCGCCTGTCCGCCCGCGCGCTTCGTCCGCTGGCAGCAAACGCCGCAGGGGCTGGAGTCACGCCTTAACGAAGTGCTGATCGATCGCTATCAGGATGGCGAGAATGCCGGTTATCCGACGCTGTGCAAAGGCCGCTACCTGGTCGACGGCGAGCGCTACCACGCGCTGGAAGAACCCACCAGCCTCAACACCCTGGAACTGTTGCCAGAACTGATGGCCGCCAATATCGCTTCGGTAAAAATTGAAGGCCGCCAGCGCAGCCCGGCATACGTCACCCAGGTAGCGAAAGTCTGGCGTCAGGCGATCGATCGCTGTAAAGCCGATCCGCAGAACTTCGTGCCGCAATCTGCATGGATGGAAGCCCTTGGTTCGATGTCCGAAGGAACGCAAACCACCCTTGGCGCCTATCACCGTAAATGGCAGTGAGAAACATGAAATATTCATTAGGGCCGGTGCTGTACTACTGGCCAAAAGAGACGCTGGCAGATTTTTACCAGCAGGCGGCAAATTGTAGCGCTGACACCATTTATCTGGGCGAAGCGGTATGCAGCAAACGCCGTGCCACTAAAGTCGGCGATTGGATCGAAATGGCGAAAGCGCTGGCCGGCAGCGGCAAGCAGGTGGTGCTCTCCACCCTCGCGCTGGTGCAGGCCTCATCCGAACTGGGCGAGCTGAAGCGCTATGTCGAGAACGGCGAATTCCTGATTGAAGCCAGCGACCTCGGCGTGGTCAATCTCTGTGCCGAACGCAAGTTGCCCTTCGTCGCGGGTCATGCGCTGAACTGCTACAACGCCGTCACCCTGCGCCTGCTGCTGAAACAGGGCATGGTGCGCTGGTGTATGCCGGTTGAACTCTCCCGCGACTGGCTGGCTAATTTGCTGACCCAGTGCGAAGAGCTGGGTATTCGCAACCAGTTTGAAGTCGAAGTGCTGAGCTACGGCCATCTGCCGCTGGCCTATTCCGCGCGCTGCTTTACCGCCCGCTCGGAAGACCGGCCAAAAGACGAATGCGAAACCTGCTGCATCAAGTACCCAACCGGGCGCAGCATGCTGTCGCAGGAGAACCAGCAGGTGTTTGTGCTTAACGGCATTCAGACGATGAGCGGCTACGTCTATAACCTTGGCAACGAGTTAACCTCGATGCACGGTCTGGTGGATATGGTGCGCCTGTCGCCGATGGGTAGCGAGACCTTCGCCATGCTCGACGCCTTCCGCGCCAATGAAAATGGCGCTGCGCCGCTGGATCTCACCGCTAACAGCGATTGCAATGGCTACTGGAAACGGCTGGCCGGGCTGGAGCTGCAGGCGTAAGGTGAAGTGTAAAAGCTCACTTTGTTAACAACGGTTATTAATTTTTAATGCACTATTAAAAGATTCACCGTCGACAAAGTGAGCTGTTATGACTGATAAAACCATTCCGTTCTCGGTGCTCGATCTGGCGCCGATCCCGCAGGGTTCTTCTGCTAAAGAAGCCATTTTCCCATTCTCTCGCTCTCGCCCAACTGGCGGAATCCCGCGGCTACCACCGTTATTGGCTGGCTGAGCACCATAATATGGTGGGTATTGCCAGCGCGGCGACCTCGGGGGTGTTGATTGGCTATCTTGCCGCCAATACCACCACCCTGCATCTGGGATCCGGTGGCGTAATGTTGCCAAACCATTCGCCGCTGGTGATCGCCGAACAGTTCGGCACCCTGAATACGCTGTATCCCGGACGTATCGATCTCGGCCTTGGCCGCGCGCCGGGCAGCGATCAGCCGACCATGCGCGCGCTGCGTCGCCATATGAGCGGCGATGTCGATAATTTCCCGCGCGATGTGGCGGAGTTGGTGGACTGGTTTGATGCCCGAGAGGCTAATCCGCAGGTGCGCCCGGTTCCCGGCTATGGCGAACGAATTCCGGTGTGGCTGCTGGGCTCAAGCCTGTACAGCGCGCAGCTGGCGGCGCAGCTTGGTCTGCCGTTTGCCTTCGCCTCTCACTTCGCGCCGGACATGCTATTCCAGGCGCTGCATCTGTACCGCAGCAACTTCAAACCTTCGGCGCGGCTGGAAAAACCGTACGCGATGGTGTGTATCAATATCATCGCCGCCGACAGCAACCGCGATGCGGAGTTTCTCTTCACCTCCATGCAGCAGGCGTTTGTGAAGCTGCGTCGCGGTGAGACGGGCCAGCTTCCGCCGCCGGTGGCGAATATGCATCAGCTGTGGTCAGCTTCAGAGCAGTATGGCGTACAGCAGGCGCTGAGCATGTCGCTGGTGGGTGATAAAGCGAAAGTGCGTCACGGGCTGGAAGCAGTGCTGCGCGAAACGCAGGCGGATGAAATTATGGTTAACGGCCAGATTTTCGATCACCAGGCACGTTTGCACTCGTTTGATTTGGCCATGCAGGTGAAAGAGGAGTTGGTGGGGTAGCCCTTTTTTGCCAGGTGGCGCTTCGCTTACCTGGCCTACGGGGACGCGTAGGCCGGATAAGGCGTAGCCGCCATCCGGCACAAAATGTTTACTGGTACACCGGCAACAGATTAAAACTCGACAGCACATGTACCAGGGCATTGCCCGCGCCAAACACCAGGATCAGCGCAATCATCGGTTTTCCGCCCCAAACACGGAACTGTGGGCTGCCGAAGCGTTTACGCGAAGCGCGAGCCAGCAGCGCCGGCACAATCGCCGCCCATACCGTCGCCGCCAGGCCGGCATAGCCGATGGCGTAAAGGAAACCATCTGGTTTCACCAGCCCACCGATCATCGGCGGGATAAAGGTCAACAGCGCGGTTTTAAAGCGTCCCATCGCGCTATCGTCAAAGCCAAACAGATCAGCGAGATAATCGAACAGCCCCAGCGTTACGCCGAGGAAGGAACTGGCGACGGCAAAGTTGGAGAACACCACCAGCAGCAGATCCAGACCGCGGCTATTCAGCACGCCGCTCAGCGCCTGCACCAGCACATCAATGTTACCGCCCTTCTGGGCGATACCGATAAACTGCGGACGAGGGATATTCCCCATCGTCACCAGCAGCCAGACCACATACAGACCCAGCGCCAGTAGCGTACCGTAAATCAGACAGCGGGTAATGGTGCGCGGATCCTTACCATAATATTTCATCAGGCTCGGCACGTTACCGTGATAGCCAAACGAGGCCAGGCAGAACGGCAGCGTCATCAGCAGGTATGGCGCATAGGAGGCATTCTTCTCCACGACGTTAAACAGCGTCGTCGGCTCAACGTGCCCCAACAGGCTGCCGAAGGTCAGGAAGAAGGTAATCACCTTAGCGCCCAGTACGATAGCCGTCATGCGGCTCACCGCTTTCGTGCTCATCCAGACGATAAAGGCCACCAGCAGCGCAAAGCCGAAGCCCGCAGCGCGCGCCGGTACGTTCAGCGACATTTCACTGAAGGTGTGGTGCAGGATCGAACCGCTCGCCGAAATATAGGCGTAGGTCAGGATATACAGCACAAAGGCGATCGACACGCCGTTCACCAGATTCCAGCCTTTGCCGAGCAGGTCTTTGGTAATGGTGTCGAAGCTGGAGCCAATCCGGTAGTTAAGGTTGGCTTCCAGAATCATCAAACCGGAGTGCAGCATGCAGAACCAGGTAAAAACCAGCGCCGCCAGCGACCAGAAAAACCACGCGCCGGACATGACCACCGGCAGCGAGAACATGCCCGCGCCAATAATTGTGCCGCCGATAATCACCACGCCGCCAAATAAAGACGGTCGGGTGGCCGTAGTGGTTAGTGTCGCCATTTGCCGAAATCTCCAGTCGAAAATACTTCGCTCACGTTAAGCATGACGCACTGTACCAGTACACGAGTACAAAAGAAATAAAAAAAGCCCCAATCATGACGATCAGGGGCTGTATTATTTACTTTACGCTAACGGATTGCGCTTATTACGCATCGCCACCGAAACGACGACGACCCGCGGAATCATCACGGCGCGGCGCGGAAGCATCGTCACGACGCGGCGCGCGGCCGCCTTCACGACGTTCGCCGCTGAAACGACGACCTTCACCACGACCGCCTTCACGACGTTCGCCACCGAAGCTACGACCGCCTTCACGACGCTCGCCGCCGAAGCCACGACCGCCTTCACGACGCTCGCCGCCGCCACGACGTTCGGTGCGCGGCTGCGCATCGCCCAGCAGCTGCATGTTCATCGGCTTGTTCAGGATGCGGGTACGAGTAAAGTGCTGCAGCACTTCGCCCGGCATACCTTTCGGCAGTTCGATGGTAGAGTGAGAACCGAACAGCTTGATGTTGCCGATGTAGCGGCTGCTGATGTCGCCTTCGTTAGCGATCGCGCCAACGATATGACGAACATCAACGCCGTCATCACGGCCCACTTCAATGCGGTACAGTTCCATTTCACCCACGTCACGACGCTCACGCTTCGGACGATCTTCACGATCGCCGCGCGGGCCGCGGTCATTACGGTCGCCACGACGTTCGAAACGGTCCATCACGATCGCGGAATTCACGACGCGGACGCATCGGCGCATCCGGCGGAACGATCAGAGAACGTTCGCCCTGGGCCATTTTCAGCAGCGCAGCGGCCAGCGTTTCCACGTCCAGCTCTTCGCCTTCCGCGGTCGGCTGGATTTTAGCCAGCAGCGCACGGTACTGGTCCAGATCGCTGCTTTCCAGCTGCTGCTGAACTTTAGCGGCGAATTTCTCCAGACGACGTTTGCCCAGCAGTTCTGCGTTCGGCAGTTCTACTTCCGGAATGGTCAGCTTCATGGTGCGTTCGATGTTGCGCAGCAGACGACGCTCACGGTTCTCAACGAACAGCAGTGCACGACCAGCACGACCTGCACGACCGGTACGACCGATACGGTGAACGTAAGACTCAGAATCCATCGGGATATCGTAGTTAACCACCAGGCTGATACGCTCAACGTCCAGGCCACGGGCTGCAACGTCGGTCGCAATCAGGATGTCCAGACGACCATCTTTCAGGCGTTCCAGTGTCTGCTCACGCAGCGCCTGGTTCATGTCACCGTTCAGCGCGGCGCTGTTGTAGCCGTTACGCTCAAGAGCTTCTGCCACTTCCAGAGTCGCGTTTTTGGTACGAACGAAGATAATCGCCGCATCAAAATCTTCCGCTTCCAGGAAACGTACCAGTGCTTCGTTTTTACGCATACCCCAGACAGTCCAGTAGCTCTGGCTGATGTCAGGACGGGTAGTCACGCTGGACTGAATGCGCACTTCCTGCGGCTCTTTCATAAAGCGGCGGGTAATGCGACGAATCGCTTCCGGCATGGTTGCAGAGAACAGAGCGGTCTGATGACCTTCCGGGATCTGCGCCATAATGGTTTCAACGTCTTCGATGAAGCCCATGCGCAGCATTTCGTCAGCTTCATCCAGAACCAGACCGCTCAATTTAGAGAGGTCCAGAGTGCCACGTTTCAGGTGGTCCAGCAGACGGCCCGGAGTACCGACAACAATCTGCGGCCCCTGACGCAGGGCGCGTAATTGCACGTCATAACGCTGGCCGCCGTACAGGGCAACCACGTTTACGCCGCGCATGTGTTTAGAGAAATCCGTCATTGCCTCAGCAACCTGTACCGCCAGTTCGCGGGTCGGTGCCAACACCAGAATCTGTGGTGCTTTCAGCTCAGGATCAAGATTCTGCAGCAGAGGTAAAGAGAATGCTGCAGTTTTTCCGCTCCCCGTCTTGGGCCATACCCAGAACGTCGCGGCCATTCAGCAGATGTGGAATACACTCTGCCTGAATTGGAGATGGTTTTTCGTAACCCAGATCGTTAAGGGCTTCAAGGATAGGAGCCTTCAGGCCCAGATCTGCAAAAGTGGTTTCGAATTCAGCCATGTAGTACGTGTGCCTCAAAATTAATGGCGGCCAGTCTACATAACTCATCGTGAAAATTTAGAGTAATTTTCATTGAAAAGTGTGAACCGGCTCAAAGTAGGTGTATTAACGAACAACAACGCCCTCACCCGCGAAGGTGATGGCAATCAAAAAAAGGGCTGATGAGTGTTCGTCAGCTATTGCTGGTCCGATTCTGCCAGGTCATCTTGCTCCTGGCCCAAGAGCGATAATTCCAACAATGCGTATCGGTGCTCAACGTAGTTATGAACGTTGTTAGCGACCGCCAGTTTGAACAGTGCCGTAGCGCTGTCCTTGTCCCCCAGACTTAGGTAGTACTTACCTAAATAGAAGTTGGTTTCACTGAGATGCTCAGCGAGCGAGGTGTTATCCGTTGCGTCTGCCTTCAGACGGGTCATCAGCTCTTTTTTCGCTAATGTCGCCAAGGTAGAACTCGACAATGTTCCATCCCCATTGCTCTTTGTCCGACTTGTTGAAGCGCTGTTTCAGTGCTTCAAGCGCCTGCTTCTCATCAAGCTTACGCTCGGCGAGGTATAACCACAGACTGCGGAAAGGATCATTGGGATCGTCTTGATAAAACGCCAGCAGATCATCTTGCGCTAACTTAGCACGGCCACCGTAATACAGAGCGATGCCGCGATTTAAGTGCGCGTAGTTGTAAGTTGGATCAAGCTCAAGTACAGAATCAAACGCTTCATAGGCAGCATCAAAATTGCCTGCCTGCGTTAAATAAATGCCTAAGTAATTGGATACTTCAGGCATATCGGGTCGGATTGCCAGCGCTTGTGAAAAATCATTTCGCGCTAATGCCCTCAGACCGAGACTATCATACAACACTCCGCGCTCATATAAAAGCTGTGCGCGTTCGTCATCGGTTAAAGCCCGACTGGCAAGAATTTGTTCCATGCGCGCCAGAATCACTTCTTGCTGCAAAGTCGGTTGCAATGGTACCGCGAGGACGGCGTCCTTACGCCAGGCAGAGTTGCTGCATCCTGCCAGCGTGAGAGCTGTCGCCACGAAACACCAGCGCAGAAAAGGCTTCATTTCCCACTCCCGAAGACAACGATTGGATGAACGTCCAGTTCCCGGCTGCAAAAGGCATCCTGCCCGGAATAGACCCTCCGCCGAAGCGGAGGGCAATCGGCAACCTTACTCGCCCTGCTCTGCGGCCGGAGCTTCCGGCGCGTTAGCTGGCTGAGCCTGCTCAGTTGCTTCTTTAATGCTCAGACGTACGCGGCCCTGACGGTCAACTTCCAGAACCTTAACCGGTACTTCCTGACCCATCTGCAGGTAATCAGTCACTTTCTCAACGCGCTTGTCAGCGATCTGAGAGATGTGAACCAGACCTTCTTTACCGCCGCCGATGGCAACGAATGCGCCAAAGTCAACGATACGGGTCACTTTACCATTGTAGATACGGCCAACTTCGATCTCAGCGGTGATCTCTTCGATACGGCGGATAGCGTGCTGCGCTTTGTCACCGTCGGTCGCTGCGATCTTCACGGTACCGTCATCTTCGATTTCGATGGTGGTGCCGGTTTCTTCGGTCAGGGCACGGATAACAGAACCGCCTTTACCGATAACGTCTTTGATCTTGTCCGGGTTGATCTTGATGGTGTGGATACGCGGTGCGAATTCGGAGATATCGCCGCGCGGCGCGTTAATCGCCTGTTCCATCACGCCCAGGATGTGCAGACGCGCACCTTTAGCCTGGTTCAGAGCAACCTGCATGATTTCTTTGGTGATACCTTCAATTTTAATATCCATCTGCAGCGCAGAGATACCGTCGCGAGAACCCGCAACTTTGAAGTCCATATCGCCAAGGTGGTCTTCGTCACCCAGAATGTCGGACAGTACGACGAAGTTATCGCCTTCTTTCACCAGACCCATTGCGATACCCGCAACGGCGGCTTTCACCGGCACGCCAGCGTCCATCAGCGCCAGAGATGCGCCACAGACGGAAGCCATGGAAGAAGAACCGTTGGATTCGGTGATTTCAGATACCACGCGAACGGTGTACGGGAATTCGTCGATTGTCGGCATTACGGCCAGAACGCCGCGCTTAGCCAGACGACCGTGACCGATTTCACGACGCTTCGGAGAACCAACCATGCCAGTTTCACCTACGGAGTACGGAGGGAAGTTGTAGTGGAACAGGAAGGAGTCCGTGCGCTCGCCCATCAGTTCGTCGATGTTCTGCGCGTCGCGTGCGGTACCCAGAGTCGCGGTAACCAGCGCCTGAGTTTCGCCACGGGTAAACAGTGCGGAACCGTGAGTACGCGGCAGTACGCCGGTACGAACGTCCAGACCACGGATCATGTCTTTTTCGCGGCCATCGATACGCGGCTCGCCTGCCAGTACGCGGCTACGAACGACGTTTTTCTCGATAGCGTGCAGGATTTCACCCAGTTCGTTGGCGTCCAGGGTTTCATCTTCGGCAACCAGCGTCGCGATGGTTTCAGATTTGATGACGTCAACCTGAGCGTAACGCTCTTGTTTGTCGGTGATACGGTAAGCATCGCTCAGGCGGGATTCAGCCAGCGCAGCAACGCGCGCGTTCAGGGCGGCGTCAACCACTTCCGGCTGCCAGTCCCAACGCGGTTTACCGGCTTCTTTCACCAGGTCGTTGATGTTCTGAATAACAACCTGCTGCTGCTCGTGGCCAAAGACCACCGCGCCCAGCATCTGGTCTTCGCTCAGCAGTTCAGCTTCAGATTCAACCATCAGTACAGCGGCTTCAGTACCCGCAACAACCAGATCCAGTTTGCTCTCTTTCAACTCGTCCTGAGTCGGGTTCAGTACGTACTGGTCATTGATGTAACCTACGCGGGCAGCACCAATCGGACCATTGAACGGAATACCAGACAGAGACAGTGCTGCGGAAGCACCAATCATCGCGACGATATCCGGGTTAACTTGCGGGTTAACAGAAACCACGGTGGCGATAACCTGAACTTCGTTGACGAAGCCTTCCGGGAACAGCGGGCGAATCGGGCGGT
>OKVO01000007.1_pt1 | contig 11953 bp, 15 predicted proteins | sample 1606831 | NCBI WGS metagenome assembly OKVO01 (sample SAMN03281010, study PRJEB24777) | human gut metagenome | isolation source: fecal sample PR157 from 1 month old male Malay infant, caesarean delivered... | reverse complement strand
CCGTTGTTGGCCGCCAAATCAGCCGTCGATCAGTTGGCTCATGAAATAGCGCTCTCCGTGCCGCCAGTCGAGGCGCAGGTCTTTCGCCAGGAAGCTGGCGACAATCATCCGCAGGCGATTGTGCATCCAGCCGGTGGCGTTAAGCTGCCGCATGGCGGCATCGACGACGGGGAAACCGGTTTGACCCCTGTTGCCAGGCCCGCAGTTCATCCTCATTGCTGCGCCAGGCGACCTTGTCGGTCCAGGCGACAAACGGCCGGCCTTTACACAGTTTCGGATAGTAAACCATCAGATGACGATAGAACTCGCGCCAGATAATCTCGTTCAGCCAACTTGCGCCCGCTTCGCCATCCAGTGCGCCGGGCTGCTCCCGTAACAAGCGATGCAGGCACTGGCGCGGCGACAGTACGCCTACCGCGAGACACGGCGATAGCCTGCTGGTTCCCTCTATCGCCGGAAAATCGCGCTGCTGGTCGTAATCTGCCGCCGGCTGCTGACAAAACGCGCGCAATCGAGCCAGCGCCGTTTTTTCATCCGCCGCGAACAGATCGGTGTCGAACGGCGTTTGCGGATAGTTGATCTCAGGCAGCGGCGAGGCCTGTCGGGTGGCTGACTGGCGCGGTTTCGGCGCCGCCACGCACTCCGGCAACCCTTCACGCAGGCGGCGGATAAAGGCATTTTTAAACGGCGTAAAGACTTTATACATCTCGCGGTTGCCGGTCATCACGCTGCCCGGCGGCAACAGCACGCTGTCATCAAACCCCTGGCAGGTGACTTCTTTCAGGATTTTCTCAACACCGGCGTCGCGCTGGCGCTCATTAAACTCATACTGATAATTATAAAATAGATGGCTAACCTGGTGCTGTTTACAGAAGCGCGTCAGCAGCTCGATGCTGGCGGCGAAATCGTCCGCTTCTTCTACCAGCAGCGGAATACCGCGTTCCGCTAATGCCGCGTGCAGGCTGCGTAAATGGCTGGCGATAAAGGCCGCCTGGCGCGGCGCCATATCATGTTGGCGCCACTGCTCTGGCGTGGCGATATACAGCGCCAGCACCTGCGCCTGCGGATCGCGGCAGGCGGCGGCCAGCGCCAGATTATCGTTAAGGCGTAAATCCATGCGAAACCAGACCAAATGGGTGGCCATAAAACTCCTCACTCTCCGTAAGCAAAACTCAGCACTCAGGCCGGCAAAATAGCGCGCTGCGGTAAAATACGCACCTGCCAATTCTGCCACGGCGCGTGAAAGCTAAGTGTAGACAGCAGACGAAAAAAAAGCCGCCGGTCGTCAACCGGCGGTTTTGATATTCGTCGCAGCAGCGCGGATTTAGTAGAAGTCATGCGCGGCTTTTTCCGCCTGCGCCATCCATACTGGCTGTTCGCTGGTTTTCGCCCATACCCGATGCAGCCAGCTGTAATAACGGGCGCGATCTTTCCAGAACAGCATTACCGGCAGCGCAGCGACCCCGGGCCCACGACGGCGAAAGCGCGACGCATCAGGATAATGTGAGCAGGGATAAGCTTTGTACAACGCCATAATTTCTCTCCCCTTTGTCAGGCCGGCAAGCAACGCCGGTAAATGTCACAATGTTTGTCTGCACAAATAGTACCGCGCTGGTTGTAATTTTTACTACTCATCCGACCACTAAAAAGGCACTTATTTATACTTAATTTACATTCACGGCGTAACTGAGTTACAAAAAAGTTAAATTAATACTAACCATTAGTTAAATTGTGCCTTTAGCCATTTTATACTTTTTTTACACCGCCCGCGGCGATTTTTGCGAAATCTTTGCGCCGAAATTCCTACCCTCTCGGTATATCAATAAGAGACACACCCGGAGGTGGAAAGTGACTACAGGCATCATTGCCGGCGTAACGCTGGTGTTCCTGCTGCTGGCGTATCTGGTCTATGCCCTGATACATGCGGAGGCATTCTGATGGCCGCGCAAGGGTTCTTACTTATCGCCAGCTTCCTGCTGGTACTGCTGGTGCTGGCGCGGCCACTCGGTTCGCTGCTGGCGCGAATGATAAACGACGTTCCGCTCCCGGGGCTTGCCGGCGTTGAGCGCGGTATCTGGCGGCTGGCGGGGATTCGCCGCCAGGAGATGGACTGGCGGCAGTACTTGATCGCCATTGTGCTGTTTAACGCCATTGGTCTCGCGGCGCTGATGGCGCTGCTGATGTGCCAGGGGTGGCTGCCGTTCAATCCGCAGCACTTCCCCAGCCTGTCATGGGATTTAGCGTTGAATACCGCGGTCAGTTTCGTCAGCAACACCAACTGGCAGGCCTACGCCGGGGAAACCACCATGAGCTATCTCAGCCAGATGGTGGGCCTGGCGGTGCAAAACTTCCTGTCGGCCGCGACCGGTATTGCGGTGATCTTCGTGCTGACCCGCGCCTGGGCGCGACAGAAAGTCAGCACCCTCGGCAACGCCTGGGTCGACCTGACCCGCATTACGCTGTGGCTGCTACTGCCTCTTTCTCTGCTGATCGCGCTGTTCTTTGTGCAACAGGGCGTGCCGCAGAACCTGCAGGCTTATCAGCCGTTCACCAGCCTGGAAGGCGTTCGCCAGTGGCTGCCGATGGGGCCGGTCGCCTCGCAGGAAGCGATCAAAATGCTCGGTACCAACGGCGGCGGTTTCTTTAATGCCAACTCATCGCATCCGTTTGAGAACCCGACGGCGTTAACCAACCTGGTGCAGATGCTGGCGATCTTCCTGATCCCGGCGGCGCTGTGTTTTGCCTTTGGCGAAGCGGTCGGCGATCGCCGTCAGGGACGCGCCATCCTGTGGGCGATGGCGCTGATTTTCGTGGTCTGCGTGGCGGTGGTGATGTGGGCGGAAACCCGCGGAAATCCGCATCTGCTCAGCCTTGGCGCCGACAGCAGCCTGAATATGGAAGGGAAAGAGAGCCGCTTTGGCATTCTCGCCAGCAGCCTGTTTGCGGTGGTCACTACTGCGGCCTCCTGCGGCGCGGTCAACGCGATGCATGATTCCTTCACCGCGCTGGGCGGTATGGTGCCGATGTGGTTGATGCAGATTGGCGAGGTGGTCTTCGGCGGCGTAGGCTCCGGGCTATACGGCATGCTGCTGTTCGTCATGCTGGCGGTATTTATCGCCGGGTTGATGATTGGCCGCACGCCGGAATATCTCGGCAAGAAAATCGACGTGCGCGAAATGAAAATGATCGCGCTGGCGATTCTGGTGACCCCGACGCTGGTACTGCTCGGCACCGCGCTGGCGATGATGACCGAAGCCGGACGCAGCGCCATGTTGAATCCTGGGCCGCACGGCTTTAGCGAAGTGTTGTACGCCGTCACCTCGGCGGCCAACAACAACGGCAGCGCCTTCGGCGGCTTAAGCGCCGGCACGACATTCTGGAACCTGCTGCTGGCGTTCTGCATGCTGGTGGGCCGCTTCGGGGTGATCGTCCCGGTGATGGCGATTGCCGGGTCGCTGGTGAATAAGAAAATTCAGCCCGCCAGCTCCGGCACGCTCGCCACCCACGACGCGCTGTTTATCGGCCTGCTTATCGGCACCGTCCTGCTGGTCGGCGCCCTGACCTTTATCCCCGCACTGGCGCTCGGCCCGGTGGCGGAACACTTCTCTTTACTTTAAGCGATGCGGAGCAGCCTGTTATGAGTCGCAAACAATTAGCCCTGCTGGAGCCGACGCTGGTGCGTCAGGCGCTGCTGGATGCGGTGAAAAAACTCAGCCCCTCGGTGCAGTGGCGTAACCCGGTGATGTTTATCGTCTGGATTGGCAGCGTACTGACCACCCTGCTGGCGATGGCCATGGCCGGGGGGTATCTCACGGGTCACACCGGCTTTACCGCCGCCGTCAGCCTGTGGTTATGGTTTACCGTGCTGTTCGCCAATTTCGCCGAAGCCATGGCCGAAGGCCGTAGTAAAGCGCAGGCCAACAGCCTGAAAGGGGTGAAGAAAACCGCTTTCGCCCGTAAGCTGCGCGCGCCGCAGCACGATGCTCCGATGGATCACGTCCCGGCGGAAGAGTTACGCAAAGGCGATATCGTGCTGGTCGAAGCTGGCGACATTATCCCCTGCGACGGCGAAGTGATCGAAGGCGGCGCTTCGGTAGATGAAAGCGCCATCACCGGGGAATCCGCGCCGGTGATCCGCGAGTCCGGCGGCGATTTCGCCTCGGTCACCGGCGGCACCCGGATCCTCTCTGACTGGCTGGTGATCCGCTGCAGCGTCAACCCTGGCGAAACCTTCCTTGACCGGATGATCGCTATGGTTGAAGGCGCGCAGCGCCGTAAAACTCCAAACGAAATCGCGCTGACGATCCTGCTGATCGCCCTGACGCTGGTGTTCCTGCTGGCCACCGCCACCATCTGGCCCTTCTCGGCGTGGAGCGGTAATGCGGTTAGCGTTACCGTGCTGGTCGCGCTGCTGGTGTGTCTGATCCCGACCACCATCGGCGGCCTGCTCTCCGCTATCGGCGTCGCCGGGATGAGCCGGATGCTCGGCGCCAACGTCATCGCCACCAGCGGCCGCGCGGTGGAAGCCGCCGGCGATGTCGACGTACTGCTGCTGGATAAAACCGGCACCATCACCCTCGGCAACCGTCAGGCCTCGGCTTTCCTGCCGGCTCGCGGCGTCGAAGAGCGCGTATTGGCCGACGCCGCCCAACTGTCGTCGCTGGCGGATGAAACGCCGGAAGGCCGCAGCATCGTGGTACTGGCGAAACAGCGCTTTAATTTGCGCGAACGCGACCTGCAGTCGCTGCACGCCACATTTGTCCCCTTTACCGCCCAGACCCGTATGAGCGGTATCAACATCCGACCAACGCATGACTCCGCAAAGGGTCGGTGGACGCGATTCGCCGCCATACTCGAAGCTAACGGCGGCCACTTCCCGGCCGATGTCGATAAGCAGGTAGAAGAGGTCGGCCCGCCAGGGGGCCACGCCGCTGGTGGTGGCGGAAGGCGAACGCGTGCTGGGCATTATTTCGCTCAAAGATATCGTCAAAGGCGGCATTAAGAGCGTTCGCCCAGCTGCGCAAAATGGGCATTGAAAACGGTGATGATCACCGGTGATAACCGCCTGACCGCCGCCGCCATCGCCGCCGAAGCGGGGGTTGATGATTTTCTTGCCGAAGCGACGCCGGAAGCCAAGCTGGCGCTGATTCGTCAGTATCAGTCGGAAGGACGGCTGGTGGCGATGACCGGTGACGGTACCAACGACGCCCCGGCGCTGGCGCAGGCTGATGTGGCGGTCGCGATGAACTCCGGCACCCAGGCAGCAAAAGAGGCGGGCAATATGGTGGATCTCGACTCGAACCCGACCAAGCTGATTGAAGTGGTGCATATCGGTAAACAGATGCTGATGACCCGTGGGTCGTTAACCACATTCAGTATCGCCAACGACGTCGCCAAGTATTTCGCGATTATTCCGGCCGCCTTCGCCGCCGCCTATCCGCAGCTGGCGATGCTGAACGTGATGCATCTGCACTCTCCCTCTTCGGCGATCATGAGCGCGGTTATTTTCAACGCCCTGATTATCGTCTGCCTGATCCCTTTAGCGCTGAAGGGCGTGAGCTATCGTCCGCTGTCGGCATCGGCGATGCTGCGCCGCAACCTGTGGGTTTACGGCCTCGGCGGGCTGATTGTGCCGTTTGTCGGTATTAAAGCTATCGACCTGTTGCTGACCCTGAGCGGTCTGGTGTGAGGAAACTACCATGTCATTAATTCGTCCGGCATTTGTGCTATTTATTCTGTTAACCCTGCTCACTGGCGGCCTGTATCCGTTGCTGACTACCGCCTTAGGGCATTGGTGGTTCCCGCAGCAGGCTAACGGCTCGCTGATCCAGATCGACGGCGAGGTGCGCGGCTCCGCTCTGATCGGGCAGAACTTTACCGCCGCCGGTTATTTCCATGGACGCCCTTCCGCGACGGCAGAGGTGGCGGATAATCCGCTGGCCTCTGGCGGCAGTAACCTGGCGGTCAGCAATCCGGCGCAGGATAAAGCGATTAGCGAACGGGTAGAGGCGTTACGCGCCGCTAACCCGGCAAGCGAATCCGACGGTGCCGGTCGAGCTGGTGACCGCATCGGCCAGCGGGCTGGATAACAACCTGACCCCTGCCGCGGTGCTGTGGCAGGTACCGCGCGTCGCCAAAGCGCGCAATCTTAGCGATGCGCAGGTGAAACAGTTAGTGGATCAGGCAACGCAAAAACCGTTGCTCAGCTTTCTCGGTCAACCTGTGGTAAATATACTGCAACTGAATATGGCGCTGGATGCCCTGAAGGATTAATCAATGAGTGACGAGCCGCTGCGCCCGGACCCCGACCGTCTGCTGCAACAAACCGCTGCGCCGCATCGCGGCAAGCTGAAGGTGTTTTTCGGCGCCTGCGCCGGGGTGGGTAAGACCTGGGCTATGCTGGCGGAAGCGCAGCGGCTGCGCGCTCAGGGGCTGGATATTCTGATCGGCGTGGCGGAAACCCACGGCCGCAAAGATACCGCCGCCATGCTGGAGGGGCTTAGCGCCCTCCCGCAAAAGCGCATTTCCCATCGCGGACGCTACGTCCATGAGTTTGACCTCGATGCCGCGCTGGCCCGCCGCCCGGCGCTGATCCTGGTGGACGAACTGGCGCATAGCAACGCGCCGGGTTCGCGCCACCCGAAACGCTGGCAGGACGTCGAAGAACTGCTCGAAGCCGGTATCGACGTCTTCACCACCGTCAACGTCCAGCATCTTGAAAGCCTCAATGATGTGGTCAGCGGTATTACCGGCGTGCAGGTACGCGAAACCGTCCCCGACCCCTTCTTTGACGCCGCCGATGATGTCGTTCTGGTGGATTTGCCGCCGGACGATCTGCGCCAGCGCCTGAATGAGGGCAAGGTGTACATCGGCGGCCAGGCCGAACGCGCCATCGAAAACTTCTTCCGCAAAGGTAATCTGATCGCCCTGCGCGAGCTGGCGCTGCGCCGTACCGCCGACCGGGTAGACGAGCAAATGCGCGCCTGGCGCGACCGCCAGGGGCAGGAAAAAAGTCTGGCACACCCGCGACGCCATTCTGCTGTGCATCGGCCACAACACCGGCAGTGAAAAACTGGTTCGCGCCGCCGCCCGGCTGGCAGCCAAGGCTCGGCAGCGTCTGGCACGCGGTCTATGTAGAAAACGCCCGCGCTGCACCGACTGCCGGAGGCCAGGCGGCGGGCGATCCTCGCCGCGCTGAAGCTGGCGCAAGAGTTAGGCGCCGAGACCGCCACCCTCTCCGACCCATCGGAAGAAAAAGCGGTGCTGCATTACGCTCGCGAGCACAACCTCGGCAAAATTGTGATTGGCCGCCAGGGAGAGCGCCGCTGGTGGGAACGAGCCGGGTTTGCCGACCGTCTGGCGCGCCGCGCCCCGGACCTCGATCTGGTGGTGATCGCGCTGGATGAAAAACCGGCCTCCCTGCCCGCCCGCGCGAACGACAATCGTACGGCGCTCGACAAATGGCGCCAGCAGTTGAAGGGCTGCCTGCTGGCCGTGGCGCTGTGCGCCATTATCACCGTAGTCGCCATGCAGTGGCTGATGGCCTTCGAAGCCGCCAACCTGGTGATGCTCTATCTACTGGGCGTGGTGATTATCGCCCTGCTGTATGGCCGCTGGCCATCGGTGCTGGCGACCTTTATCAACGTCATTAGCTTCGATCTCTTTTTTCGTCGCCCCACGCGGCACGCTGGCGGTTTCCGACGTCCAGTATCTGCTGACGTTCGGCGTGATGCTGACCGTTGGTCTGGTGATCGGCAACCTGACCGCCGGGATGCGTTACCAGGCGCGGGTGGCGCGTTACCGCGAGCGGCGCACCCGCCACCTGTATGAAATGTCGAAAGCGCTGGCGGTCGGCCGCAGCCGCGAAGATATCGCCGCCACCAGCGAACGCTTTATTACCTCCACCTTTCAGGCCCGCAGCCAACTACTGCTGCCAGATGAGAACGGGCAGCTGCAGCCGATGGCCCAGCAATCCGGCGTTTTCTCGTGGGATGATGCGATTGCCCGCTGGAGCTTCGATAAGGGCCAGCCAGCCGGAGCCGGTACCGACACTCTCCCCGGCGTGCCGTATCAAATTCTGCCGCTACAAAGCGCCGCCCGCACCTGGGGACTGCTGCTGGTCGAACCGGAAAATCTGCGTCAGCTGATGATCCCCGAACAGCAACGGCTGCTCGGAAACCTTTACCCTGCTGGTGGCCAGCGCCCTTGAACGTCTGACCCTGACCGCCAGCGAAGAGCAGGCGCGCTTGACCAGCGAACGCGAAAGCCTGCGCAACTCACTACTGGCCGCCCTCTCCCACGATCTGCGGACGCCGCTGACGGTCCTGTTCGGCCAGGCGGAGATCCTGACCCTCGATCTGGCCAGCGAAGGTTCGAAGCACGCGCCGCAGGCCAACGAAATTCGCCAGCACGTGCTCAACACCACCCGGCTGGTGAATAATTTACTGGATATGGCGCGTATTCAGTCCGGCGGCTTTAATCTGCATAAAGAGTGGTTAACCCTCGAAGAGATAGTCGGTAGCGCCCTGCGTATGCTGGAGCCAGGGCTTGGCGGCCAGCACATCCAGCTGTCGCTGCCGGACCCGCTACTGCTGGTCCACGTAGACGGCCCGCTGTTTGAGCGGGTGCTGATCAACCTGCTGGAAAACGCGCATAAATACGCCGGCGCGCAGGCGCAGATTGGCATTCACGCCGAAGCGGATAGGCAGCAGTTGATCATTGAAGTCTGGGATAATGGTCCGGGGATCCCGGCAGGCCAGGAACAAGCTATCTTTGATAAGTTCGCGCGTGGTAATAAAGAATCGGCTATCCCCGGCGTCGGTCTGGGGCTGGCGATTTGCCAGGCCATTGTCGAGGTGCACGACGGTAGCATTACCGCCAGCAACCGTCCGGAGGGCGGAGCCTGTTTCCGTGTTACACTGCCGCGAGAATCGCCCCCAGAACTGGAAGAGTTAACCGAGGACATGTGATTAACGTTTTAATCACGAAGACGAACACGCTATCCGCCGCTTTCTGCGCACCGCGCTGGAAGCCGACGGTATGCGCGTATTTGAAGCCGAAACCCTGCAGCGGGGCTCATCGAAGCCGCCACCCGCAAACCGGATTTAGCGATCCTCGATCTCGGCCTGCCGGACGGGGACGGTAATGATTTTATCCGTGAAGTTCGCCAGTGGAGCCAGATGCCGATTATCGTGCTGTCGGCACGCAGCGAAGAGCATGACAAAATCGCCGCCCTTGACGCCGGCGCCGATGACTACCTGAGTAAACCGTTTGGCATAGGCGAACTGCAGGCGCGGCTGCGCGTCGCGCTGCGCCGTCACGGCAGCGCGCAGGCCGATGAGCCGGTGGTGCATTTTGCCGATATTAGCGTCGATATCCCCGCCCGCCGTATCATGCGCGGCAGTGAAGAAATTCATCTGACGCCCATCGAGTTTCGCCTGCTGGCGGCGCTACTGAACAATCCGGGCAAAGTGCTTACCCAGCGCCAGCTTCTGAATCAGGTATGGGGACCTAACGCCGTGGAGCACAGTCACTATTTGCGGATTTATATGGGGCACTTACGGCAAAAACTGGAGGCTGACCCGGCGCGGCCGCAGCATCTGCTGACCGAAACCGGTATTGGCTATCGCTTTATGCCTTGAAGGAAACAAATCAATGACCCCGGCGGTCGGTTAATGCCGCCGGGGTAAACAGGATCAGGCGTTTTTCAGCACTTCACTGACAATCTCTACCGCTTCTTTTTCAATCAGCTTGCGATGCTCTTCGCCAAGGAAGCTCTCGCAGTAGATTTTGTAGGCGTCTTCGGTGCCTGACGGACGGGCCGCGAACCAGCCGTTGTCGGTCATCACTTTCAGCCCGCCGATAGAAGCGCCGTTGCCCGGCGCCGCGGTCAGACGCGCGGTGATTGGATCGCCCGCCAGCGTGTCGGCGCTCACCATTTCCGGCGACAGCTTAGACAGCGCCGCTTTCTGCGCGGAAGTGGCCGATGCCTGCAGACGGTTGTAGCTCGGGGCGCCAAAGCGTTCCGCCAGCTCGTTGTAGTGCTCCTGCGGGTTCTTACCGGTCACCGCGGTGATTTCCGCCGCCAGCAGGCACATGATGATACCGTCTTTATCGGTGGACCACGGCGTGCCGTCGAAACGCAGGAATGATGCCCCTGCGCTCTCTTCGCCGCCGAAGCCGAAGCTGCCGTCGAACAGACCGTCAACAAACCACTTGAAGCCCACCGGCACTTCCACCAGCTTACGGCCCAGATCGTTAACCACGCGGTCAATCATCGCCGAGGAAACCAGCGTTTTACCAACCGCAACGTCTTTACCCCACTGCGGACGATGCTGGAACAGGTAGTTGATAGCCACCGCCAGATAGTGGTTCGGATTCATCAGGCCAGCCGGGGTCACGATACCGTGACGGTCGTAATCCGGATCGTTGGCGAAGGCCAGATCGAACTTATCGCGCAGCGCCAGCAGACCCGCCATCGCACACTCGGAGGAACAGTCCATGCGGATCGCGCCATCTTTATCCAGGTGCATAAAGCGGAACGTCTGATCGACCTGATCGTTACGATGGTCAGATCCAGCTTGTAGTGCTCGCCGATGCGTTTCCAGTATTCGCATACCCGAACCGCCCAGCGGGTCGACGCCCAGTTTCAGGCCCGCTTTCTGAATAGCCGCCATATCGACGATATCCGCCAGCCCTTCAATAAACGGCTGTACCAGGTCCTGCTCTTTCACGTGGCCGGAAGCCAGCGCGGCGTCGAGAGAAATACGCTTCACGCCCTGCAGACCGGCGGCCAGCAGTTCATTCGCGCGGTTCTCCACCACTTTAGTCACGTTGGTATCAGCCGGGCCGCCGTTTGGCGGGTTGTACTTAATACCGCCATCTTCCGGCGGGTTGTGCGACGGGGTGATAACGATACCATCCGCCAACGGGCCGCCTTTTTTGTTATGCACCAGAATCGCGTTGGAAACCGCCGGCGTCGGGGTGAAACCGTTGTTTTCCTGAACGATCACATCAACACCGTTCGCCGCCAGCACTTCCAGCACGGAAATGAAGGCCGGTTCGGATAAAGCGTGGGTATCCTTACCCACGTAGCACGGGCCGGTGATGCCGTTTTTCGCGCGGTTTTCCGCAATCGCCTGCGCAATCGCCAGAATATGCTGCTCATTGAAATTGTGGCGCCCTGCGCTACCGCGATGGCCGGAGGTGCCGAACTTAACCGCATGCTCCGCATTGCCCGCTTCCGGCTTCAGCACATAGTACTGAGCGGTCAGCTGGGCGACGTTAATCAAATCACTCTGTTGTGCCGGCTGACCCGCACGTTTATCGATTGCCATTGCCTGATCCTTCTGGTGCAAAGTTTAATTAACTAGATCGTGCCGCATACCTTTTCAATCAGCTCCGCAGGGAACTGCATTGATTGCATGATGTGTTCGATCATGCTGCATTTACGGCCGGTATTAGTATTGGTGATAACCCACCAAGGCGTACCAGGAACCTGTTTCGGTTTGGTCTGATTACCGCTTTTCAGCAGCGTCCGTGAGTCTTCGGCGAAGTATACGCGGGTGCGTCCGTGCAGAGACTCAGTGGCTTCTGAAAATGCCTTGCTGTCTAACGAGTAAAGCGTAGTCAATACCAGCATGAAGCGGTTAACCGCGCGCTTTTGTTCAGCGTATTCGTCAGATAACAGCAGCTCGCGCATGGCGCGGACTTTATCTTTAACCGGGTTGGCCGGCTTCGCTTCGACGACTGGCGCCGCCGCAGGAGCAGCCGCCGGCGCGGCTTTCGCCGCTGGCGCGCCAGATGCAGGCTGAGAAACGGCGGAAAATTTCAGCATGCGCCGTAAAATGTCGGATGCGCTCTCGCCGATATGCAGAGTGTGGCTGGCAATATGCGGTAGAGCTCATCATGCAACTTCGATTGTTTTCATCTTAATCCAGTGCGATTTTCTTTG
>OKVO01000006.1_pt1 | contig 11972 bp, 16 predicted proteins | sample 1606831 | NCBI WGS metagenome assembly OKVO01 (sample SAMN03281010, study PRJEB24777) | human gut metagenome | isolation source: fecal sample PR157 from 1 month old male Malay infant, caesarean delivered... | reverse complement strand
AGAATACGACGATCATTTGTTTGGAACCCTCACCCCGACCCTCTCCCAGAGGGAGAAGGAGAAAACCGATTCCAGCCGGACGGGCCCCTCACCCTGAGGGAGAGGGGCGGCGTAAGGGAAAACGCGGGGAATTACGCGGCATTGCCCTGCTTGAGCGCATCGAAGGTCTGCAGCGCTTCGGCATTCTGCACCAGCGAATCGCGGCTGATTTCGCTGATGGATTTCGCCCCGGTCAGCGTCATCGCCACTTTCATCTCTTTCTCGATAAGATTGAGCAGATTCGCCACTCCCTGCTTGCCGTGGGTCGCCAGCGCGTACAGATACGCGCGGCCCAGCAGCACGCTGTCGGCGCCCAGGGCGATCATCCGCACCACGTCGAGACCGTTGCGGATACCGCTGTCGGCGAGAATAGTGATGTCGCCTTTAACCGCATCGGCAATGGCGGGCAGGGCGCGGGCGGAAGAGAGCACGCCGTCAAGCTGGCGGCCGCCGTGGTTGGAGACGACAATGCCGTCAGCGCCGAAGCGCACCGCATCGCGGGCGTCCTCCGGGTCGAGGATCCCTTTGATCACCATTGGGCCGTCCCAGAAGTCGCGGATCCACTCCAGGTCTTTCCATGAAATCGACGGATCGAAATTATTCGCCAGCCAGCCGATGTAATCCTCAAGCCCGGTCGGTTTGCCGAGGTAGGCGGAGATATTGCCCAGGTCGTGCGGGCGGCCGTTGAGACCGACGTCCCATGCCCACTGCGGATGAGTGACGGCCTGCCAGTAGCGGCGCATGGCGGCGTTTGGGCCGCTCATGCCAGAATGGGCGTCGCGATAGCGCGCGCCGGGGGTCGGCATATCCACGGTAAAGACCAGCGTGGAGCAGCCTGCGGCTTTGGCGCGCTCCAGCGCATTGCGCATAAATCCGCGATCGCGCAGGACATACAGCTGGAACCACATCGGGCGTTTTGATGGTCGGGGCGACCTCTTCAATCGGGCAAACGGAAACCGTCGAGAGAGTAAACGGAATGCCATGCGCATCTGCTGCTTTGGCAGCCTGAACTTCGCCGCGTCGCGCATACATGCCACACAAACCTTACCGGACCTAGCGCCACCGGCATCGACAATTTCTCATTAAACAGCGTCGTTTCCAGGCTTAAGTCAGACATGTTTTTCAGAATACGCTGGCGCAGCGCCACTTCTGACAAATCTTCCACGTTGCGGCGCAGCGTGTATTCAGAATATGCCCCCCATCCATATAGTGGAACAGGAACGGCGGCAGAATGCGTTGCGCTGCGGCGCGATAATCGCTGGCTGCGGAAATAATCATGCGTTTTTCTCCCTCGAATGCTCATTATGGTCACCAGGCAGGCGGGTAATACGTGCATGGCGAGCCTGATCTTCATCGAATCGTTTCATGGTGGTGTGAACAAAGCTAAGGTGCGCCATCATTGCTTTACGCGCCCCGTCAGCATCACCGGCAAAAATGGCGTCAATGACCGCCTGATGTTGTTCGGTCAGCTGTGAAAAAACCGGGGGTACCAGGTACATCCGCTGGCGGCTATGCTTCACAGAGGATTGCAGGACATCGAAGAAACCGCGCATGGTTTGCAGCAACACAATGTTATGTGAAGCTTCGGCAATCGCCAGATGAAAACGAACGTCCGCTTGTGAGGCGAGATCCGGGTCTTCACTTAGCGTTGCTTCAAAGCAAAGCTGAATCTTTTCTTTTTCGCCAGGTGTGGCGCGCATTGCTGCATGCCATGCGGTGCTGGCTTCAATGGCGTATCGGGCTTCCAGAATATCGAAACTGTAATCCGGATCATCGGCCATCAGCGTTTTCAGCGGCTGGACGATGTTTTTGCTCCGACCAGGGCTCGTGCTGCCAGCGCACGAAGGTGCCGCCGCCGCGACGGCTAAGCAGCACCCCTTCGTTGACCAGCATCGCCAGCGCTTCACGCAGCGAATTGCGTGAAACACCGAGCTGGACGGCAAGCTGGCGCTCGGCGGGCAAACGCATGCCCGCCTCCAGCTGTTGTTCTTCTATCAGCGCCCGGACGCGATTTGCGACGTCGTCAGCCAGGCGTTTGGCATCACTTTCACGGAATCATCCAGGTTAAGACATAAGCCTGCAGGGTGGTAATCAGGCCCACCATGCAGGTGAATATCAGGCTGTGCTTGACGGTAAAGCGGAACAGGTCCGACTCTTTACCCACAGGCCTACCGCGGCGCAGGCAATGGCGATTGACTGGGGCGAAATCATCTTGCCTGTCACCCCACCGGTGGTATTCGCGGCGACCAGCAGAATATCGGAGACGCCGATTTGCTGGGCTGCCGTCGCCTGCAGCGCGGCGAATAGCGCGTTAGACGAAGTATCCGAACCGGTCAGGAAGACCCCCAGCCAGCCGAGGAACGGCGAGAAGAAGGTAAACGCGTGGCCGGTATGCGCCAGCGCCAACGCCAGCGTCGATGACAGCCCGGAGTAGTTCGAGATAAAGGCGAACGCCAGCACCATGCCGATGGAGTAAATCGGCAGCGCCAGCTCTTTCAACGTCCCGGCGAAAGTGGTCAGCGCATCCTTCGGCTTCATACGCAGCCAGACGATAGACAGTATAGCGGCGAACAGAATGGCGGTGCCGGTTGCCGACAGCCAGTCGAATTTATATACCGCGGCGTACGGCGTCGCGGCGCTCACCACCGGCGGCATACGGGCGACCATTTTGTCGAGGAACGGTACCGGGATGTTAACCACGAAGTCATACATCGCCCCGCCCGGCGCAAACAGCGCTTTAAAACGGCGGCACGCTCCACAGGGTGACGGTAGCGGTGAGGAACAGGAACGGCGACCAGGCGCGAATGACCTGACCGGCGGTGTAATGCGTGCGCGCCAGGGTTTGATCAACCTGCGCGGCGCCCATATCGCCAAAGCGGAAGATACGTACCGGCTGCCAGCGCTTGAGGAACAGCGTCAGGCATACCAGCGACACCAGCGAAGAGATGATGTCCGGCAGTTCCGGGCCGAGGAAGTTAGAGCTGAGGTACTGCGCGATAGCGAACGAGCCGCCTGCGACCATCACCGCAGGCCACGTCTCTTTGATACCGCGCCAGCCGTCCATAATCGCCATGATCCAGAACAGCACGATAATGGTCAGGAACGGCAGCTGACGGCCAACCATCTGGCCGATGGCGAAGCTATCGATGCCGGTCACCTGGCCGGCGACCAGAATCGGGATCCCCATGGCGCCGAAGGCCACCGGCGCGGTGTTTACAATCAGGCACAGTCCGGCGGCGTATAGCGGATTGAAGCCGAGCCCGACCAGCAGCGCGGCGGTGATCGCCACCGGCGCGCCGAAACCGGCGGCCCCTTCGAGGAAGGCGCCGAAGGAGAAGCCGACAATCAGCATCTGCAGGCGCTGGTCCGGTGTAATCGAAAGAATCGACGAGCGGATAATGTCGAACTGCCCGGTCTTCACCGAGATTTTATAGACGAAGACCGCGGCGATGATAATCCACGCGATAGGCCACAGGCCGTAGAAGAAGCCGTATACCACCGACGATAAGGCGCGATCGACCGGCATTTTATAGAACAGCAGGGCGACAAGCAGCGCGATGGCTACGGTCCAGGTGGCGGCGATATAGCCTTTAAGCTTGAGCTTAATCAGGGCGAAAAAGAAAAACAGAATCGGCAGTGAGGCGATAAGGCTCGATAGCCAGATATTACCAGCCGGATCGTAATTTTGTTGCCAGAGGTTCATGCAGGTCTCCATCGGGCCACATCCAATGCATCAGGTTGGGTCTGCGCCCATTGCCGATCACACTATTTGTAAAATTGGCCCAGCCAAATTGCGATTGTAGGGTTAACGACAATTGATGGTTAACCAAATGTTATGGCATGGCAACGCGTTTGTGATGCAAATTGATGGATATGTGAACCGATTGACGGTTTAAGAAATAATTGGTTGGGCCAATTTGGCGGGGAAGGGGAAATTGGCTGTGAGTTCACGGCCCGGTAGGGCTACCGGGTAAAAGACGACAAACTCACAGCGGCAAAAGATTAAAACTCGCTCTTCGCGAAGCCGGTCATCTCTTTAAGGCCCATTTCACGGCCCAGCGCGGTCATCGGATGGACGACAACCAGTCCGCGCACGCTTTTCTTCAGCTTGCCCATATCGGCCTGCTCTTTTTTGGTGATGGCGCGACGGTGCGGCATGCTCATCAGTTTCTGCGCTTCTTTGCTCAGCTTCTGCGACTGAACGGAACGCAGGCGTTCGATTTCCGTTTCCAGGGTCGCCTTTTCTTTTTCCAGCTCCGCGTATTTATCGGCGGCTTCGACCAGCGACAGGTCGGCCTGCTGGTGGCGGATGGCGTCGAGACGGTCGCTCAAACGCTTGATTTCATTCTTTTCGACTTCTTTCATGGTAATTTTATCTGTGAATAAAGGGGCTTCGACGTTACATAGTATGGGCCGGGCGGGCCTTTGTTGATAGTTTTTTATCGAAATACTCGTGGCTTCACCGCCGTAAGCATGAGACCTGATACATTATAACTATCTGAATAGTAGCGATATTGTAATTTTAATTAAGCTGTTTATCATTTTTGTGAAGCCTGACGACCATTCAGCACGTTTTCCTCAACTTGCTCCCTTTTTTTCGCCAATCCTTAATAAGATCCCCCTGAACAGAGGAGAGCGTGATGGCGAAAATCGGCGACGGCGTACCACGTATCATCGATAAAACGGTAGATTTCATGGCCTCGAGCCAGGCGTTTATGGAATATCTGAAAAAATGCCCGCGTTTACAGCGGATACCGCGCGATATTCCTGAGGATAAAAAAGCGCTATTTCTGAGTCGTCTGGAGTATTACCGGCAGCTGTACCGGCCGACGTGCGACCAGCAAGAAGCGGAGTCAGAGCGTTGATTTCTGGAAGGCTTTTTTTAAGCTGATTCGGGAAATCAGCTCAGTCAGAGACAACACCATCGTAGAACGTACCATCTGCTGGTAGCGCAGTTTCTGCATTGCCAGCAGTTCCTTATCGCTCTCATCAAACAGCGGCGTTGGCGGAAGCGCGGCGACGCAGTGCAGCTCGCCTAACGGCCCGAGAATTTCATCGTCGGTGAAAGCGTACTCATTGCCGTCATGATTGAGCTCTTCACGCAAGGCCATCAATAGCTCGGCATCTTCGTATTCGGCGCGGCTTATCACCCCAAGGCCGTAGATAAGCTTCAGGCGTACGGAAAGATCGCCCAGCGGCCCACTGCCGTCCAGCAATGGCTCCACTGCGTATTTCACCGCGTAATCGTCTTTGCGGAATACCTGAAGCACCAGAATATTGACCGCCTCCGTCAGGAGTTCGACGGCGGCTATCAGGAAACTTCTTACGGTCTTACCAGCATTTAAACGCTCAAGTACGCGGTTTTCAAATGCCTGTGTTTCTTCCATTATTGCCTGCATATCTGACAGGAGTGGTATTGGGCGCGGCATCGGCCGCGCCAGGTTGTACATCATTTTACCGCGTTGTAGTCGTTAACGGCTTCCGCCACTACAGCGCTTGCCGCATCCAGACCGGAAATCTGCGCCAGCGCGGCCTGTGGCCCTTTTTCGGCAATCAGCGCCGCCAGTTCCTGAGCCTGCGGATCGTCTTCGCTGCGGAAATGCATGGCCGCGGCAATCCCTTTTACCAGGTTCCGGTGCGGCAGGCCGTATTCCAGCGTGCCAAGCAGCGGCTTGATCAAACGATCGCCCGCGCTCAATTTACGCAGCGGCTGGCGGCCGACGCGCTCCACATCATCTTTCAGATACGGGTTCTCAAAGCGACCGAGGATCTTCTGGATATAAGCCGCGTGTTTCTGCGCATCAAAGCTGTAGCGTTTAATCAGCACCGCGCCGCTCTCTTCCATTGCGCCTTTCACGACGGCGCGAATGTGCTCATCGAGAATCGCGTCGCGAATCGTTTGATGGCCCGCCAGTTTCCCGAGGTAGGCGGTTATAGCATGCCCGGTGTTTAAGGTGAATAGCTTACGCTCGACAAATGCCATCAGGTTATCGGTTAATTCCATTCCTGGGATGTTCGGCAGCTCGCCCTTAAACTGGGTTTTATCCACAATCCATTCGCTGAAGGTTTCAACGGTGACTTCCAGCGGATCGTGGTGGCGGAAGCCGACGGCGGCACGATGCGGTCTACGGCGGAGTCGACGAAACCGATATGCGCTTCAACCCACGCTTTGTCCTCTTCCGCCAGCGCGTTAAACACATGGCCTTTCAGCTGGCTGGTGCCGCGTACCATGTTTTCGCAGGCGATGATATTCAGCGGGCGTTCAATACCCTGCGCTTTACGTTTCACCAGGCCTTTGGCGATGGCAGGGGCGATACGCTCCAGAACGACGGGGCCGACCGCGGTGGTCACCAGGTCGACATCGGCGATCAGATCCACCACCTCATCGCCAATGCTGCTGACGGCATTCACGCCGGAGACGGTATCAACCTGTTCGTTTTCACCCACCACGTGGACCTGATAGCTATGACGGGCATTCAGGGCATCAAGGACCACCTGATTAACATCGGCGAACGTAAGGGTGATACCGGCGTCAGCCAGCAGTTTGCCAATGAAGCCACGTCCGATATTACCTGCGCCAAAATGTAATGCTTTCATAGTATTAACCTTCAATTAATGTTTTTACCTGAGAGGGCTGGGGTGAGGCTTTTCCCTCACCCCAACCCTCTCCCAAAGGGAGAGGGTATGGAGCGTTGTGGTTATTTATTCAGCAACGACAGGACTTCTTCGACGCTGGTGGTTTTCGCCAGCCGCTCAATCACGGTTTCATCATCCAGTGCGTTGGTCAGGCTGGTGATAACGTGAATGTGTTCGTTGTTGCGGGCGGCGATACCGATGACCAGACGCGCGACTTCATCTTCTTCTTCGCCGAAGCGCACGCCTTCCGGATACTGGCAGAAGACGACGCCGGTTTTCAGTACCCGGTCTTTCGCTTCAATGGTACCGTGCGGTACCGCGATGGATTCGCCAAGATAGGTTGAGGTCAGCTTCTCGCGGTCGAGCATCGCCTGCACGTATTCCGGCTCAACGTATCCGCCTTTCACCAATTGTTCACCGGCGAAGCGAATGGCCTCTTCTTTGGTCGCCGCTTTGCGCCCGAGGAAGATGTTATCCGCACCCAGCTGGAACAGGTTTTTGTCAGTATTATCAAAGCTATCTTTCAGGCTATCGGTGACTTTCACTTCGTTGTCGATGTGGCGCTGCGCCGCTACCAGACGCTCGGTCAGGCTGGTATACAGACCGCTGTCGAGGAAGTTGGTCAGCGAAATATGCTGTGCCTGCGGTACCTGGCGCATGGCGCGCTCGGTCAGGTCGCGGTGGGTGATCACCAGGTCGACATCCGGCGGCAGGTTGTTAATCGCGCTGTTAGTGACAGAGATATTGCTCAGTCCGGCATCCTGGACTTTCTTACGCAGTACCCCGGCGCCCATGGCGCTGGAACCCATACCGGCGTCGCAGGCAACGATGATTTTACGCACGTGGCTAAGGTCGTTAGCCACGTCGCCCGCCGCCAACGGCGTCGCCGCGCCTTTGGACTCGGCTTTCATGTCGTGCATGCGACGGGTTGCGGCTTCGATATCGTCTTCTTCTTTCACTTTGCTGGTTTTCAGCAGGATGGCGGAGACAATAAAGGAGACCGCCATCGCCGCAATAATGGCCGCGATGTTAGCGAAGTAGGCGCCTTTTGGCGTCATCGCCAGTACCGCCAGAATGGAACCCGGGGAAGCCGGGGAGACCAGGCCGCCGTTGAGGATAGTCAGGGTGAAGACACCGGTCATACCGCCGAGGATAACGGCCAGAATCAGACGCGGGTTCATCAGCACGTACGGGAAGTAAATTTCGTGGATACCGCCCAGGAAGTGGATGATTGCCGCACCGCCCGCAGACTGCTTCGCGCTGCCGCGGCCAAAGAACATGTACGCCAGCAGAACGCCCATCCCCGGACCCGGGTTAGCTTCAATCAGGAAGAAGATGGATTTGCCAAGCTCATGGGACTGCTGAATACCCAGCGGCGAGAAGATACCGTGGTTAATCGCGTTATTGAGGAACAGGATTTTCGCCGGTTCAACAAAGATAGACGCCAGCGGCAGCATGTCGTGCGCCACCATGAAGTTAACGCCAGCCGCCAGCAGTTTTGACAGCACTTCAACCGCCGGGCCGATGCCGAGGAACGCCAGAATGGCAAGGATCATCCCGATGATGCCGGCGGAGAAGTTATTCACCAGCATTTCGAAACCGGATTTGATCTTACCGTCTACCCAGGCGTCAAATTTCTTAATGCAGTAGCCACCGAGCGGGCCGGCGATCATTGAGCCGAGGAACATCGGCATATCCGCGCCGACGATAACGCCCATGGTGGTGATAGCGCCGACGACGCCGCCGCGCTCACCGCCAACCAGCTTACCGCCGGTATAACCGATCAGTAGCGGCAGCAGGTAGGTGATCATCGGGCCGACCAGCTTCGCCAGCGTCTCGTTCGGCAACCACCCTGTTGGGATAAATAACGCGGTGATAATCCCCCACGCGATAAACGCGCCGATATTTGGCATCACCATGTTGCTGAGGAAACGACCAAAGCTTTAGCACCTTGATCTTGATATCGGATGACATAAAATCACCCCATTCTTCTGTTTTGCTTATCGCGCAGGCTGAACGCCCGAGGTTGTTGTTAATGTGGCGGCAGAGGTAGCCGGACCCTGATTGATAGTGCGAAATCTGGCACTGAATCGTTAAGCTGTCCAGCGAGCGGCTTTTTATGTGATTTTGGTCACATAAATATAGGTGTCTGGTACTTATATGTAGTGATCGCCATCACAAAAATGATGTGTAAAAAAAAGCAACAACAGGCGATGGAAGCCCATGAATCGCATATTTATGTGATATTCGTCACATTATAACTTTGCGATTTTGTTATTTGTTTGTGATGAACATCACAAAATATTTTTGGCACTCAATTTCCGCCACGGTGTGAATCTGCCGCAGGTTCTGCTTTCCCCAGCTGGCCAACGATGTAACTTTTGCAACCCGACCTGCGCGAAGAACATTTTTTTGCCGCTGATGGCGGAAATGAAAACGGTGAATTATGCTCAATTGTCAGCCAGCCGCCGCTTCGTCGGCGCTCACAATTCCAATAATCTATTTAGCGTGAATCGAGGAAATTATGTTTTCTCAATTATTTTTGCGCTGGGCGTTCTAATCTTCGTTTTCCTGGTTATTTTTTACGGGATTATTATTTTGCACGATATTCCGTACCTGATCGCGAAGAAACGTAATCATCCGCACTCCGATGCGATTTCACGTCGCGGGGTGGGTCAGCCTGTTTACGCTGCACGTAATATGGCCATTTTTATGGATCTGGGCCACTCTCTATCAGCCGGCGCGCGGCTGGGGAATGCAGCATAAGCCGAATGAAGCAGGGACTGATGGCGCTGACAGCGAGCTGGCGCAACTCAATCAGCGTATCGCTGAACTCGAACATAAAATCGCGCATCTGCAGCCGACAGCGCCGCCATCCTCAACGGAGAAATAATCATGGACCTGTTGATCATTTTGACGTACGTGGCCATTGCGTGGTCGGTATTTAAAATATTCCGTATTCCGGTAAATAAATGGACGGTCCCGACCGCGGCCCTGGGCGGCGTATTTATTGTTAGCGCGCTTATTTTATTAATGAACTATAACCACCCTTATACTTTTACGGCGCAGAAAGCGGTTATTTCCATTCCTATTACGCCGCAGGTTACCGGCATTGTTAGCAGCGTGACCGATAAAGCCAACCAGCGGGTGAAAAAGGGCGAGGTACTATTTACTATCGACCCGGCGCGCTACCAGGCGCGTGTCGACAGGCTGCAGGCCGATCTGGTCACCGCATTGCATAGTATCAATACCCTGAAAGCCCAACTGCAGGAAGCGCAGGCGAACACCGTGCGCGTCTCCGCCGAGCGCGACCGGCTGTATAAAGATTATCAGCGCTATTTGAAAGGCAGCCAGGCGCGGGTCAACCCGTTTTCGGAAAGCGATATCGATAATGCCCGGCAAAACTACCTTGCCCAGGATGCGTTGGTGAAAGCCTCGGTCGCCGAGCAGGCGCAGATTCAGAGCCAGCTGGATAGCACGCTGAATGGCGAACAGTCGCAGGTGGTGAGCCTGCGCGCGCAGTTGGCGGAAGCGAAATATAACCTCGATCAGACCACCGTCCGGGCGCCGAGCGATGGCTACATTACCCAGGTGCTGATTCGCCCGGGAACCTACGCCGCGTCGCTGCCGCTGCGCCCGGTGATGGTCTTTATTCCGCAACAGAAACGGCTAATTGTCGCCCAGTTCCGCCAGAACTCGTTGCTCAGGCTGGAGGCCGGCGATGATGCCGAAGCGGTGTTTAACGCCCTGCCAGGCCCAGGTATTCCACGGTAAACTGGTCAACGTATTGCCGGTGGTGCCGGGCGGGACTTATCAGGCGCAGGGTTCGCTGCAGTCGCTGAGCGTCACGCCGGGTAGCGATGGCGTGCTGGCGACAATTGAACTGGATCCCGATGCGCAGGTCGATGCGCTGCCCGACGGCATCTACGCCCAGGTGGCGGTCTATTCCGACCATTTCACACACGTGTCGGTGATGAGAAAAGTGCTGCTGCGCATGACCAGTTGGATGCACTACCTCTATCTCGATCATTAATGCGATCGGCGGCAGGTTGAGACAACGTCGCGCCTGCCATTTGCCTGCGCCTGAACCATACTGATCTTTTCGTTGGCGAAAGGAGCAGGCAATGAAACTGATCGGCAGCTATACCAGTCCTTTTGTACGCAAAATTTCCGTTATCTTGCTGGAAAAGGCGATCCCCTTCGAGTTTGTGAACGAATTCCCCTATAACGACGTCAACGGCGTGGCGCAGTACAACCCGCTGGGAAAAGTCCCGGCGTTGCTGACCGATGACGGCGCGTGCTGGTTTGATTCACCCATTATTGCGCAATATCTGGAACTGCTAAACGTCGCGCCGGCGATGCTGCCCGCGGAACCTCTGGCGGCGCTGAAGATGCGCCAACTGGAAGCCTTGTCTGACGGCATCATGGAGGCGGCGATCGCACTGGTGCGGGAAAAAGCGCGTCCGGCGGCCCAGCAGTCAGAAACCGAACTGCTCCGCCAGCGGGAAAAAATCGCTCGCGGCCTTGATATGTTGGAAGGGTACGCCGCCGACGGTACCTTGCGTCACGGTGAGCTGAATCTGGCGACCATTACTGCCGCCTGCGCTATTGCTTATCTGAATTTCCGTCGCGTGGCGCCCGGCTGGTGCGCGACGCGGCCAAAACTGGTCAAACTGGTCGAGACGTTGTTTCAGCGATCCAGTTTTGCCCGTACCGAACCGCCAGGGAGTTGACCCAGGCAGGTAACAGTTTCCTCGCGCAGGCGTTACAATCGCCACTCATTGTTGACTCCCTCTCCCGTCGGGAGGGGGGAAAATAACTTATCGTCAGGTTCACTCATGTCTACCGATACTCGCGCGCTTTATACCCGGCTTCCGGCCATTGACCGTTTACTTCGCGATCCCGCTTTTGCTTTACTGCTCGATCGCCATGGCCATTCGCAAATCGTGGCGCTTCTGCGCCAGATGTTGGATGAGGCGCGGGAACATATCCGCCAGGCGCAGGCATTGCCAGAGTGGTGCGACGACTGGCCGCAGGAGACCGCCAGCCGGCTGAACCATAGTCAGCAGAGCGCGCTGCGTCCGGTATTCAACCTCACGGGCACCGTGCTGCATACCAATCTGGGGCGCGCTATCCAGGCGGAAGCCGCGGTTCAGGCGGTGGCTGTGGCGATGCGCGCGCCGGTCACGCTGGAATACGATCTCGACGATGCCGGGCGCGGTCATCGCGACCGGGCGCTGGCCGATCTGCTGTGCCGGATCACCGGCGCGGAAGATGCCTGTATCGTCAATAACAAC
>OKVO01000005.1_pt1 | contig 12438 bp, 16 predicted proteins | sample 1606831 | NCBI WGS metagenome assembly OKVO01 (sample SAMN03281010, study PRJEB24777) | human gut metagenome | isolation source: fecal sample PR157 from 1 month old male Malay infant, caesarean delivered... | reverse complement strand
GCCTTCATAGCCGAGGCGGTGGGCGACATTCAACTGACGATCGAAAAGCAGGCGGTTATCGTAGCGATTCACTTCAAGGTGCAAAGCAAAACGGATGCGCCAGAGCTGGTGCAGGCACTCGTTAAGCTCGTTGCGTTCGGCTTCGGTGAGGAAGCCGAAGCCGACCATTTCATCAAGCGAGGTGGCGCCGAAGTGGCGGCGGGCCACCCACTGCAGGGTATGTATATCGCGCAGGCCGCCGGGGCTGCTTTTGACGTCCGGCTCCAGGTTGTAACTGGTGCCATGGTAGCGCTGGTGGCGAACATTCTGCTCTTCAACCTTGGCGGCGAAGAACTTTTCCGACGGCCAGAAGCCGTCGCTAAAAATATGTTTTTGCAGTTCAAGGAACAGCGCGACGTCGCCGATGAGTAGGCGGGATTCAATTAAGTTGGTGGCGACGGTAAGATCTGAAAGCCCTTCGAGCAAACACTCTTCGAGGGTACGCACGCTGTGGCCGACTTCGAGCTTAACGTCCCACAGCAGGGTCAGGAGCTCGCCGACCTTTTGCGCCTGCTCGTCCGGCAGCTTTTTTACGGCTCAGAATCAGCAGGTCGACGTCGGAGAGCGGGTGCAGCTCGCCGCGGCCATAGCCGCCAACGGCCACTAGCGCCAGGTCGCAGACGGATTCAAAACCATAGTCGACCCACAGCCGCTGCAGCAGCTGGTCGATAAACTCGGTGCGCGCCGCGATGAGCTGCTCTGCGGCGATGCCGTTATCAAATGCCTCTCCGAGCCAGTGCTGGAGCTATCCGATGTGCGCCTTGATTGCGGCACAGTTCAGATCGCCCTGCGGCCAGTTCACCGGATGTTCCGGCGGGATGGGCAGAAGAGGGGAGGCTGTGTCAGGTAAAGAGTTGCTCATCGCGTCACCATAAGAAAAAACTATCTAATAAAAAAGCCGGCGGGCGCCGGCTTTTCATTATTCGTCGTGCGAGATTATCGCCGGGATGGTGTCATCCTTGCGTAGCGTCAGAATTTCGCAGCCGTTATCAGTCACCACAATAGTATGCTCATATTGTGCAGACAAGCTGCGATCTTTGGTTTTTACCGTCCAGCCATCTTTCATGGTGCGGATCTCTTTTTTACCCGCGTTGACCATTGGCTCGATGGTGAACGTCATCCCCGGTTTCAGCACGACGTTGGTTTCACGGGAGTCATAGTGCAGCACCTGCGGTTCTTCGTGGAAGCCGCGACCAATACCGTGTCCACAATATTCACGAACGACGGAGAAGCCTTCTGCTTCGACAAATTTCTGAATTGCCGCACCGATTTCGCGCAGATTAATGCCAGGTTTTACCATGCGTAGCGCCAGGTACAGGCTTTCTTGCGTGATGCGGCACAGACGTTCGCCCATGATGGTCGGCTTACCGACGATAAACATTTTCGAGGTATCGCCGTGGAAACCATCTTTGATTACGGTGACATCAATGTTAACGATATCGCCATCTTTCAGCAGCTTGGCGTCGTCCGGGATACCGTGGCACACCACTTCATTAATAGAGATGCAAACGGATTTCGGATAGCCGTGATAGCCGAGGCAGGCAGAAACCGCGTGTTGTTCATTAACAATGTAATCATTACAGATGCGATCCAGCTCGCCGGTGCTGACGCCCGGTTTAACATACGGTTCGATCATCTCCAGCACTTCGGCAGCCAGTCGGCCAGCGACGCGCATTTTTTCGATATCTTCTGGGGTCTTGATTGAGATAGCCATTAATTCTGTCCATCAGCGTCGGTGATACCGACAATATATATGTAAGTGCCGTCAATGGTATCACACCCGGGCAAATTGAGAATCATTCTGAATTTCGCCAAACGTGCCACTGAAGGTTTTCTATAATAGAAAATTCAACGTCTGATGCTGTACACAGCGCCAACAATTATTGGTGTCCACGACGTATTTGTGGTATAAAGCGCGCCGGACTTCCGATCCATTTCGTATACACAGACTGGACGGAAGCGACAATCTCACTTTGTGTAACAACACACACGTATCGGCACATATTCCGGGGTGCCCTTTGGGGTCGGTAATATGGGATACGTGGAGGCATAACCCCAATTTAATCTATAGAGGGTTTTAATCATGGCAACTGTTTCCATGCGCGACATGCTCAAGGCTGGTGTTCACTTCGGTCACCAGACCCGTTACTGGAACCCGAAAATGAAGCCGTTCATCTTCGGTGCGCGTAACAAAGTTCACATCATCAACCTTGAGAAAACTGTACCGATGTTCAACGAAGCTCTGGCTGAACTGAACAAGATTGCTTCTCGCAAAGGTAAAATCCTTTTCGTTGGTACTAAACGTGCTGCAAGCGAAGCGGTGAAAGACGCTGCTCTGAGCTGCGACCAGTTCTTCGTGAACCATCGCTGGCTGGGCGGTATGCTGACTAACTGGAAAACCGTTCGTCAGTCCATCAAACGTCTGAAAGACCTGGGAAACTCAGTCTCAGGACGGTACTTTCGACAAGCTGACCAAGAAAGAAGCGCTGATGCGCACTCGTGAGCTGGAGAAACTGGAAAACAGCCTGGGCGGTATCAAAGACATGGGCGGTCTGCCGGACGCTCTGTTTGTAATCGATGCTGACCACGAACACATTGCTATCAAAGAGGCAAACAACCTGGGTATTCCGGTATTTGCTATCGTTGATACCAACTCTGATCCGGACGGTGTTGACTTCGTTATCCCGGGTAACGACGACGCAATCCGTGCTGTGACCCTGTACCTGGGCGCTGTTGCTGCAACCGTACGTGAAGGCCGTTCTCAGGATCTGGCTTCCCAGGCGGAAGAAAGCTTCGTAGAAGCTGAGTAATAAGGCACGCTCGTACGAGCCCTTATAGACCAGGTAGTACACGTTTGGTTAGGGGGCCTGCATATGGCCCCCTTTTTCACTTTTATATCTGTGCGGTTTAATGCCGGGCAGATCACATCTCCGAGGATTTTAGAATGGCTGAAATTACCGCATCCCTGGTAAAAGAGCTGCGTGAGCGTACTGGCGCAGGCATGATGGATTGCAAAAAAGCACTGACTGAAGCTAACGGCGACATCGAGCTGGCAATCGAAAACATGCGTAAGTCCGGTGCTATTAAAGCAGCGAAAAAAGCAGGCAACGTTGCTGCTGACGGCGTGATCAAAACCAAAATCGACGGCAACTACGGCATCATTCTGGAAGTTAACTGCCAGACTGACTTCGTTGCAAAAGACGCTGGTTTCCAGGCGTTCGCAGACAAAGTTCTGGACGCAGCTGTTGCTGGCAAAATCACTGACGTTGAAGTACTGAAAGCACAGTTCGAAGAAGAACGTGTTGCGCTGGTAGCGAAAAATTGGTGAAAACATCAACATTCGCCGCGTTGCTGCGCTGGAAGGCGACGTTCTGGGTTCTTATCAGCACGGTGCGCGTATCGGTGTTCTGGTTGCTGCTAAAGGCGCTGACGAAGAGCTGGTTAAACACATCGCTATGCACGTTGCTGCAAGCAAGCCAGAATTCATCAAACCAGAAGACGTATCCGCTGAAGTGGTAGAAAAAGAATACCAGGTACAGCTGGATATCGCGATGCAGTCTGGTAAGCCGAAAGAAATCGCAGAGAAAATGGTTGAAGGCCGCATGAAGAAATTCACCGGCGAAGTTTCTCTGACCGGTCAGCCGTTCGTTATGGAACCAAGCAAAACTGTTGGTCAGCTGCTGAAAGAGCATAACGCTGAAGTGACTGGCTTCATCCGCTTCGAAGTGGGTGAAGGCATCGAGAAAGTTGAGACTGACTTTGCAGCAGAAGTTGCTGCGATGTCCAAGCAGTCTTAATTATCGAAAAGGAGCCGCCTGAGGGCGGCTTCTTTTTGTGCCCATCTTGTAAATTCAGCTAACCCTTGTGGGGCTGCGCTGAAAAGCGACGTACAATGTCGCTAGTATTAATTCATTTCAATCGTTGACAGTCTCAGGAAAGAAACATGGCTACCAATGCAAAACCCGTCTATAAACGCATTCTGCTTAAGTTGAGTGGCGAAGCTCTGCAGGGCACTGAAGGCTTCGGTATTGATGCAAGCATACTGGATCGCATGGCTCAGGAAATCAAAGAACTGGTTGAACTGGGTATTCAGGTTGGTGTGGTGATTGGTGGGGGTAACCTGTTCCGTGGCGCTGGTCTGGCGAAAGCGGGTATGAACCGCGTTGTGGGCGACCACATGGGGATGCTGGCGACCGTAATGAACGGCCTGGCAATGCGTGATGCACTGCACCGCGCCTATGTGAACGCTCGTCTGATGTCCGCTATTCCATTGAATGGCGTGTGCGACAGCTACAGCTGGGCAGAAGCTATCAGCCTGTTGCGCAACAACCGTGTGGTGATCCTCTCCGCCGGTACAGGTAACCCGTTCTTTACCACCGACTCAGCAGCTTGCCTGCGTGGTATCGAAATTGAAGCCGATGTGGTGCTGAAAGCAACCAAAGTTGACGGCGTGTTTACTGCTGATCCGGCGAAAGATCCAACCGCAACCATGTACGAGCAACTGACTTACAGCGAGTGCTGGAAAAAGAGCTGAAAGTCATGGACCTGGCGGCCTTCACGCTTGCTCGTGACCATAAATTACCGATTCGTGTTTTCAACATGAACAAACCGGGTGCGCTGCGCCGTGTGGTAATGGGTGAAAAAGAAGGGACTTTAATCACGGAATAATTCCCGTGATGGATAAATAAGGGTAAGATTCCGCGTAAGTATCGCGGGGGATCTTACCCGTAATATGTTTAATCAGGGCTATACTTAGCACACTTCCACTGTGTGTGACTGTCTGGTCTGACTGAGACAAGTTTTCAAGGATTCGTAACGTGATTAGCGATATCAGAAAAGATGCTGAAGTACGCATGGATAAATGCGTAGAAGCGTTCAAAACCCAAATCAGCAAAATACGCACGGGTCGTGCTTCTCCCAGCCTGCTGGATGGCATTGTCGTGGAATATTACGGCACGCCGACGCCGCTGCGTCAGCTGGCAAGCGTAACGGTAGAAGATTCCCGTACTCTGAAAATCAACGTGTTTGATCGTTCAATGTCTCCGGCCGTTGAAAAAGCGATTATGGCGTCCGATCTTGGCCTGAACCCGAACTCTGCGGGTAGCGACATCCGTGTTCCGCTGCCGCCGCTGACGGAAGAACGTCGTAAAGATCTGACCAAAATCGTTCGTGGTGAAGCAGAACAAGCGCGTGTTGCAGTACGTAATGTGCGTCGTGACGCGAACGACAAAGTGAAAGCACTGTTGAAAGATAAAGAGATCAGCGAAGACGACGATCGCCGTTCTCAGGACGATGTACAGAAACTGACTGATGCTGCAATCAAGAAAATTGAAGCGGCGCTGGCAGACAAAGAAGCAGAACTGATGCAGTTCTGATTTCTTGAACGACAAAAACGCCGCTCAGTAGATCCTTGCGGATCGGCTGGCGGCGTTTTGCTTTTTATTCTGTCTCAACTCTGGATGTTTCATGAAGCAACTCACCATTCTGGGCTCGACCGGCTCGATTGGTTGCAGCACGCTGGACGTGGTGCGCCATAATCCCGAAAGCTTTTCCGTCGCCGCGCTCGGTCGCGGGGAAAAATGTCGACCGTATGGTTGAACAATGTCTGGAATTTTCCCCCCGCTTTGCGGTGATGGATGATGCGCAAAGCGCTGAGCGTTTGCGTACGCTGCTACGTGAACAGGGCTGCCGCACGGAAGTGCTGAGCGGTAAGCAGGCGGCGGCCGACGTCGCGGCGCTGGATGAAGTCGATCAGTTGATGGCGGCCATCGTTGGCGCGGCCGGTCTGGCGCCGACGCTGGCGGCCATTCGCGCTGGCAAAACGGTGTTGTTAGCGAATAAAGAGTCGCTGGTGACCTGCGGCCGCCTGTTTATGGACGCGGTTCAGCAGTATGGCGCTCGCCTGTTGCCGGTTGATAGCGAACATAACGCGATTTTTCAGAGTTTGCCGGAAACAATTCAAAACCATCTGGGATACGCTGACCTGACGCAGAACGGCGTCTCGTCGATTCTGCTGACCGGTTCCGGTGGTCCTTTCCGGGAAACGGCGATTTCTGAGCTGGCGGCAATGACGCCGGATCAGGCTTGCCGCCATCCGAACTGGTCAATGGGACGCAAAATTTTCCGTTGATTCCGCCACGATGATGAATAAAGGGCTGGAGTACATCGAAGCCCGCTGGCTGTTTAATGCCTCTGCTCAGCAGATGGAAGTCATTATTCATCCGCAATCGGTGATTCACTCCATGGTTCGCTATCAGGACGGCAGCGTGCTGGCGCAATTAGGCGAGCCGGATATGCGCACGCCGATCGCCCATACCATGGGTTGGCCTCAGCGCCTGAACTCCGGCGTTAAACCGTTGGACTTCTGTCAATTGAGCAACCTGAGTTTTTCAGCGCCGGATTACGATCGCTATCCGTGCCTGAAGCTGGCAATGGACGCTTTTGATGTCGGCCAAGCCGCGACGACGGCGTTGAATGCCGCTAACGAAGTTTCGGTGGCGGCGTTTCTGAATAGCGAAATCCGCTTTACCGATATTGCGGCGGTTAACCAGGCGGTGCTGGATAGTATGGCGCTCAATGAACCGCAAAGTATTGATGAAGTGGTTTGCGATTGATGCCGAAAGCGCGCGTCGCCGCACAGCGACAACTCCGATAACACATGGCGTAGGGGAGCCCCTGTAACGCGTTGTGATATTTGTGGGCGCTGGGCTTCGGTGATATAGTCTGCGCCACCCGATCGTTGCATTTTGTTGTGAAAGATTACGGTGGCCGTGGCAAGACACGGCTTTTTTGCGTAAAGCTTTTGGTTGTTCTCTGCGATTGGCTGTAGCTCCGGCGCCGGATAAAAATGCGTTATTCAGCGCTGCCCGGCGGCGTGTGTGTTGTGGCTTAGCTAATCCTTATTATGGACTTAAAAACGCGTTATGTTGTCTGCTAATCAAACTGTCAGCAAAATGTCGCCTGCGCATGGTTGTCGCCATGTCGCCATTATCATGGACGGCAACGGTCGTTGGGCGAAACAACAAGGTAAAATTCGCGCCTTTGGCCATAAAGCTGGAGCGAAATCTGTTCGTCGCGCGGTCTCCTTCGCGGCGAATAATGGTATTGAGCATTAACGCTTTACGCATTCAGTAGTGAAAACTGGAACCGTCCGGCGCAGGAAGTGAGCGCGCTGATGGAACTGTTTGTCTGGGCCCTGGATAGCGAAGTAAAAGCCTGCATCGTCACAATGTCCGCCTGCGGATTATCGGCGAGACGACACGCTTTAATGCCCGACTGCAGGAGCGCATTCGTAAGGCGGAAGCGTTAACGGCAAACAATACGGGGTTAACGCTGAATATCGCCGCTAATTACGGCGGCCGCTGGGATATTGTCCAGGGGGCGCGTCAACTGGCAGAACAGGTACAAAACGGGTTGCTAAAACCTGAAGAGATCACGGAAGAGTTGCTGAGCCAGCAAGTGTGTATGCATGAACTGGCTCCCGTCGATTTAGTTATTAGGACCGGGGGAGAGCACCGAATAAGTAACTTTTTGATTTGGCAAATTGCCTATGCCGAACTTTACTTTACAGATGTTCTTTGGCCCGATTTTGCTGAACAGGACTTTGAAGGTGCACTCCATGCATTCGTTAGTCGAGAGCGTCGTTTTGGCGGCACAGAAGAGCCGGGTGGCAGTCATGCCTGATGGGGGTCACTTTTGCTGAAGTATCGCCTGATTTCCGCTTTCGTTTTAATTCCCGTCGTTATTGCGGCGCTTTTTCTATTGCCGCCCGCGGGCTTTGCTATTGTCACACTGGTCGTTTGTATGCTCGCCGCGTGGGAGTGGGGGCAATTAAGCGGTTTCACCTCAACGACGCAGCGCGTGTGGCTGGCGGTGCTTTGTGGCCTGCTGCTGGCGCTAATGCTCTTTATGTTGCCCGAATATCACTATGACGCTCATCAACCGATGGTTGAGGGATCGTTATGGGCTTCGTTTGGCTGGTGGATTGTCGCGTTGGTGCTGGTACTCTCTTATCCGGCTTCGGCGGCGTTGTGGCGTCATTCGAAAGCGCTGCGTCTTATCTTCGGCGTGCTGACTATTGTCCCGTTTTTCTGGGGCATGCTGGCGCTGCGGGCCTGGCATTATGCCGATAACCACTATAGCGGCGCGGTGTGGCTGCTGTACGTCATGATTCTGGTGTGGGGCGCGGATTCCGGCGCCTACATGTTCGGTAAAATGTTCGGCAAGCATAAGCTGGCGCCAAAGGTTTCCCCGGGGAAAACCTGGCAGGGTTTCTTCGGTGGCCTGCTGACGGCCGCGGTTATCTCCTGGGCGTACGGCATGTGGGCTCATCTGGATGTCACCCCAACTGTGTTGCTGATTTGCTCGGTGGTGGCGGCGCTGGCTTCAGTGCTGGGCGATTTGACGGAAAGTATGTTTAAGCGTGAAGCCGGCATCAAGGATAGCGGGCATCTGATCCCTGGACATGGCGGTATTTTAGATCGCATTGATAGCCTGACGGCTGCGGTGCCGGTGTTCGCTTGTCTGCTGTTGTTAGTCTTCAGGACGATTTGACGGAAGGTTTTATGCTGAGCGTTCTCTGGAATTTGGCCGCTTTTATTATTGCGCTTGGCGTACTGATCACCGTGCACGAGTTCGGCCATTTCTGGGTGGCTCGTCGCTGCGGCGTGCGTGTTGAACGTTTTTCCATTGGTTTTGGTAAAGCGTTGTGGCGCCGTGTGGATAAGCAGGGTACCGAGTTCGTTATCGCGCTGATCCCACTCGGCGGCTATGTGAAGATGCTCGACGAACGCGTTGAGCCAGTGGCGCCGGAAATACGCCATTATGCGTTCAACAATAAAACCGTCGGTCAGCGTGCGGCCATCATTGCCGCAGGCCCTATCGCCAACTTCATTTTGCCATCTTTGTTACTGGCTGGTGTTTATCATCGGCGTCCCTGGCGTACGTCCGGTTGTTGATGAAATATCGCCCAATTCCATAGCTGCGCAAGCACAAATTGCAAAAGGAATGGAACTTAAGCGATAGATGGCATCGAAACGCCTGATTGGGATGCAGTTCGTATGGCGTTAGTCGCGAAGATCGGCGACCAACAAACAATACTTACCGTCGCCCCTTTCGGGACGAACCAACGTCAGGATAAAATCCTCGATCTGCGTCACTGGGCGTTTGAGCCGGATAAACAAGATCCGGTGGCCTCGCTGGGTATCAAGCCGCATAGCGCGCAGATTGATACCGCCCTGGCTGAGGTACAACCTCAGTCGGCCGCGCAGAAAGCAGGTTTGCAAGCGGGAGACAGGATCGTTAAAGTCGATGGTCAACCGTTAACGCAGTGGATGACGTTTGTTAATCTGGTGCGCGATAATCCGGGCAAGGCGCTGGCTCTGGAGGTCGACAGACAAGGTACGCCGCTGTCGTTGACTTTGACTCCGGATACGAAGTCGGTGAAAGGCAAGGCTGAAGGGTTTGCAGGGGTAGTACCAAAGGTTATCCCGCTGCCTGATGAATACAAGACAGTGCGTCAGTACGGGCCGTTTGCCGCCATCGCCGAAGCCACGGATAAAACCTGGCAACTGATGTCGTTAACGGTCAGGATGCTGGGCAAATTGATAACCGGTGATGTCAAACTGAACAACCTCAGTGGGCCGATTTCTATCGCTCAGGGGGTCTGGAATGTCAGCGGAATTTGGGTTGATTTACTATCTGATGTTCCTTGCGCTGATTAGCGTGAACCTTGGAATAATCAACTTGTTCCCGCTACCCGTCCTCGACGGGGGGCATCTGCTGTTTTTGGCGATTGAAAAGCTGAAGGGCGGACCGGTATCCGAGCGAGTTCAAGACTTTAGTTATCGCATTGGCTCAATACTGCTGGTGCTGTTAATGGGGCTTGCACTTTTCAATGATTTCTCTCGGTTGTAAGAGAGTTTGTTAGGAAGAACGCATAATAACGATGGCGATGAAAAAGTTGCTCATAGCGTCGCTGCTGTTTAGCAGCGCGACTGTATACGGTGCTGAAGGGTTCGTGGTGAAGGACATTCATTTCGAAGGCTTGCAGCGTGTCGCTGTTGGTGCGGCCCTCCTCAGCATGCCAGTGCGTCCTGGCGATACGGTGACCGATGATGATATCAGTAACACCATTCGCGCTCTGTTTGCCACTGGCAACTTTGAGGACGTCCGCGTCCTGCGCGATGGTGATACCCTGCTGGTGCAGGTGAAAGAGCGCCCAACGATTGCGAGCATTACCTTCTCCGGCAACAAGTCGGTGAAGGATGACATGCTCAAGCAAAACCTTGAGGCATCCGGCGTTCGCGTTGGGGAATCTCTCGATCGCACCAAGCTTGCCGATATCGAAAAAGGGCTGGAAGATTTCTACTACAGCGTCGGTAAATATAGCGCCAGCGTTAAAGCTGTCGTGACGCCGCTGCCGCGTAACCGCGTCGACCTGAAACTGGTTTTCCAGGAAGGCGTCTCGGCGAAAATCCAGCAGATTAACATTGTCGGTAACCACGCTTTCACCACTGACGAACTGATTTCTCACTTCCAACTGCGCGATGAAGTGCCGTGGTGGAACGTTGTCGGCGATCGTAAATACCAGAAACAGAAACTGGCGGGCGACCTTGAAACCCTGCGCAGTTACTATCTGGATCGCGGCTACGCGCGTTTCAACATCGATTCGACGCAGGTTAGCCTGACGCCGGACAAGAAAGGCATCTATATCACCGTAAACATCACCGAAGGCGAGCAGTACAAGCTCTCCGGCGTGCAGATTACGGGCGATCTGGCGGGCCATTCCGCGGAAATCGAATCGCTGACCAAAATTGAGCCGGGCGAGCTGTATAACGGCACCAAAGTGACCAAAATGGAGAATGATATTAAGAAACTCCTCGGTCGCTATGGTTACGCCTATCCGCGCGTCCAGTCGCAGCCGGAAATCAACGACACGGATAAAACCGTGAAGCTGCATATCAACGTTGATGCCGGTAACCGTTACTACGTGCGTAAAAATTCGCTTCGAAGGTAACGACACCTCCAAAGATTCCGTCCTGCGCCGCGAAATGCGCCAATGGAAGGGGCGTGGCTGGGCAGTGACCTGGTCGATCAGGGTAAAGACCGTCTTAACCGTTTAGGTTATTTCGAAACCGTCGATACCGATACCCAGCGCGTGCCGGGTAGCCCGGATCAGGTCGATGTCGTTTACAAGGTGAAAGAGCGTAACACCGGTAGCCTGAACTTCGGTATCGGTTACGGTACCGAAAGCGGCGTCAGCTTCCAGGCAGGCGTTCAGCAGGATAACTGGTTAGGCACCGGCTACTCTGTTGGCATTAACGGGACCAAGAACGACTACCAGACCTATGCTGAACTGTCGGTCACCAACCCGTATTTCACCGTAGATGGCGTGAGCCTCGGCGGCCGCATCTTCTATAACGACTTCGATGCGAACGACGCGGATCTGTCTGACTATACCAACAAAAGCTATGGTACAGACGTCACCCTCGGCTTCCCGATCAACGAATACAACTCGCTGCGCGCAGGTTTAGGTTACGTTCATAACTCCCTGTCCAATATGCAGCCGCAGGTGGCGATGTGGCGTTACCTGAATTCGATGGGGCAGTACCCGGATACCACTAACGATAATAACTCGTTTAGCGCCGACGACTTCACCTTCAACTATGGTTGGACGTACAACCGCCTCGATCGCGGCTACTTCCCGACTGAAGGTTCGCGTGTCAACCTGAACGGTAAAGTCACTATTCCGGGCTCTGATAACGAATACTACAAAGTGACGCTGGATACTGCGACCTATGTACCGATCGATGACGATCATCAGTGGGTCGTGCTTGGTCGTACGCGCTTCGGTTACGGTGATGGACTCGGCGGTAAAGAGATGCCGTTCTATGAGAACTTCTATGCCGGTGGTTCAAGTACCGTTCGCGGCTTCCAGTCGAATACGATTGGTCCGAAAGCGGTTTATCTCCCTTCAACTACCAGTCGTGATGACTATGATACGGAATGTGCGAGCACTGAAAGCGCGCCTTGTAAATCGGACGATGCGGTGGGCGGTAACGCCATGGCGGTCGCCAGCCTCGAGCTGATTACCCCAACGCCGTTTATCAGCGATAAATACGCTAACTCGGTGCGTACTTCCGTGTTTATGGATATGGGGACCGTCTGGGATACTAACTGGGATTCCACGAAGTACGGTGGCTACCCTGATTACAGCGATCCAAGCAACATTCGTATGTCTGCGGGTATCGCGGTACAGTGGATGTCGCCGTTGGGGCCGTTGGTCTTCTCCTACGCCCAACCGTTTAAAAGTACGATGGAGACAAAGGCCGAGGCAGTTCCAGTTTAACATTGGTAAAACCCTGGATAATTGTCGGCGACAACGGAATGTAAGTGCAG
>OKVO01000004.1_pt1 | contig 12637 bp, 13 predicted proteins | sample 1606831 | NCBI WGS metagenome assembly OKVO01 (sample SAMN03281010, study PRJEB24777) | human gut metagenome | isolation source: fecal sample PR157 from 1 month old male Malay infant, caesarean delivered... | reverse complement strand
CCTGATGCAGCTGCGCGATGGCCAGCCCAAGCTGGGCCTTGAGCCTGATCGCGCTGCGCGGTGGTATCCCGCGGATCGATGACCACCAGCAGATCGCCTTTTTTCACGCGCTGGTTATCGCGCACCGCAGCTCGGTGACGTAGCCTGCCGTTTTCGGGGCAATCGTCACCACGTCGCCGTCGGTAAAGGCGTCGTCGGTCGTCTCTTCGTTACGGGTTAAAAACCACCAGACCAGCTGCCACGACGACCATCACCACCACTGACAATGCCGAGGATAATTAACGGTTTTTTGCCCGGGCGCTTACGCTCATTATTATTTTTGTCCTGCTCGTCAGCAGGTGGAGTTTGATCTTCAGCCATAGTTCAGCAACGGTACCTGTCAGTGAGCGGCATCACACTATGCCGTTCACTAAAGCTAGGACGTTGCTATACGTTTGCCAGGAAAAACTGACAAATTGCGCACTATATGAGAAGGAATATTCCGAAACCGATCGCCGCGGCCCAAACCAGCATCGGGATTGACCAGAGATGGAAGCGCCACCAGATGCGGCGATCGTTGGCCATGCGCAGGGCAATCAGGTTGGCCAGCGAGCCGGGCAGCAGCCCAAACCCGCCGATATTCACCGCCCAGGCCAGCAGCGTGTCCGGCGGAACGTAGTTGAGCAGCAGAATGGTGGCAGGCACGTTGCTGATAAACTGCGACAGGCCGATTGCCGTCAGCCATAGCCCGCCATGCGAGAGCTGGCCGACGTCGTTCAGCCACTGCTGCAGCACCGGCAGCTGCGTCAGCAGGTGAACGTCGATAAACATCGCCATAAACACCAGCAGCAGCGACCAGTCGACGTTGATAATCACCGCTCGCGCCAGCAGCAGGAACCCGACGGCAATGAGCGCCAGCCCCCAGAGTTCCTGCTTCATCTCCAGCGCAGCCAGAAAGATAAGGTAGAAAGCGAGGCAGCTCCACACCAGCTGCGGCCGCCACTCCGGCGCTTTGTCGCTACTTTGATAATTGAGCCGAGCGGCGGGGAAACAGAACCAACACAGCACCAATAGCGTGATCATCATCGCCGCCGCCAGCGGCAGCATCTGGCCGATAAAGGCAAGAAACGATAGCCCGGAGCGGCCCCACAGTAAAATATTCTGCGGATTGCCGATGGGCGTTAATAAAGAGCCGGCGTTAACCGCCAGCGCTTCAAAAATAATCAGCCGGTTCACCGGGATGGCGCACCATTTTTTCAGCGTTAACGTGAGGGGAACGACAATGAACAGCGCGACGTCGTTGGTCAAAAAAGTGGAAAGCAGCGCGGCAGCCAGCACCATGAAGATGGCCAGTTGGCGTTCGGTGACGAAACGGCGCGCCATTTTGCGCCCCAGCACATCAAAATAACCGCTCAGTTCAATCCCTTTGGTCAGCAGCATCAGCCCACTAAGGGTAGATGATAGTGTGCCAGTCGATAGCCTGCCCCCAGCGCTGAGGCGCGAAAGGAACAAACAGGCTAAGGATAACGGCGATAAGTAACAAAAGATGCAGGAAACGGTCGCGAGCGAGCGACTGCACAAAGGGGAGATTCATTCTGCGTGTAATCTCTGGGTAAACAGCTTAAATTGCGCCAGCGTCTCTTCGCTAACGTGGTGTTCCATTCCCTCAGCATCGCGGCGGGCAATCTCCGGACTCACGCCAATCGCCAGCAGAAAGTTTTCCACTATCTGATGACGCTCGCGGCTTTCATGGGCTAGCTTTTCCCCTTCCGGGGTTAAGAAGATCCCGCGCCAGGGGATCTGTTCGATCAAGCCGACACTCGCCAGACGTTTAAGCATTTTCGCCACCGTCGGTTGCGAAACGCCAAGACGCGCAGCCATATCCACCTGGCGCGCTTCGCCCACTTCGTTGATCAGATCGGAGATAAGCTCCACATAGTCATCAATCAGCTCGCGACGATGCGCTTCGCGCACCTGACGAAACCCCTCTACGTGTTCTTCGACATTAACCAGCTGCGTCACTTTTTTAGTTATGGGCTTACCTGCGCGACGGTTCATTGTGCTTCCTCGTTGGTGTGACGCGTCAAGCATTCATATAAAAGGATCCACATTGTAATGGATTGCGCCCGGAGCACAAAAAAATAACATTTTTAGCCATAGCTATAAAATATACCTGTGCTATATCTGTATGATAATGCAAACAGCCATCAACGGATTTGACGGCGCGAAAACGCAGGAGGAAATAACCATGAAACGAATTTCAAGAGGTGCTTAAACGTAGTTTAAGCCATTCACCCTTTAAAGTACGCTTAATGCTGATCGGCATGCTGTGCGACATGATCAACGGCTAAACCGCAGCAGGATAAACCTAACCACTAACGCGGCGTCGCGGTATCGCCGCTTCATTTTTTTGTCATTTTTCCCCGTTAACCTACCCGGTTGTCTCGCCCTTCAGCGCTTTTTTCAAGTTTTGTAAGCTTTCTCGCAAAACAATCTGTTATGAACAGTTGACCTTACCATTCGCAGGCCCTATCGTTTGTCAGCCCTGCCACTACTGCGGCTCGCAGAGACCCTCTTCACGCACTGTCCAGCAGGTTTTACCCCTTGATGCCAGGGGACGAACATGGCGTCTTGTTGATTACGAATTATGAATGTCACTCTGAAAGAAACGCTGGCCGCCCGCAGACTGGCCCTGAACCCGTGGACAGGATTCTACTTTTTACAGTCGCTGTTGATTAATCTGGCGCTTGGGTATGAATTTAGCTTGCTCTATACCATTGCGTTTACCTGCGTACTCCATCTGCTTTGGCGCACCTTTCCGCGGGTACAAAAAGGGATAGTTGGCCTCTATTCCCTGCTGGCCGCGATGTACTATCCCTTCGGCCAGGCTTACGGCGCGCCAAACTTCAATACGCTTCTGGCGCTGCACGCCACCAACGTGGAAGAGTCGACGGAAATTCTCACCATTTTCCCCTGGTACAATTATCTACTGGCGGTATTTATCTTCGCCCTCGGCGTCATTGCCGTACGGCGGAAACCACAGCCGCCCGCGCGCCTCGGCAAAGTGGAATATCTGGGGCTGCTGTTTAGCATCGGTATTTTCTTCCTGCAGCCAGTGCAAAACCTGGCCTGGGGCGGCGTCTTTAAAGTCATTGATAGCGGTTACCCCGCCGTGCGCTTCGTAAAAGACGTGATCGTTAATAACAATGAAGTGCTGGATGAACAGGCGCGGATGGCGCAGTTGGCGAACATGAAAGATAGCTGGCACGTGCTGGCGGTGAAGCCGAAATACCATCTCTATGTCGTGGTGATTGGTGAGAGCGCGCGCCGCGATGCGCTTGGCGCTTTCGGCGGCCACTGGGACAACACGCCGTTCGCCAGTTCGGTCAACGGCTATCTGTTTAAAAACTACGTCGCCGCCAGCGGCTCCACGCAGAAATCGCTGGGCCTGACCCTCAATCGGGTGGTAGACGGTAAACCCCAGTATCAGGATAACTTCGTCACCCTCGCCAACCGCGCGGGCTTCCAGACCTGGTGGTTCTCCAATCAAGGGCAAATTGGTGAATACGACACCGCCATCGCCAGCATCGCCAAACGCGCCGATGAGGTGCAGTTCCTGAAAAATGGGGATTTTGAAGCCAATAAAATACGCAGGATGAGCAGCTGCTGAAACTGACCGAGCAGGTATTATCAGTCGAGCGCAGCCAGCCGCAGTTGATCGTATTGCATATTATGGGCTCGCACCCGCAGGCCTGCGATCGTACCAAAGGCAAGTACACCACCTTTGTGCAGTCAAAGGAGACCTCATGCTATCTCTACAGCGTGACGCAAACCGACGCGCTGTTGGCGAAACTCTACGGCCAGCTACAGAATTCCGGCAGCTCTTTCTCGCTCACCTATTTTTCCGATCACGGTCTGGCATTTAAAGAACGCGGTAAGGCGGTGCAGTATCTCGCCCATGATGACAATATCAGCAGAACTTCCAGGTACCGTTTATGGTGCTCTCCAGCGACGATAAAGCGCATAAGATGATTAAAGCCCGCCGCTCGGCGAATGATTTCCTCAGCTTCTTCTCGCAGTGGACCGGCATCAGCGCACAGGAAATTACCCCACGCTATCGCTTTATCTCGGAACAGAAAGCCGGACCGGTGTATATCACCAATTTCCAGTTACAGAAGGTGGACTACAACCATCTGGGCAGCGACGAGTTTACCGTCAACTAAACGGTATCGCCGAATCACAGACAAAAAATCCGCCCCTTGAGGCGGATTTTTATATCACCGAAGTGATTAGAAGCGGTAACCTACGCCAGCAATCCAGGTGCCGACGTCAACGTTACGAATGCGAGACTGCTCGTAGGAGAAGTCCAGGGCAACGTTTTCGATCGGGTTGAACTGCATACCAGCGCCGTAAGAGAAACCGTAGTCGCTCATGTCGGATTTCTGGTTCGGGAAGTTGTTGTTCTGGAACTTACCGTAGCCAACACCGATTACGCCGTAGATGCTCGCCCAGTCGTTCAGACGGTAAGCCGGACCAGCGGTGATGCCGTAGTACTGACCTTTGTTGTAAGTACCGTTGCTGGTGTTGTCTTTTTCGGTGTAGGTGAAGGAACCGATAACGCCCAGCGGGTTGTTATCTTGCTCGTAACGGTACTTAAGGTTGAAACCGCCTGCTTTGTTAGCTTTACCCTGCATGTCGCTCTGAGCGTAACCACCGGTAACGGTAGAAGTTGCAGCGAAAGCAGTAGTACCTACGGATGCAGCCAGAACAACGGCCAGTGCTGAAAGACGTGCAATTTTATTCATAACCACCTCAAATGTGATTCAAATAAGTCCTAAGTTTTAAATATATCAAAAATTAATGGGAAACTCTTCGCGATTTATGATGTCTAACGGACCATTTCATGTAACAGAACGTTTCCATACACCGCTATCCATCTAAATTTAAATCACTTTTTCAGAGAACTGCGTAAGTATTACGCATGTTTTCCCTGTCATTCATCCAGATTATTCCTAATCACCAGACTAATGATTCCATCAATCCTGGCGCATTTTAGTCAAAACGGGGGAAAATTTTTTCAACAAATGCTCAACCAGCATTGGGTATATCCAGTACACTCCACGCTTTACTTAGGTTTAGATATTTGTGGGAGAAAGGATGCCTGGTTCATTACGTAAAATGCCGGTCTGGTTACCAATAGTCATATTGCTCGTTGCCATGGCGTCTATTCAGGGTGGAGCCTCGTTAGCTAAGTCACTTTTTCCTCTGGTGGGCGCACCGGGGGTCACTGCGCTGCGTCTGGCATTAGGCACGCTGATCCTCATCGCGTTCTTTAAGCCATGGCGACTGCGCTTTGCCAAAGAGCAACGATTACCGCTGTTGTTTTACGGCGTTTCGCTGGGTGGAATGAATTATCTTTTTTATCTTTCTATTCAGACGGTACCGCTGGGTATAGCGGTGGCGCTGGAGTTCACCGGACCACTGGCGGTGGCACTGTTCTCTTCTCGTCGCCCGGTAGATTTCGTCTGGGTTGTGCTGGCGGTTCTTGGTCTATGGTTCCTGCTACCGCTGGGGCAAGACGTTTCCCATGTCGATTTAACCGGCTGTGCACTGGCACTGGGGGCCGGGGCTTGTTGGGCTATTTACATTTTAAGTGGGCAACGCGCTGGAGCGGAACATGGTCCTGCGACGGTGGCAATTGGTTCGTTGATTGCAGCGTTAATTTTCGTGCCAATTGGAGCGCTTCAGGCTGGTGAAGCACTCTGGCACTGGTCGGTTATTCCATTGGGTCTGGCTGTCGCTATTCTCTCGACCGCTCTGCCTTATTCGCTGGAAATGATTGCCCTCACCCGTTTGCCAACACGCACATTTGGTACGCTAATGAGCATGGAACCGGCGCTGGCTGCCGTTTCCGGGATGATTTTCCTCGGAGAAACACTGACACCCATACAGCTGCTGGCGCTCGGCGCTATCATCGCCGCTTCAATGGGTTCTACGCTGACAGTACGCAAAGAGAGCAAAATAAAAGAATTAGACATAAATTAAATTTACATTTCTGCATGGTTATGCATAACCATGCAGATTTTCTCGCTACTTTTCCTCTACACCGTCTTTATATATCGAATTATGCAAAAGCATATTTATTCCGAAAATTCCTAGCGAGCAAATAAATAAGAATTGTTCTTATCAATATATCTAACTTATTGAATTTTTATTGGTTTTGTTTTTCACGCTTGTTACCACTATTAGTGTGATAGGAACAGCCAGAATAGCGGAACACATAGCTGGTGCTATACTTAGTCTCGTTAATTACTGGGACATAACATCAAGAGGATATGAAATTATGAGTACCGCTAAATTAGTTAAATCAAAGCGACCAATCTGCTTTATACCCAGCAACGATGTCTCTGACAGCGAGAAAAAAGCAACAGTAGAGTTGCTGAATCGCCAGGTATCCAGTTATTGATCTTTCTTTGATTACGAAACAAGCGCACTGGAACATGCGCGGCGCTAACTTCATTGCCGTACATGAAATGCTGGATGGCTTCCGCACTGCACTGATCGATCATCTGGATACCATGGCAGAACGTGCAGTGCAGCTGGGCGGTGTAGCTCTGGGGACCACTCAAGTTATCAACAGCAAAACTCCGCTGAAAAGTTACCCGCTGGACATCCACAACGTTCAGGATCACCTGAAAGAGCTGGCTGACCGTTACGCAATCGTCGCTAATGACGTACGCAAAGCGATTGGCGAAGCGAAAGATGACGACACCGCAGATATCCTGACCGCCGCGTCTCGCGACCTGGATAAATTCCTGTGGTTTATCGAGTCTAACATCGAATAAATCCATCGCTGATGGTGCAGAACTTTAGTACACGATAAAATGCGGCTTCCTGACAGGAGGCCGTTTTGTTTTGTAGCCCGCCTCAACGCACTTATTTAGTGCATCCATCTGCTATCCCCAGCTGGTTAAGTAAATTTTTTTAGTATCCACATCATCACACAATCGTTACATAAAGATTGTTTTTTCATCAGGTTTTACGCTAAATAATCACTGTGTTGAGTGCACAATTTTAGCGCACCAGTTTGGTGCCCCAGAATGGTGCATCTTCAGGGTATTGCCCTATAAATCGTGCATCACGTTCTTGCCGCATCTCGAAAAATCAATGAGTTGCAAAACTGGCACGATTTTTTCATATATGTGAATGTCACGCAGGGGATCGTCCCGTGGATAGAAAAAAGGAAATGCTATGAAGTCTGTATTAAAAGTTTCACTGGCTGCACTGACCCTGGCTTTTGCGGTTTCTTCTCATGCCGCGGATAAAAAATTAGTTGTCGCGACGGATACTGCCTTCGTTCCGTTTGAATTTAAACAGGGCGATAAATACGTGGGCTTTGACGTTGATCTGTGGGCTGCCATCGCTAAAGAACTGAAGCTGGATTACGAACTGAAGCCGATGGATTTCAGTGGGATCATTCCAGCACTGCAAACCAAAAACGTCGATCTGGCGCTGGCGGGCATTACCATCACCGACGAGCGTAAAAAAGCGATCGATTTCTCTGACGGCTACTACAAAAGCGGCCTGTTAGTGATGGTGAAAGCTAACAATAACGATGTGAAAAGCGTGAAAGATCTCGACGGGAAAGTGGTTGCTGTGAAGAGCGGCACTGGCTCCGTTGATTACGCGAAAGCAAACATCAAAACTAAAGATCTGCGTCAGTTCCCGAATATCGATAACGCCTATATGGAACTGGGCACCAACCGCGCAGACGCCGTTCTGCACGATACGCCAAACATTCTGTACTTCATCAAAACCGCCGGTAACGGTCAGTTCAAAGCGGTAGGTGACTCTCTGGAAGCACAGCAATACGGTATTGCGTTCCCGAAAGGTAGCGACGAGCTGCGTGACAAAGTCAACGGCGCGTTGAAAACCCTGCGCGAGAACGGAACTTACAACGAAATCTACAAAAAATGGTTCGGTACTGAACCGAAATAATAACGCGGCGCCTGTAAAGCGCACTGGCAGTTCCCTCTCCCCAGCCGGGGAGAGGATTAGGGTGAAGGGCGCAAACCCGCTCCGGGGCCATTAATTACCCTGAATTTGATTATTTACACCACGGTAACAGGAACAACATATGCAGTTTGACTGGAGTGCCATCTGGCCTGCCATTCCGCTTCTGATTGAAGGTGCCAAAATGACCCTGTGGATTTCGGTCCTCGGTCTGGCTGGCGGTCTGGTGATCGGATTGTTGGCAGGTTTTGCACGCACCTTCGGTGGTTGGATAGCCAACCACGTCGCGCTGGTCTTTATTGAAGTGATCCGCGGCACACCTATCGTCGTCCAGGTGATGTTTATCTATTTCCGCCCTGCCGATGGCGTTTAACGATTTACGCATCGACCCGTTTACTGCGGCGGTGGTCACCATCATGATCAACTCCGGCGCGTACATTGCGGAAATCACGCGTGGTGCGGTGCTATCTATTCACAAAGGTTTTCGTGAAGCAGGACTGGCGCTCGGTCTTTCACGTTGGGAAACCATTCGCTACGTCATTTTACCGCTGGCACTGCGTCGTATGCTGCCGCCGCTGGGTAACCAGTGGATCATCAGCATTAAAGACACTTCGCTGTTTATTGTTATCGGCGTGGCGGAACTGACCCGTCAGGGGCAAGAAATTATTGCCGGTAACTTCCGCGCCCTTGAGATCTGGAGCGCCGTGGCGGTGTTCTATCTGATTATTACCCTGGTGCTGAGCTTTATTCTGCGTCGTCTGGAAAGAAGGATGAAAATCCTGTGATTGAATTTAAAAACGTCTCCAAGCATTTTGGTCCAACCCAGGTGCTGCACAATATCGATTTGAACATTGCTCAGGGCGAAGTCGTGGTGATTATCGGGCCGTCCGGTTCCGGTAAATCGACCCTGCTGCGCTGCATCAACAAACTGGAAGAAATCACCTCCGGCGATCTGATTGTCGATGGCCTGAAGGTTAACGATCCGAAAGTTGATGAGCGCCTGATTCGCCAGGAAGCGGGTATGGTGTTCCAGCAGTTTTACCTCTTCCCGCATCTGACGGCGCTGGAAAACGTCATGTTTGGCCCGCTACGCGTGCGTGGCGCGAATAAAGAAGAGGCGGAAAAACTGGCGCGTGAGCTCCTGGCGAAAGTCGGTCTGGCAGAACGTGCACATCACTACCCTTCCGAACTTTCTGGTGGTCAACAGCAGCGTGTGGCGATTTGCCCGCGCGCTGGCGGTGAAACCGAAAATGATGCTGTTTGATGAACCGACTTCCGCTCTTGACCCGGAACTGCGCCATGAAGTGCTGAAGGTTATGCAGGATCTGGCTGAAGAAGGGATGACGATGGTGATCGTGACACACGAAATCGGTTTTGCCGAGAAAGTAGCTTCGCGCCTGATCTTTATCGACAAAGGCCGGATTGCGGAAGATGGCGATCCGCAGGTGTTGATCAAGAACCCACCGAGCCAGCGCTTGCAGGCAATTTTTGCAGCACGTCTCTTAACTTCTCAGCCTCCCTTTCCCCCGAAAGGGAGGCACACCAGATTCCTCTCATTTAAAATCGCCCAGCCTCCAGCATCTATACTTATCATTTTTGCTCTAGTTTTCTCACTGGAGGAGTCATGCGGTGGATCCTGTTCATCCTCTTCTGCCTGTTGGGCGCACCTGCCCACGCGGTATCCATACCCGGCGTTACAACCACAACGACAACGGACTCAACGACTGAACCGGCCCCGGAACCGGATATCGACGAAAAAAAAGCGGCCTATGGCGCACTGGCGGATGTGCTGGATAATGACACCTCGCGTAAAGAGTTGATCGACCAGTTGCGCACCGTCGCCGCTACGCCTCCTGCGGAACCCGTACCGAAGATCGTGCCGCCGACGTTGGTTGAAGAGCAAACCGTGCTGCAAAAAGTCACCGAAGTCAGCCGCCATTATGGTGAAGCCCTTTCCGCCCGCTTCGGGCAACTTTATCGCAATATCACCGGCTCCCCGCATAAGCCGTTTAATCCACAAACCTTCAGCAATGCGCTGACCCACTTTTCAATGTTAGCGGTATTAGTGTTTGGTTTTTACTGGCTGATTCGTTCTGTGCGCACTGCCGCTGTATCGCAAAATGGGCCAGTGGGCGCGGCAAAAAAATCGTGAGCGCAGTAACTGGTTGCAGCTTCCGGCGATGATCATCGGGGCGTTTATTATCGACCTGCTGTTACTGGCACTGACATTATTTGTCGGCCAGGTATTAAGCGACAACCTGAATGCGGGCAGTCGCACCATCGCTTTCCAACAAAGTTTGTTTCTCAACGCCTTTGCCCTGATTGAATTTTTCAAAGCCGTACTACGCCTGATTTTTTGCCCAAACGTGGCTGAACTGCGCCCGTTCACGATTCATGACGAGACCGCCCGTTACTGGAGTCGTCGCCTGAGCTGGTTAAGCAGCCTGATTGGCTATGGTCTGATTGTGGCTGTGCCGATTATCTCTAATCAGGTGAATGTACAGATAGGTGCGCTGGCGAACGTCATCATTATGCTGTGCATGACCGTCTGGGCGTTGTACCTGATTTTTCGTAATAAAAAAGAGATCACCCAGCATTTGCTCAACTTTGCGGAGCATTCGCTGGCCTTTTTCAGCCTGTTTATCCGCGCCTTTGCGCTGGTGTGGCACTGGCTGGCAAGCGCCTATTTTATCGTGCTGTTTTTCTTTTCGTTGTTCGATCCGGGCAACAGCCTGAAATTTATGATGGGTGCAACGGTGCGCAGCCTGGCGATTATTGGTATCGCAGCATTTGTTTCCGGTATGTTTTCCCGCTGGTTGGCGAAAACCATCACCCTCTCGCCACATACTCAGCGAAATTATCCGGAGCTGCAAAAACGGCTGAATGGCTGGCTTTCGGCGGCACTGAAAACAGCGCGTATTCTGACAGTCTGCGTGGCGGTAATGCTGCTGTTGAGCGCATGGGGATTGTTCGATTTCTGGAACTGGCTGCAAAACGGCGCGGGGCAGAAAACCGTAGATATCCTGATCCGTATCGCACTCATTCTTTTCTTCTCGGCGGTTGGCTGGACGGTGCTCGCCAGTTTGATAGAAAACCGGCTGGCTTCGGATATTCATGGCCGCCCGCTACCCAGCGCCCGTACGCGAACCCTGCTGACGCTGTTCCGTAACGCGCTGGCGGTGATTATCAGTACCATCACCATCATGATTGTGTTGTCGGAAATCGGCGTCAATATCGCGCCATTGCTGGCAGGTGCCGGGGCATTAGGTCTGGCTATCTCGTTTGGTTCGCAAACGCTGGTGAAAGATATTATTACCGGAGTATTTATTCAGTTTGAAAACGGCATGAACACTGGAGATTTGGTGACTATCGGGCCGTTGACCGGCACTGTGGAACGGATGTCGATTCGCTCCGTGGGCGTGCGCCAGGATACCGGGGCGTATCACATCATTCCGTGGTCTTCGATAACCACCTTTGCTAACTTCGTCCGCGGTATTGGTTCGGTAGTGGCAACTACGATGTTGATCGCCATGAAGATGCTGATAAAGCCAATCAGGCACTGAAAGATGCGGTAGCGGAATTAATGGAAAACGAAGAAATTCGCGGGCTGATTATTGGTGAACCGAATTTTGCCGGGATTGTCGGCTTAAGCAATACCGCGTTTACACTGCGTGTTTCGTTCACCACGCTGCCACTCAAACAGTGGACGGTACGCTTTGCCCTCGACAAGCCAGGGTGAAAAAAACTTTCGACCTGGCGGGCGTTCGCGCGCCAGTGCAGACTATCAGGTGCTGCCTGCTCCCGGGGCGCGACCCCTGGCTGAACCGTTGCCGCCCGGGGGAACCAAACGCTTTAACGCTGGCGATTGACAAAAACGGCGGCGCTGCTCGTCGTTCATAAAGGTCCAGGCTATAAAGCGGCTCTGCTTTTGCCCCTGGGCCATCTCGTTTTTTTACCACCTTCACCGCACCTACGTCCGTCAGAGCACGATACAACGGCGGTAAGTTTTCACCACGAGATACCAGCGAGGTAAACCACATCACCTGCTTCGCGAAGCCTTTGCTCTCTTCAATCATCTTTTTGATAAAAGCGACCTCACCGCCTTCACACCACAACTCCTGTTGCTGACCACCAAAGTTCAGTGCATCGTCTTTGTTCAGCCCCAGGTTACGGCGTTTACGTTCACTACCTGCCCGTGCCGCAGCGGCGGAATCGTGGAATGGCGGGTTACACAAGGTCGCATCGTATTGCTCGTTTTTATGGATGATGCCGTTAAAAATCGCCCCACTCTCTTTTTGCCGACGCAGACGAATGGCGCGGTTAAGCCCCGGATTAGCACTGATGATCGCCTGCGCACTGCTTAACGCCTGGCTGCTGGTTTCACTACCAGTAAAACGCCAGCCATATTCATGTACGCCAATCAGCGGATAAATACAGTTCGCACCAACGCCGATATCCAGAATGCTGGCATTAGCTGGAATTGTTCCGCTTGCTTCTGCCAGTAAATCGGCAAGGTGATAAATATAATCCGCCCGACCCGGTACTGGTGGGCAGAGAAAACCGTCCGGGATATCCCAGTTCGCTACGGCGTAAAAATGGGCCAGCAACGCCTTATTGAGCGCCTTCACCGCCAGCGGATTGGCAA
>OKVO01000003.1_pt1 | contig 12774 bp, 18 predicted proteins | sample 1606831 | NCBI WGS metagenome assembly OKVO01 (sample SAMN03281010, study PRJEB24777) | human gut metagenome | isolation source: fecal sample PR157 from 1 month old male Malay infant, caesarean delivered... | reverse complement strand
GGTCCATATTGCCCTGCAGCGCCACTTTGTGGCCTACGCGACGGCGAGCATCGGCAATATCGGTGGTCCAGTCGAGACCCAGCGCATCGCAGCCGGTCTCCGCCATCGCTTCCAGCCATTGTCCGCCGCCTTTGGTGAACAGCGTTACCGGTACGCGACGGCCTTCGTTTTCCCGCAGCAGGCCATCGACGATTTTATGCATGTAATAGAGCGAGAACTGCTGATAGTCGCGGCCGGTCAACACGCCGCCCCAGGTGTCGAAAATCATCACCGACTGCGCGCCTGCTTTGATCTGCGCGTTCAGATACAGGGTGACACTTTTCGCCAGCTTATCCAGCAGCGCGTGCAGCGCCTGCGGTTCGGCGTACATCATCTTTTTGATGACGGTAAAGGCTTTGCTGCTGCCGCCTTCGACCATATAGGTCGCCAGCGTCCACGGGCTGCCGGAAAAACCAATCAGCGGTACTTCGCCTTTCAGTTCACGGCGAATGGTGCGCACGGCGTTCATCACGTAGCCTAATTCTTGTTCCGGGTCCGGCACCGGCAGTTTGTCGACGTCGGCTTTGCATTTCACCGGCGAGGTGAAGCGCGGGCCTTCGCCAGCTTCAAAGTACAGCCCCAGCCCCATCGCATCCGGAATCGTCAGGATGTCCGAAAAGAGGATCGCCGCATCCAGCGAGTAACGGCGCAGCGGCTGTAGCGTTACTTCGCAGGCCAGCTCGGCATTTTTACACAGCGACATGAAATCGCCCGCTTGCGCGCGGGTGGCTTTGTATTCCGGAAGATAGCGGCCCGCCTGGCGCATCATCCACACCGGGGTGACATCAACCGGCTGGCGCAGCAGCGCGCGCAGGTAACGATCGTTTTTCAGTTCGGTCATTTTTACATTCCTTTAGCGTTGATGCGCCCAGTGTAACATGTCACTCGTACTCTGCCCGACACATCGCCACCGTATCTTCGATCAGGCGTCGCGCCACCGTGCCCGGCGGCGGCAGTAGCGGCAAATCGTCATAGCGATACCACTCTGCGCTCAGCAGTTCTTTCTTATCCACGACAATATCGCCGCTATCGTATTCAGCCATAAAGGCGGTCATCAATGATTGCGGGAAGGGCCACGGCTGGGAGGTCACATAGCGCAGGTTTTTCACCTTAATACCGCTCTCTTCCATCACTTCGCGGGCGACCGCCTGCTCAAGGGTTTCACCCACTTCGACAAACCCGGCCAACACCGTATGGACACCATTACGATGGCGGGTATGCTGCGCCAGAAGAATTGAATCGTCGCGACGAATGGCGACGATAATGCAGGGGGCAATTTGCGGATAATAGCGCTCGCGGCAGTGGCCGCACAGCATCGCCCACTCGGTTTTACTGACATGCATCGGGTGACCGCAGTAGCCGCAGAATTTATGCGATCGATAAAAACTCGGCCAACTGGATCCCGCGCCCTGCTAACTGGAAAAGCCCAGGCTCCTGATCCAATATCTGGCGCAGCGATCCCATATCACGGCGACGATCCTGACGCACCAGCCACACCGCTTCGCCTTGCCACTCGCCGAGATGTAGCGCGCGTTCACCGACAAGATCAAAATTTACCGCTTCACCATGTGGTAATTCCCCTGCGGGAAGCCATAATTTTTGTTCGTGACTGACGATCCACCAGCCGCGATCTAATTTTTCAATAATACGATCCATATCTATTGCGCTACCTTCGTTTTACTGGCACTTTTAACATTATATTTACATTTGCTGAGCAACGTTATTTTTAATCTTGCGGAGTCAATCATGTTAAACCAGCTGGAAAACCTGACGGAACGTGTTGGAGGCAATAACAAACTGGTCGATCGCTGGCTGCTTGTGCGTAAGCATTTGCTCGTGGCTTACTACAACCTGGTTGGCCTGAAACCCGGCAAAGAGTCCTTTATGCGGCTTAATGAAAAGGCGCTGGATGACTTTTGCCAAAGCCTGGTGGATTACCTCTCATCCGGTCATTTTAATATTTATGAACGTATTATCGGAGAAATGGAAGGGAGTACCCCTCTTTTAGCCGCCACCAAAATTCTACCCGCAGCTGGAAGCCAATACCCAGCAGATGATGGACTATTACGATACCTGCCTCGAAAACGCCATCGATCATGATAACTATCTCGAATTTCAGCAGGCGCTGTCAGATATCGGCGAATCGCTGGAGGCGCGCTTCGCGCTTGAGGACAAGCTGCTGGCGCTGGTCGTCGCTCACGATCAGAAAGACAACGTTGGCGACAATATCGCGCCGACCGCTTGAGTTGTGAACCGTTAACGAGTAATTTACATACATTATCCCTCTGCGGAGGGATTTCATCTTGTCGGAGTGCCTATTTTCCACGCGAACGCTGAAGTGGAAAAGGCTGAGACCGTTTATTCGGGATCCGCGGAACCTGATCAGGCTAATACCTGCGAAGGGAACAAGAGTAAACTGCTGGTCGCACCTGCCCGTTCCGGGCTGGTCGCATCTGTTACTCCATCCGTCGTCTGACAAGCCATCTCCTTTTTTCGTAACTGGAATGCGCTATGTCTACTACCAAACTGACCCGCCGGGAACAACGCGAACACGCGCAGCGATTCATTGATACGCTGGAAGGTACCGCTTTTCCTAATTCTCGCCGCATTTACATTCAAGGCTCACAGGCTGATATCCGTGTCCCGATGCGTGAAATTCAGCTCAGCCCGACGCTCATCGGCGGTGATAACGATAACCCCCAGTACGAAGCCAACGAACCGATACCGGTGTACGACACCTCCGGGCCATACGGCGACCCGGAGATCAACATCGATGTCCGCCAGGGGCTGGCAAAACTACGCCAACCGTGGATCGACGCGCGTAACGACTGCGCGCCGCTCAACGAACGCAGCTCGGCTTACACTAAAGCGCGGCTGGCCGACGATGGCCCTTGATGAACTGCGCTTCGGCGGCCTGCTGACGCCTAAACGCGCCGTCGCTGGCAAATGCGTGACGCAACTACACTATGCCCGCCAGGGGATCGTCACCCCGGAGATGGAATTCATCGCCATTCGCGAGAATATGGGTCGCGAGCGCATACGTAGCGAAGTTTTACGCCACCAGCATCCGGGAATGAGCTTTGGCGCACGTCTGCCGGAAAATATCACTGCGGAATTTGTCCGTGATGAAGTTGCTGCCGGACGTGCGATTATCCCGGCCAACATTAATCATCCGGAATCGGAGCCGATGATTATTGGCCGTAACTTCCTAGTAAAAGTTAACGCCAATATCGGCAACTCAGCGGTCACTTCTTCCATCGAAGAAGAAGTGGAAAAACTGGTATGGTCCACACGCTGGGGAGCGGATACCGTGATGGATCTTTCCACTGGTCGCTATATTCACGAAACCCGCGAGTGGATTTTGCGTAACAGCCCGGTGCCGATCGGTACAGTGCCGATCTACCAGGCACTGGAGAAGGTGAACGGGATCGCTGAAGATCTTACCTGGGAAGTCTTCCGCGACACCCTGCTGGAACAAGCCGAGCAAGGTGTGGATTACTTCACGATCCATGCGGGGTGCTGCTGCGCTACGTGCCGATGACCGCGAAACGCCTGACCGGTATCGTCTCTCGCGGCGGTTCGATTATGGCGAAATGGTGCCTCTCCCATCATCAGGAAAATTTCCTCTATCAACGCTTCCGCGAAATTTGTGAAATCTGTGCTGCTTATGACGTTTCGCTATCGCTGGGCGACGGCCTGCGCCCCGGTTCTATTCAGGACGCCAACGATGAAGCACAGTTTGCCGAGCTGCATACGCTGGGTGAACTGACTAAAATCGCCTGGGAATATGACGTACAGGTGATGATTGAAGGCCCAGGCCACGTGCCGATGCAGATGATTCGCCGCAATATGACCGAAGAGCTGGAGCACTGCCACGAAGCGCCGTTCTACACGCTGGGGCCGCTCACCACCGACATCGCGCCGGGCTATGATCATTTCACTTCCGGTATCGGCGCGGCAATGATTGGCTGGTTTGGCTGCGCCATGCTGTGCTACGTCACGCCAAAAGAACATCTCGGCTTGCCCAACAAAGAGGATGTAAAACAGGGGCTGATTACCTACAAAATCGCCGCCCACGGCGCCGACCTCGCTAAAGGCCACCCGGGGGCGCAGATCCGCGACAACGCGATGTCAAAAGCACGTTTCGAATTCCGCTGGGAAGACCAGTTCAACCTCGCGCTCGATCCCTTTACCGCGCGGGCCTATCACGATGAAACCCTGCCGCAAGAGTCCGGTAAAGTCGCCCATTTTTTGCTCCATGTGTGGACCGAAATTCTGCTCGATGAAAATCAGCCAGGAAGTGCGTGATTACGCCGCCGCGCAAACCATTGAAGTGGGAATGGCGGATATGTCGGAGAACTTCCGCGCCAGAGGCGGAGAAATCTACCTGCGTAAGGAGGAAGCGTGATGTATCAGCCTGAGTTTCCTCCTGTACCCTTTCGTTTAGGACTGTACCCGGTGGTTGACAGCGTACAGTGGATCGAACGTCTGTTGGATGCAGGCGTACGTACTCTCCAGCTACGCATCAAAGATCGGCGCGATGAAGAGGTAGAAGCCGATGTGGTGGCGGCAATTGCGCTGGGCCGCCGCTATAACGCGCGATTGTTTATCAACGATTACTGGCGGCTGGCGATTAAGCATCAGGCGTATGGCGTCCATCTGGGGCAGGAAGATTTGCAAGCCACCGATCTCAGCGCCATCCGCGCGGCAGGCCTGCGGCTGGGCGTTTCGACCCATGACGATATGGAGATCGACGTCGCGCTGGCGGCACGTCCTTCTTATATCGCGCTGGGACATGTGTTTCCGACACAAACCAAACAGATGCCTTCTGCACCGCAGGGACTGGAACAGCTGGCACGGCATGTTGAGCGCCTGGCGGATTATCCCACCGTGGCGATTGGCGGTATCAGTCTGGCGCGCGCGCCTGCGGTGATAGCAACGGGTGTCGGCAGTATCGCCGTCGTCAGCGCCATTACTCAAGCCGCAGACTGGCGTTTGGCAACGGCACAGCTGCTGGAAATTGCAGGAGTTGGCGATGAATGACCGTGACTTTATGCGTTATAGCCGCCAAATCCTGCTCGACGATATCGCTCTGGACGGGCAGCAAAAACTGCTCGACAGCCAGGTGCTGATTATTGGTCTTGGCGGGCTGGGTACACCTGCTGCGCTATACCTGGCGGGGGCTGGCGTCGGGACGCTGGTACTGGCAGATGACGACGATGTGCATTTAAGCAATCTGCAACGACAAATCCTCTTTACCACTGAAGATATCGATCGCCCGAAATCACAGGTCAGCCAACAGCGACTGACACAGTTGAATCCCGACATTCAACTGATGGCATTACAACAACGATTAACGGGTGAGACGTTAAAAGATGCGGTTGCACAAGCCGATGTGGTGCTCGACTGTACTGACAATATGGCGACTCGCCAGGAGATTAATGCCACCTGCGTGGCACTCAACACGCCGCTTATCACCGCCAGCGCGGTCGGATTTGGCGGTCAGTTGATGGTACTGACGCCGCCCTGGGAGCAGGGATGTTACCGCTGCCTGTGGCCAGATAACCAGGAGCCAGAACGCAACTGCCGCACGGCGGGCGTGGTTGGCCCGGTGGTCGGGGTTATGGGCACTTTACAGGCACTGGAAGCGATTAAGTTATTAAGTGGTATAGAGACGCCTGCGGGAGAACTCCGACTGTTCGACGGTAAGTCGAGCCAGTGGCGCAGCCTGGCTTTGCGCCGCGCCAGTGGTTGCCCGGTATGCGGAGGAAGCAATGCAGATCCTGTTTAACGATCAACCGATGCAGTGCGCCGCCGGGCAAACGGTTCACGAACTACTGGAGCAACTCGACCAACAACAAGCGGGCGCGGCACTGGCGATTAATCAGCAAATCGTCCCGCGTGAGCAGTGGGCGCAACATATCGTGCAGGATGGCGACCAGATCCTGCTTTTTCAGGTTATTGCAGGGGGTTGAGATGTTACGTATTGCGGACAAAACGTTTGATTCACATCTGTTTACCGGCACAGGGAAATTCGCCTCTTCACAACTGATGATGGAGGCGATCCGCGCTTGCGGCAGCCAACTGGTGACACTGGCGATGAAACGCGTCAACTTGCGCCAGCACAACGACGCTATCCTCGAACCGCTTATCGCGGCGGGTGTGACCCTGCTGCCAAATACATCCGGGGCGAAAACAGCGGAAGAAGCCATTTTCGCCGCCCATCTGGCTCGTGAAGCGTTAGGCACAAACTGGTTAAAATTAGAGATTCACCCTGACGCCCGCTGGCTGTTGCCCGATCCCATCGAAACCCTGAAAGCCGCCGAAAAGCTGGTACAACAGGGATTTGTCGTGCTGCCTTACTGCGGGGCCGATCCGGTATTGTGTAAACGTCTGGAAGAAGTCGGCTGTGCAGCGGTGATGCCGCTCGGCGCGCCGATTGGCTCGAATCAGGGACTGGAAACCCGCGCCATGCTGGAGATTATTATCGAACAGGCGACGGTACCGGTGGTGGTTGATGCCGGGATCGGCGTGCCGAGCCACGCGGCGCAGGCGCTGGAGATGGGCGCTGATGCGGTGCTGGTCAACACCGCCATTGCCGTCGCCGACGATCCTGTCGCCATGGCTCGCGCCTTCCGCATGGCGGTCGATGCCGGATTGCTGGCGCGTCAGGCCGGACCGGGAACGCGCAGTACTCAGGCGCAGGCCACCAGCCCGCTGACCGGCTTTCTGGAGGCGCTGGCATGAAAACTTTTAGCGATCGCTGGCGGCAGCTGGAGTGGGATGACATCCGCCTGCGCATCAACAGCAAAACCGCCGCCGACGTCGAACGAGCGCTGGCGGCAAAGCAGCTCACCCGCGATGACATGATGGCTCTGCTCTCTCCTGCCGCGGCCGATTACCTTGAACCGCTGGCCCAGCGCGCTCAGCGCCTCACCCGGCAGCGCTTCGGCAACACCGTCAGCTTTTACGTACCGTTGTATTTGTCCAACCTGTGCGCCAACGACTGTACCTACTGCGGCTTCTCAATGAGTAATCGCATTAAGCGCAAGACGCTGGATGAAGCAGAGATTGCCCGCGAATGCGCCGCAATCCGCGATTTAGGCTTTGAGCATTTGTTACTGGTCACCGGCGAACATCAGAGTAAGGTCGGAATGGATTATTTCCGCCAGCATCTGCCATCCATCCGCCGCCAGTTTGCCTCGCTGCATATGGAAGTGCAGCCGCTGGCGACCGAAGAGTATGCCGAACTAAAAACGCTGGGGCTTGATGGGGTAATGGTCTACTAGGAGACCTACCATGAAGGCATGTATGCCCAGCACCACTTGAAAGGTAAAAAGCAGGATTTCTTCTGGCGCCTTGATACGCCGGATCGTCTGGGCGAAGCGGGGATCGACAAGATCGGCCTCGGCGCGCTCATTGGTCTTTCCGACAGCTGGCGGGTGGACTGCTTTATGGTCGCCGAACATCTGCTGTGGCTACAGCAGCACTACTGGCGCAGCCGTTACTCTATCTCCTTCCCGCGTTTACGCCCTTGTGCCGGAGGGATTGCGCCAGCCTCGCTGATGGACGAACGTCAGCTGGTGCAGACCATTTGCGCCTTCCGCCTGCTGGCGCCGGCAGGTTGAGCTGTCGCTCTCGACCCGTGAATCACCGTGGTTCCGCGACCGGGTGATCCCGCTGGCGATTAACAACGTCAGCGCGTTCTCCAAAACCCAGCCCGGCGGCTACGCCGACGATCATCCGGAGCTTGAGCAATTTGCGCCACACGACGATCGCCGCCCTGAAGAGGTCGCCAGCGCGCTGGCCGCCCGTGGCCTGCAGCCGGTATGGAAAGACTGGGATAGCTGGCTGGGACGCGCCTCGCAATCATCATGAAGCATGCTGCAAGCAGCTGATTATTTTGCGTGCCTGCACGAGAGATGAAAAAACGGAGGCTCGCCGAACTGCCGCCGTTTTTCTATTCTGCCCTGGTCAGCAGCGGACGCTGACCAGGGCGAGCTTTTCTTCCTCTCTTCGCCCTGCCTCTACCGTCCGCACTGCCGCAAACATATTGCTATTAAATATTAATCACGATGATGAGCGCACTCAGCGTTATAATTTAGCGATAGTTACCTGATTCGCTAAGCAGGCATGCTGGCTTAACCTGCGTCTAAACCCACGGTTTATACCCTAAATAATTCGAGTTGCAGGACAAACGGCTAGCCGTTTTGAACAGCGCTTGCGCTGGCCCCGTAGGGGCGAGGCTGAAGGCCGAGTCACGCGGCGACGCAGCGAATCCCCAGAAGCTTACTTCAGTAAGTGACTGGGGTGAGCGAGGAAAGCCAACGCACATGCAACTTGAAGTATGACGGGTATATACCCATCATTTTTCATTAGGGTATGTACTGAGCATCATTGGGTCTTCAGGAAGTAATACAATGATCATCCGGCCAGAACAACACTGGTTTTTTTCGTCTGTTTGACTGGCACGGTTCCGTGCTGTCAAAAATTGTTTTCCGCCTGCTATTGAACGTTCTGATGTCGGTCATCGCCATCATCAGCTATCAATGGTATGAACAACTTGGCATTCACTTAACCGTTGCGCCATTTAGCCTGTTGGGGATCGCGATTGCGATTTTTCTCGGCTTTCGTAATAGCGCGAGCTACAGCCGCTTCGTTGAGGCGCGTAATTTATGGGGAACCGTGCTGATTGCCGAACGAACCCTGGTCAGGCAATTGAAAAATATCCTTCCCGCTGAGGAGGAAACGCATAAAACGTTAGTCAGTTATCTGGTGGCGTTCAGCTGGAGCCTTAAGCATCAGCTGCGTAAAACCGACCCGGCGGTTGACCTCTATCGCTTGTTGCCGAAAGAAAAAGTGGCGGAAATTCTCGCCAGCTCAATGCCGACTAACCGAATATTATTATTGATTGGTAATGAGTTAGGTAAGCTGCGCGAGCAGGGTAAGCTCAGCGATATTACCTACGGCTTGATGGATAATAAACTCGATGAGTTAGCCCATGTTCTGGGGGGCCCGCGAGCGTCTGGCGAGCACGCCGGTGCCGTTTGCCTACACCTTGATTTTGGCAGCGTACCGTTTATCTTTTCTGCGCGTTATTGCCCTTCGCGCTGGTGGGGGCATTTGCATTACATGACGCCGTTTGTTTCGGTGTTTATCTCCTACACCTTCCTGTCCTGGGATTCCCTGGCGGAAGAGCTGGAAGATCCGTTTGGCACCTCGGCCAACGACCTGCCGCTGAATGCAATGTGCAATACCATTGAACGTAATTTGATGGATATGACCGGGCAACATCCGTTACCGGAAAAAATGCAGCCCGACCGTTATTACAACCTTACATAAAAAAACGCCGGGCGGGGCTGCCCGTCCGGCGTTGAGTATTAGTGAGTGCGCATTCCTGCCGCCGTCATCAATAGCTTAAAGAAGGTGGCGACCACGCCGAGCGCCAGCACGCTGGCCCCCCAGATAATCACCAGCCACATCAGTTTGCGCCAGAACGGACGATGATGCGTCGTTAACGTTTTATCAGATTGAGTCGCCATCAATGATACCCCTCATCGGGTTTGATTTTGCCGCGGAACACGTAGTAGCTCCAGCAGGTGTACATCAAAATAACCGGAATGATCAGCAATCCGCCGACCAGCATAAAGCCCTGACTCTGCGGCGGCGAAGCGGCCTGCCAGATTGAGATTGCCGGTGGAATAATATTCGGCCAGATGCTGATCCCAAGGCCGCTGAACCCGAGGAACACCAGCGCCAGGGTGAGTAAAAACGGCCCATAGATGGCCTGACGATTATAGGCGCTACGGACAATCCCCCAGCAGCAAACCAGCACCAGCAACGGCACCGGCATAAACCAGATGATATTGGGGAAGGTAAACCAGCGGTGAGCGATTTCCGGGTGAGTCAGCGGCGTCCAGATGCTGATAATGGCGACCACTGCCAGCAATGCCAGCGTCAGCGGGATCGCCAGCTCGGACATTTTGCGATGCAGTGCGCCTTCGGTTTTCATTATCAGCCAGGTGCAGCCCAGCAGAGCGTAGGCAATCACCAGCCCGATGCCGCAAAACAGCGGGAAGGGCGCCAGCCAGTCGAGGGTCGAGCCGCTAAATTCGCGACCCGTGACGCTGAGGCCGTTGAGCAGGGTGCCTACGGCGATCCCCTGACTAAACGTCGCCAGTAGCGAGCCGCCGATAAACGCCTTATCCCACAACGGACGATGTTCCGGCGTCGCCTTAAAGCGGAATTCAAACGCTACGCCGCGGAAAATCAGCCCCAGTAACATGGCGGTTAACGGGATGCTGAGCGCATCGATAATCACCGCGTAGGCCAGTGGAAACGCGCCATACAGCGCCGCGCCGCCCAGCACCATCCAGGTTTCATTGCCGTCCCACACCGGCGCCACGCTATTCATCATCATATCGCGGTCGGTTTCATTTTATTAAACGGGAACAGAATGCCGATCCCGAGATCGAAACCGTCCATCACAATATACATCAGGGTGGCAAAAACGATGATCGTGAACCAGATAATTGACAGGTCGATACCCATATTATTTCTCCCCGAAGTATTCATAGGTTCGCGTACCGCGGACAGCGGGCGGGCTGGAGTTTGGTTCTGAGTCGGGTCTTCTGGCGTGTGCGCACTTTCCGGCCCTTTTTTATCAGGCGAATCAGATACACGTAGCCGACGCCAAACACCGAGGCGTAGACCACGATAAAGGCCAGCAGGCTGAGGGACATATGCAGATCGCCATGGGCGGAGGCCGCATCCCGGGTGCGCTGAACGCCATAGACTACCCACGGCTGACGGCCAATCTCAGTAGTAAACCAGCCAGCCAGTAGCGCGACCAGCCCGGAAGGGCCCATCAACAGGGCAAAACGCAGGAACGGTTTTGAGGTGTAGAGCCGGCCACGCCAACGCAGCCAGGCGCTGACCACGCCGAGCAGTACCATTAACATACCGAGCCCGGCCATCACCCTGAACGACCAGAAAATAATGGTGGAATTTGGGCGATCTTCTTTCGGGAAACTTTTTAAGGCCGGAACCTGTTTATCGAGGCTATGGGTCAGGATGATGCTACCAAGATAGGGAACCTCAATTTTATATTTGGTGCGCTCCTCATCCATATCCGGCAGACCAAACAGCACCAATGGCGTGGCTTCACCCGGTTTATTCTCCCAGTGCCCTTCAATCGCGGCGATTTTTGCCGGTTGATGTTCGAGCGTATTCAGGCCGTGCGCATCGCCAATCATCGCCTGAATGGGGGCGACGATCAGCGCCATCCACAGCGCCATCGAGAACATCTTGCGGATAGCCGGCGTGTCATTGCCTTTCAGCAGATGCCAGGCTGCCGAAGCGCCGACGAAAAAGGCGCTGGCAAGGAAGGCGGCGGTAGACATGTGCAGCAGGCGATACGGGAATGAAGGGTTAAAAACGACCTTCAGCCAGTCTACCGGCACCACGATGCCATTCTCGATAATGTAGCCCTGGGGCGTGTGCATCCAGCTATTGGACGCGAGGATCCAGAAGGTGGAAAACAGCGTGCCCAGCGCCACCATACAGGTCGCGAAGAAGTGCAGGCCGCGGCCGACGCGATGCCAGCCAAACAGCATGACGCCAAGAAAGCCAGCTTCGAGGAAGAAGGCGGTCAGGACTTCATAGGTCAACAGCGGCCCGGTAATACTACCGGCGAACTGCGAGAACCCGCTCCAGTTAGTGCCAAACTGATAGGCCATCACCAGCCCGGAAACGACGCCCATACCAAAATTAACGGCAAATATTTTTGACCAGAAATGGTAGAGCTGGCGGTAGGTATCCTCTTTTGTTTTTAACCACAGCCCTTCCAGTACCGCAAGGTAGCTGGCGAGACCAATGGTAATGGCGGGGAAAATGATGTGGAAAGATACAGTAAATGCAAACTGTATCCTGGCTAAATAAAAGGCATCTAATCCGAACATGGCTCACCCCTGTACGACATTACTTCATTGTATTTATGGAATATTTTCTGCATAGCGGATACGGCTTTACCTGCGCAAAGCCTCCTGTTGATGACAATTAAATTACGGCATTGACGGGCATTGAAATATGTTAATGCCCTTGATAATAAAGTTTAAAAATAATTCTTTAATTATCAAATAGGTTAAATTTAACACCCGATAGATAACATCTATTATACAACACGAAATGAGATGTTATTATTTAGTTAACGAGTAAAGTTGCTCATTTCATTTTAACCAGACATTTAGTTAAAGATTAAAAACAACGAGTTAACCCTGTCATTTAGCTATTCATTGGAAAATGAAATGCGGCATTTCCGCTTAATTAATGTGGTTATTTAACATCGCCGCAAAAAACCGTGACCAATGTTGTTAATAACATCCGTTAGCTGAAGAGAGTATTCAGGAGTTCATATGAATAAGAAAAAACGCGCTGTCCCCGGTGTTCATCCCTATGATGGCCCAGCGGGTGGATGGGGGGCGTTAAAAGCGACCGCCATCGCCGTGCGTACGCAAATGGACGCGCTTGACGCCCCGGTCACGCTGCTGCGTACCAACCAGCCTGACGGTTTTGACTGCCCCGGCTGCGCCTGGCCGGATAAAGAACATAAATCAACCTTCCAGTTTTGTGAGAACGGCGCGAAAGCGGTCACCTGGGGAAGCTACCAGCAAACGCGTGACGCCGGAGTTCCTCGCCGCCAATACCGTGACCTCGCTACTGGCGAAAAGCGACTTT
>OKVO01000002.1_pt1 | contig 12842 bp, 14 predicted proteins | sample 1606831 | NCBI WGS metagenome assembly OKVO01 (sample SAMN03281010, study PRJEB24777) | human gut metagenome | isolation source: fecal sample PR157 from 1 month old male Malay infant, caesarean delivered... | reverse complement strand
CGACGTGGTACGTCTGCGCATGCAGTATCGCGTCGGCTATGGCGACGGTGGTTTTAGCGAACTACAGGTCGCTATTCGCGTTCATGGCAATGCGGTGGAATACGTCCCCATTGGGCTCATTCTGCTGTTGTTCATGGAAATGAACGGCGCGCTAACCTGGATGGTGCACGTTTGCGGTATTTTGCTGATTGCCGGACGCCTGATGCACTCGTACGGTTTCCATCATCGCCTGTTCCGCTGGCGGCGTTCCGGAATGAGCGCCACCTGGTGCTCGCTGTTGCTGATGGTGCTGGCTAACCTGTGGTATATGCCCTGGGAGTTGGTTTTCTCCCTGCGTTAGCGCACAATACGCCGTTTTCGTTTTTTCGGGTTTAATCGTTATGTCTCACCGCGACACGCTTTTTTCCGCGCCGATCGCCAGTCTCGGCGACTGGACCTTTGATGAACGGGTAGCCGAAGTCTTCCCGGATATGATCCAGCGCTCTGTTCCTGGTTACTCCAATATTATTTCGATGATCGGCATGCTGGCTGAGCGTTTTGTTCAGCCAAACACTCAGGTTTACGATCTCGGCTGCTCGCTCGGCGCCGCGACGCTTTCCGTGCGTCGCAATATCGCGCATCCGGGATGCAAAATTATCGCCATTGATAACTCCCCGGCGATGGTAGAACGCTGCCGTCGTCATATTGATGCCTATAAAGCGCCGACGCCGGTTGAGGTTATTGAGGGCGATATTCGCCATATCGCCATTGAAAATGCCTCCATGGTCGTGCTGAACTTCACTATTCAGTTCCTCGAGCCGAGCGAACGTCAGGCGATCCTGGATAAAGTCTATCAAGGGCTCAATCCGGGCGGCGCGCTGGTGCTTTCCGAAAAATTCAGCTTTGAAGATGCCAACGTCGGCGAACTGCTGTTTAACATGCACCATGACTTCAAACGCGCCAATGGCTATAGCGAACTGGAAATCAGCCAGAAGCGCAGCATGCTGGAAAACGTCATGCTGACGGATTCAGTGGAAACCCACAAAGCACGACTGCGCCAGGCGGGGTTTGAACATGCCGAACTGTGGTTCCAGTGCTTTAATTTTGGTTCATTGGTGGCGGTTAAATCCGAGGAACGGGCATGATCGACTTCAGTAATTTTTATCAGTTGATCGCGAAAGGACCGCTCTCCCACTGGCTGGAAACGCTGCCCGCTCAGGTCGCGGCCTGGCAACGCGAAGCGCTGCACGGCAAGTTTCGCGAATGGGAACGCGCCGTTGAGTTTCTGCCCGAGCTGGCGCCCTGGCGTCTCGATCTATTGCATAGCGTCACGGCGGAAAGCGAAACGCCACTCAGCGAAGGCCACCAGCTGCGAATTGAGAATCTGCTGCGAAACCTGATGCCGTGGCGTAAAGGCCCTTATTTCGCTGTATGGCATTAATATCGATACCGAATGGCGTTCCGACCTGAAATGGGAACGCGTGCTGCCGCATCTTTCCGATCTCACCGGTCGTACTATCCTCGATGTCGGCTGCGGCAGTGGTTATCACATGTGGCGGATGATTGGCGCCGGCGCGCATCTGGCGGTCGGTATCGACCCAACGCAGCTGTTCTTATGCCAGTTTGAAGCGGTACGCAAACTCATCGGCAACGATCAGCGCGCGCACCTGCTGCCGCTAGGCATCGAACAACTGCCGGCGCTGGAAGCCTTTGATACCGTCTTTTCGATGGGTGTGCTCTATCACCGCCGTTCCCCGCTGGATCATCTGTGGCAGCTCAAAGATCAGTTAGCCCCCGGCGGCGAGCTGGTACTGGAGACGCTGGTCATTGAAGGTGATGAGAACACCGTGCTGGTGCCCGGCGACCGCTACGCGCAAATGCGTAACGTTTATTTCATTCCTTCCGCCGCCGCGCTAAAACAGTGGCTGGAGAAGTGCGGATTCATCGATGTGCGCATTGTTGATACCTGCGTCACCACCAGCGAAGAGCAGCGCCGCACCGAATGGATGACGACGGGAATCACTCGCCGACTTCCTCGATCCACATGACAGCAGCAAAACGCTGGAAGGTTATCCCGCGCCGCTGCGCGCGGTGATCGTCGCCACTAAACCAGAGACGCAGCAGTCACTGGCGAAAAAAGCAGCCGCGGCCAGAGCGTAATTGACCTCGAGCGACTACTGACGCTCGCGGGATAAAAAAAGGCCCCTGTTGAAATTGCAGGGGCCTGGTACGGGCAATCATCATATTGGGCGACATGATGTGCAGCAAAAAACGGTTAGCTTCGCGGGCTAATCCCGCGCAGCTGAAATAATTTGTTTCATTTCCGCCACTGCCTCGCCGTTAACGGCATAGCGGCAATATTCATCGGCATCTGCGTCGGTGGACATCGATAACCCCGGATTACGAAAGCGCATCGGCGATGGCAACCACTGCCCCGCTGAGCTATGCACCTCTTTGAGGCCTGCCTGCAGAAACTTTTGCAGATTGGCAGCCCGCACTCCCGCTCCGGCCATAATGATTGGAGTATCGCCCAGCGCAATTAGTTCCATAATTTTTGCAAGACCTTGCTCCGCCGTTGGCCGTTGTCCAGAAGTGAGGATACGCGCAACCCCCAGTTCAGCAAGCGAATGCCATGCCTGACGCGGGTCGGCGCACATATCAAAGGCCCGGTGGAAGGTCACCGCCAGCGGCCCCGCCGCCGCCATAATTTTTTGCATGCGGGGGATATCCACCTGGCCGTCAGCATCGAGTACGCCGATCACCAGGCCTGCAAAACCCAGATCTCTGACCGTCGCTACATCATCCAGCATGGCGGCAAACTCGCCGTCGGTGTAACAAAAATCGCCGCCGCGCGGACGGATAATCGGATGAACCGGAATCGAGATATTGTTTCGCACCGAACGCAGCACGCCCAACGACGGCGTTAACCCGCCCTCCTGCGGCGCGGCGCAAAGTTCAATGCGATCGGCGCCGCAACGCTGCGCCTCCAGCGCGCATTCCATGCTATAGCAGCAAACTTCCAGTAACATCGATTCCTTCTCCATTTTCATCACGGGCAACACAGCATGTCACGATTTTTCCCCGCAGACGCCGCGCGGCTTCACACTGTTAAGTATCGGATCGCTCGCTGGCGACGATTTGCTCGATCGACCAGGGGTGGAATTTAATGGTCACTTTGCCGTCCGTGACCGCCAGCGTCGGGTTCGGCAAACGTTCACGCTCCCCTTTCGGCGAACTGGTTTTCACGAAAATCCCCGGCTGGCTGAGTCCATCATCGGAAAGCAAGGCCAGGGCGCGAGCGTTGAGGGTTTCCGGGTCACCCGGCAGAACGATTTCGATATGTTCCCAGCCTTCGTGCGGGTAACGTTTTTCACCCGGCCAGGGCAACTCCACAACCGTAAAGCGCCAGTGGGCGACACAGATAGGTTCGGCAAGCTTAAATAAGCAAATGGGCGGCCATTAATGATATTTTTCCGATAGTAACGTGCCGCAACGCTCCAGCCCCTGCCGCCAGCGCTCCGCCGTCGTATTTTTGATGACAACGCAGAGAAATATGGTCGGCGTCCAGCGGCGCAAGCTCCAATCCCAACCGTTCGGCCAGCGCTTGCAGCGCATCGCTAAAACGCGGTAAATCCGCCGAAATATCATTCAGTTCATCAATTTGCTGCCAGTTCGCCATCTTGCGCCTCGGTGATCGCTAAAAAGGCTAATTTATCCTGTTTCGCCGCCCCGACCAACCGCCAATCCGCGCGCCGAAACAACGAATGGTTATTGATTAAGCGTGCTGCCCGGCAACTTGCGTGTGGTGCTGACGACGGGGCGCAAATGCAGTATACTCCCGCCTTAATTTGTCCATGTTCCGGCGCCGCCCCACAGGGGTTCTCGCGCCTTAAAAGTAAGGTATTCCGGTGAATATTCAGGCTCTTCTCTCAGAAAAAGTCAGCCAGGCCCTGATCGCGGCAGGCGCGCCTGCCGATTGCGAACCTCAGGTCCGCCAGTCAGCAAAAGTTCAGTTCGGCGACTATCAGGCCAATGGCGTGATGGCGGTGGCCAAAAAACTGGGCATGGCGCCGCGACAACTTGCAGAGCAGGTACTGTCTCATCTCGATCTGAACGGCATTGCCAATAAAGTCGAAATCGCCGGACCGGGCTTTATCAATATTTTCCTCGATCCAGCCTTCCTGGCGGACAACGTCAATCTCGCGCTTCAGTCCGAGCGCTTGGGCGTGGCGAAACCACAGCCGCAGACCATCGTTGTTGACTACTCCGCGCCGAACGTGGCGAAAGAGATGCACGTCGGCCATCTGCGTTCAACCATCATCGGCGATGCCTCGGTACGTACTCTGGAATTCCTCGGCCATCGCGTTATCCGCGCCAACCACGTCGGTGACTGGGGTACCCAGTTCGGGATGCTGATCGCTTATCTGGAAAAGCAGCAGCAGGAAAACGCCGGCGAAATGGCGCTGGCCGACCTCGAAGGTTTCTACCGCGAAGCGAAAAAACACTATGACGAAGACGAAGCGTTCGCCGAGCGCGCGCGTAGCTACGTGGTTAAGCTGCAGGGCGGCGACGAGTACTTCCTGCAGATGTGGCGCAAACTGGTCGACATCACCATGTCGCAAAACCAGATCACCTACGATCGCCTGAATGTCACCCTGACCCGCGATGATGTGATGGGTGAAAGTCTGTACAACCCGATGCTGCCGGGGATCGTTGCCGATCTTAAAGCAAAAGGCATGGCCGTCGAGAGCGAAGGCGCGACCGTGGTCTTCCTTGATGAATACAAAAACAAAGAAGGCGAACCGATGGGCGTCATCATCCAGAAAAAGGATGGCGGCTACCTCTACACGACTACCGATATCGCCTGCGCAAAATACCGTTATGAAACGCTGCATGCCGACCGCGTGCTCTACTACATCGACTCTCGTCAGCATCAGCATCTGATGCAGGCATGGACTATCGTCCGTAAAGCCGGCTATGTACCGGAATCCGTACCGCTGGAACATCACATGTTCGGCATGATGCTAGGTAAAGACGGTAAACCATTCAAAACACGCGCCGGCGGTACCGTCAAACTGGCCGATCTGCTGGACGAAGCGCTGGAGCGCGCACGCCGCCTGGTGGCCGAGAAGAACCCGGATATGCCGGCCGATGAGCTGGAAAAACTGGCCAATGCGGTGGGTATCGGCGCGGTGAAATATGCCGATCTGTCGAAAAACCGCACTACCGATTACATTTTCGACTGGGACAACATGCTGGCGTTCGAAGGTAATACCGCGCCTTACATGCAGTATGCCTATACCCGTGTGCTGTCGGTGTTCCGTAAAGCCGGTATCGACGAAAGCGCGCTGGCTGCCGCGCCGGTAGTTATTAGTGAAGATCGCGAAGCGCAGTTGGCTGCCCGCCTGCTGCAGTTCGAAGAAACGCTGGCCGTCGTCGCCCGTGAAGGTACTCCGCACGTAATGTGCGCCTACCTGTACGATCTGGCCGGTCTGTTCTCTGGTTTCTACGAACACTGCCCGATCCTCAGCGCCGAAAGCGAAGAGGCCCGTAATAGCCGCCTGAAACTGGCGCTGCTGACGGCGAAGACGCTGAAGCTGGGTCTGGATACGCTGGGTATTGAGACAGTAGAGCGTATGTAATCGCGTTATACGGCAACAGCCGATGTCATTGCAGACATCGGCTTTTTTATCATTAACGATAATTTACAATCACTTCATTCCGTTGAATCTTTAGCGGCGGAATTAACCGCCCACCGCCAGGCACTTCCCAGATAAAGCGCAACGGTTCTGCCGCCGGTATACCGGAAAAGGCCATGGTGGTTCCACTCTGCCCCTCTAATTCGACACAACGAGATTGTGAACACAAGCGAACCCGCAGTCCTGCAGGTGTCGGACCGATAAGCTGATAACGCCACGCCACCAGCGTCATCAATCCTGAAGCAGGTTGTCGCGTAGAAAGAGGCGCTGACGACATCGATTCACCGCGATGATTTAGCGTAACGCCCACGCTACTCGCCTGCCACATCCCCTCCCCGGCGGCTTGCACCAGCAGCGGAAACAATAATATTGCTAATAAGGCTCTCATTATTTGCCGCCAATCGTCGCCGTCATACGGATATGTCGGTTATCTGATAGTTCCAGATTCGACAGCACCACTAACTGCGGCAAGCTGCGGCGCAGGAAGCGAGACAATAATGGTCGCAGCGCGTGGTTCACCAACAATACCGGCGGCGCACCCAACATCTCCTGACGGGATAGCGCTTCCTGAGTTTGCGCCAACAAGCGATCCGCCAGCCTGGCTCCAGTCCCCCCCCGCCCTGCAATGCCTGTAGCAACAAACGTTCCAGCGGTGTATCGAGGCCAATAACATGGACTTCATCTTTGCCAGGAAACCACTGCTGGGTAATCGCCCGTCCCAACGCCACGCGCACGACGGCGGTTAATTCATGTGGATCGCTCTGAATGGGCGCATGTTCCGCCAGCGTTTCGAGAATGGTGCGCATATCGCGAATCGGCACTTTTTCATCGAGCAGATTTTGCAGCACTTTATGCAGTGTGGTAAGCGTGACGACGCCAGGAACGAGATCTTCCGTCAGCTTTGGCATCTCCTGGGCGACGCGATCCAGCAGCTGTTGCGCCTCCTGACGACCAAACAGCTCTGCGGCATGCTGGCTAATGAGGTGGTTAAGATGCGTTGCCACCACCGTGCTGGCCTCAACCACGGTGTACCCCTGAATCTGCGCCTGTTCTTTAAGCGCACTTTCAATCCAGATAGCATTCAGGCCAAATGCCGGATCGACGGTCGCCTCACCAGGTAACGTCCCGGCAGCGGTTCCAGGGTTAATCGCCAACCAACGCCCCGGATAAGCATCACCACTGCCTATCTCCACGCCTTTCATCAAAATGCGATAGCGGGCAGGTTGCAGATCCATATTGTCGCGAATGTGCACCACTGGCGGCAGAAACCCATCTCCTGGGCAAATTTCTTGCGGATACTGCGTATACGGCCCAACAACTCACCATCCTGCTGGAAATCGACCATCGGGATCAGTCGATAACCCACTTCCATTTCCCAGAGAATCTTCCAGTTGTACATCGTTCCACGTCGCTTCGACAACGGTATTATTCTCTTGACCCATTTTATGCCGGCTTTGGTTCGGCAGGCTGCATTTTGTTCACGTCCGCGGATCCACCAGGCCAGTCCCAGCAATCCGGCAGTGAACAGCCAAAAATACCAGGTTCGGCATTCCAGGCACCAGGCCGAGTAAACCGAGCACGGCGGCGCTTAATAACATAACGCTTGGGTTACTGAAAAGCTGATTCACCATCTGCTCGCCAACATCCTGATCGGTGCTGACACGTGTAACGATGACGCCCGCGGCGGTAGAAATCACCAGTGCCGGGATTTGTGCCACCAGACCGTCGCCAATGGTCAATAGCGTATAACTTTCCGCCGCGTGCCCCATGCTCATGCCATGTTGCAGCACACCGACCAGCAATCCGCCGACAACGTTAATGACCATGATGAGGATCCCGGCGATGGCATCGCCGCGAACAAACTTACTTGCCCCGTCCATCGAGCCGTAAAAATCGGCTTCCTGAGTCACTTCGGAGCGGCGTTTTTTTCGCTTCATCTTCACCAATCAATCCAGCGTTAAGGTCGGCGTCAATCGCCATCTGCTTACCCGGCATACCATCGAGAACAAAGCGCGCGCCCACTTCCGCAATACGCCCGGCACCTTTGGTGATAACCATAAAGTTGATGATCACGAGAATGACGAACACCACGATACCGATAGCGAAATTGCCACCAACGAGGAAGTGACCGAACGCTTCGACCACCTTTCCAGCCGCCGCCGCGCCGGTATGCCCTTCCATCAAAATGATACGGGTTGAAGCCACGTTAAGTGCCAGACGCAACAGCGTGGTAAACAACAGGATGGTCGGAAACGCAGCAAACTCAAGCGTGCGCTGGGTAAACATCGCCACCAGCAACACCATGATCGACAAGGCAATATTGAAGGTAAACAGCAGGTCGAGTATGAATGCGGGCAGTGGCAGTACCATCATCGACAAGATCAACAGGATCAAATCGGTCCGGCAAGGATCTGCCATTGTGTCGATTTCAGGTTTGCAGGCAGGCGCAGCATCGCGGCCAGATTACTCATGGGTCGGTTTCTCGTTAATAAATCCAGGGCTTCCGGCACCGGAAGATGTGTAGGTTGTACAGGGCGTTGTCCACCAGCCAGACGCCAGCGTTTCAGTTGCCAGACCCAGGCCAGCACTTCCGCCACCGCGGCGTACAGTTGACCCGGGATTTGTTGACCGATCTCCGCATGTCGATACAGCGCACGCGCCAGCGGCGGCGCTTCAAGCGTCGGGACGTTATTTTCAGCGCCAATTTCACGAATGCGCAGCGCGACCAGCCCTGCACCTTTAGCGACCACTTTCGGTGCGCTCATTTTGTTTTCGTCATACTGCAACGCTACCGAATAGTGGGTCGGGTTATTGACAATGACATCCGCTTTCGGCACATCGGCCATCATCCGACGCCGTGCGGCCGCTCGCTGCATCTGACGGATCCGCCCTTTAACATGCGGGTCGCCTTCCTGATCTTTGAATTCGTCGCGGATATCCTGTTTGGTCATCTTCAGCTTTTTGAAGTGGCTCCACAGCTGATAAAAAACGTCAAACGCCACCATCGGCGTCAATCCGAGCACCACCAGAAATCCGCAATAGAGGATCATCTGCAGCGCATTGGCCAACGCGTCGAGCGGCTGTTGGGTCATCAGATGCAGCATCGCCGCCCAGTTGTGCCACAGGTACAGCCCGGTTACCCAACCGACCAGCGTGGCTTTGAGGATCCCTTTTAACAGCTCCGCCAGCACCTGGGTGGAGAACATGCGTTTCAGACCGGAAAGCGGATTCAGCCGTTTAAGATCGAATTTGAGCGACTTGGTGCTGAATAAAATGCCGCCAAGCAGCATCGGCGCGGCCAGCGCCACCAGCACCAGCCCGGCCATTACCGGCAGCAATGCCAGCACCGCCTGACGCAGCAGCATTCCCAGCTGGCGCAGCATTTGTTTGTCATTGCTGACCATCCCGTGGTCAAAGTGCAGGCCCTGCGTCAGCATCTCCGCCAGTTGGCGAGTGATATTGCTGCCGGACATCAGGATAATGGCGAGCCCGGCCACCAGCATGAGTACCGAGGTCAGCTCGCGCGAGCGCGGGATCTGGCCCTCTTCACGCGCCTTCTCCAACCGATGGGCGGTGGGGGCCTCGCTTTTTTCCAGATCGCTGTCTTCCGCCAAGCCTGCAGTTCCTGTGTCGGGAGGGTAAAGAATGGCGGTCAGCATGCCAAAAAAATAGCGAAGTCATTGGCGGAACAACGGCGAAAAAGAGGGGTTATTTCATGGATGAGGGAAAGGCGGCAGGGGCGCAGCGACTGCGCCCCGCCATATTCAGAAACCGAGACTATCGAGCAGATCGTCAACCTGCGCCTGGTTGGCGATGACGCCGACGCCGTTCTGGTCAAGCTGCGGGCCGTTGAGCAGGCTATCGTTGGCCCGTTTCTCTTTCACCGGCGGTTCCGGCATGTTTTCCATCAGCACCATCAGCAGCTGCTTTTCAATTTCCTGCACCACGTCCATCATGCGCTTGATAACCTGACCGGTCAGGTCCTGGAAATCCTGCGCCATCATGATTTCCATCAGTTGAGCATTGGTAAAGGAAGTATGGCCCGGCACCTGATCCAGATACTCACGGGTGTCGGTCACCAGCGCGCGCGCGTCGTCCAGTTCGATCGGGTTAGCGAACCACTCATCCCAGCGCGATTTTAGCGCGCTGGCGCCGGACTCCAGTTCGGCCTGGCGCGGCTGCGCCGCCTCCACGCAGCTCAACGCCCGTTCCGCCGCCTGCGCCGTCATGGTGACAACGTAATCAAGACGGTCGCGGGCATCCGGGATCGCCTCGGCCGCCTGGGCAATTGCCTGATCGAGCCCCAGCTCGCGCATGCTGTCGCGCAGCATACGGGTGAGCTGGCCGATACGGGAGATTATCTCTCCCGCGGTCGCTGCATCGCTGGCAGGCATTGGAATCTCTCTCATCGCCCTCTCCTTACATGCCCAATTTTTCAAAAATCTTGTTGAGCTTTTCTTCCAGCGTCGCCGCCGTAAAAGGTTTCACCACATAACCGCTGGCGCCTGCCTGCGCGGCGGCAATAATATTTTCTTTTTTCGCTTCCGCCGTCACCATCAATACCGGCATCGCCGCCAGCGCGGCATCGGCACGAATGGTCTGCAGCAGCTCCAGGCCGTCAACGTTAGGCATGTTCCAGTCGGAGACCACGAAATCAAAGCTGCTGGCCCGCAGCTTATTTAGCGCGTCCGCGCCATCTTCCGCCTCTTCGACATTGTTGAAGCCGAGCTCTTTAAGCAAATTTCTGATGATACGACGCATGGTGGAAAAGTCGTCGACGACCAGAAAACGGAGATTCTTATCTGCCATTACTACCCCTGAACAGTGTCATTTTTAACTCACTTCACACCACGCCGCCGGGACTTCCCGGCGGCGTGAATTTAAATTCGCAGCGCCTGGCCGCCGGCGATCTGCGCCAGCATGCGTTGGCTCATGCGCTCCAGTTCAACCACTTCGTTGACCCCACCGCTGGCGATGGCCTCGCGCGGCATGCCGAACACCACGCAGCTCGCCTCACTCTGCGCCAGGGTATAGGCCCCGGCGCGATGCATCTCCAGCATCCCCTGCGCGCCGTCGTTGCCCATGCCGGTGAGGATCACCCCCACCGCATTGCGCCCGGCGTGGCGGGCCACCGAACGAAACAGCACATCCACCGAGGGACGATGGCGATTTACCGCCGGGCCGTCGTGCAACTTGACCTGATAGTTAGCGCCACTACGCGCCAGCTCCATATGCCGATCGCCCGGCGCGATATAGGCATGTCCCGGCAAGACGCGCTCTCCGTCTTCGGCTTCTTTAACCCCGATCTGGCAAAGCTTATTAAGTCTGTCGGCAAAAGAGCGGGTGAAACCGGGCGGCATATGCTGGGTAATTAACAGTGCCGGACTGGAAAGCGGCAACGGTTGCAGTACGTGACGAATTGCCTCAGTTCCACCCGTTGAAGCACCAATCGCAATCAGTTTTTCAGAACTCAACAACGGCCCCGCCTTCAGCGTTGTCGGTACCGACAATGGCTTATGTGCTGCAAGGCTCGCCTTTGCTGCCGTACGCACCTTTTCAGCAATCATTTCGCTATATGCCAGCATTCCTTCGCGAATACCCAGTTGCGGTTTGGTGACAAAATCTATCGCCCCCAGCTCCAGCGCGCGCAGCGTAACTTCTGACCCTTTGCCGGTCAGGGAAGAAACCATCACAACGGGCATTGGACGCAAACGCATTAATTTTTCGAGGAAATCCAGTCCGTCCATCCGCGGCATTTCAACATCCAGCGTCAATACATCGGGATTGAATTTCTTAATCAAATCACGCGCAACCAGCGGATCAGGGGCGGTCGCCACCATTTCCATGTCGCTATGGCTGTTGATGATTTCTGTCATGATCTGGCGCATCAGTGCCGAATCATCGACAGATAACACCCTGATTTTGCTTATCGTTAATCCTTACTTAGCGCATACACCGTCTGACCACGCAGCGTGAAGCGGCGCTCAAGGTGGCTAAAGTTTTCAGAGTGACCCGCAAACAGCAATCCGTCGGGTTTAAGGAGCGGAACAAAGCGGCGCAAAATCTTCTGCTGGGTAGTTTGATCGAAGTAGATCATGACGTTACGACAGAAGATCGCATCAAACGGCCCCGGCACGGTGTACTGTTTCGCCAGTAAATTCAGCGGGGCAAAAATCAACATAGTTCGCCAGCTCCTGACGCACGCGTACCAGCCCTTCATGCGGTCCCGTCCCTCGCATGAAATACCGTTGCAGTTGCTGCGGCGTCAGGTTTTTCAACTCTTCATGGCGATAAATACCGCTTCTGGCTTTTTCCAGCACTTCGGTGTCGATATCGCTGGCAAACACTTTCCAGCGTCCGGGCGCGGTGCCCAATGTATCAGCCAGCGTCATCGCTATGCTGTACGGCTCTTCGCCGGTTGAAGCCGCCGCGCTCCATACGCGATACTCGCCAGAACGGCGACGTGCGTGATCCGCGAGCAGAGGAAAATGGTGTGCCTCACGGAAAAATGCCGTCAGATTCGTGGTCAGCGAATTGATAAACGCCTGCCACTCACCGCTGTGCTGATTAGATTCCAGCAAGTTCAGGTAATGACCGAAATCCGCCAGTCCCAGCGCACGCAAACGACGAACCAGTCGGTTGTAAACCATGTCGCGTTTATGGTCAGCCAGAACGATCCCGGCTCGTTGATAGATCAATTGACTTATCCGCCGAAAATGCGCGTCGGAAAGCGCCAGGCGCTCGGTCATCTGTAACAATAAAGACGTTTGCCCACAGGGCAGAGATGAAGTCATAGCGCCTTCTCAATCACTTCAGGATACCACTGGCGCAATTTGTAACTGCGCCGACTCATGTCGTGCTACTTCATGTTCTTCAAGGGTAAATACCGCCACACGCGACGAAAGATGGTCGGCCTGATTCAGTCGTTGCAAATCGTCGCGAAATGCCCAAAAGACATGCCGTTACTGCCAATCTACAAGATCCCGCAGAGAATCAAAATTAAAAACAGCGTGGTCGAAATTCGAATACGATTAAACATCAACGCTCCCCATCAGGCGGCAATGACCGCTTTAGTAAATACTCGTCAAAATGTTTCCCCAGTTTGGATCTTGTTCAGCAAATTTCGCAGTCGTGGCTGTGCCGGTGGTTGCTCACTGGCAGGAC
>OKVO01000001.1_pt1 | contig 18891 bp, 36 predicted proteins | sample 1606831 | NCBI WGS metagenome assembly OKVO01 (sample SAMN03281010, study PRJEB24777) | human gut metagenome | isolation source: fecal sample PR157 from 1 month old male Malay infant, caesarean delivered... | reverse complement strand
GTCTATGCGACATGCTCTATTTTGCCGGAAGAGAATAGCCAACAGATCGCCGCTTTCCTGACCCGTACCCGAGATGCCGAACTCCATGAGACGGGAACGCCGGAAACCCCGGGTCAGCAAAATCTGCCAGGAGCGGAAGAAGGCGATGGCTTCTTTTACGCTAAGCTAATCAAAAAGCGCAATTAATGGGTCACTGCTGATGAAGATTATTATTCTTGGCGCCGGACAGGTAGGCGGCACGCTGGCGGAAAATCTCGTTGGCGAAAACAACGATATTACCCTGGTCGATACCAACGGCGACCGTCTGCGCGGCCTGCAGGATAAGTTCGATCTCCGCGTCGTTCAGGGCCACGGTTCGCATCCGCGCGTGCTGCGCGAAGCTGGCGCCGATGATGCCGATATGCTGGTCGCCGTAACCAGTTCGGATGAGACCAACATGGTAGCCTGCCAGGTCGCCTATTCGCTGTTTAATACGCCGAATCGCATCGCCCGTATTCGTTCGCCCGATTACGTTCGCGATGCCGATAAACTTTTTCATTCAGAAGCGGTGCCAATTGACCATCTGATCGCTCCGGAGCAGTTAGTCATCGATAATATCTACCGCCTGATCGAATATCCAGGCGCGCTGCAGGTGGTGAACTTCGCAGAAGGGAAAGTAAGCCTGGCCGTTGTGAAGGCTTATTATGGCGGCCCGCTGGTCGGTAATGCGCTTTCCACGATGCGCGAACATATGCCGCACATCGACACGCGCGTTGCGGCAATTTTCCGCCACGATCGACCGATTCGCCCGCAGGGATCAACCATCGTAGAAGCGGGCGACGAAGTCTTCTTTATCGCCGCGTCGCAACATATTCGCGCGGTAATGAGCGAACTCCAACGTCTGGAGAAACCCTACAAACGCATTATGCTGGTCGGCGGCGGCAACATCGGCGCGGGCCTCGCTCACAGGCTGGAGAAAGACTACAGCGTGAGTTGATCGAGCGCGATCAACAGCGTGCCGCTGAACTTGCCGAAAAGCTGCAGAATACGATCGTCTTTTATGGCGATGCATCGGATCAAGAGTTACTGGCGGAAGAGCATATCGATCAAGTCGATCTCTTTATTGCCGTCACCAACGATGACGAAGCCAATATCATGTCGGCAATGCTAGCCAAGCGGATGGGCGCGAAGAAGGTCATGGTGCTGATCCAGCGTCGCGCATATGTTGATCTGGTTCAGGGAAGCGTGATCGATATTGCGATATCACCGCAACAAGCCACGATTTCTGCCTTGCTGAGCCACGTACGTAAAGCTGATATTGTCGGTGTTTCGTCGCTACGCCGCGGCGTTGCCGAAGCCATTGAGGCCGTCGCGCATGGCGATGAAAGCACCTCGCGGGTAGTCGGCCGTTCAATTGATGAAATTAAGCTGCCGCCAGGCACAATTATTGGCGCGGTGGTGCGCGGCAATGACGTAATGATCGCCAATAATAATTTACGTATTGAGCAAGGCGACCACGTAATTATGTTCCTGACCGACAAGAAATTTATCTCCGATGTTGAGAGACTATTCCAACCGAGTCCGTTCTTCCTGTAATTACAATGGGCGTCGCGCAGACGCCTTTTTATTATCCCTTATTTATCAATGGATAATATTTTCCAGCAATTATTCAACAGCAATGGAAAATGGAAATACATTTGATAAACTTATCAATGTCAGCTGGCTCAAGGAGAGTAAAATGGGTATGTTAAAAGAATTCCGCGAATTCGCGATGCGCGGGAATGTTGTCGATTTGGCAGTGGGTGTCATCATTGGTGCAGCATTTGGTAAAATTGTATCGTCTTTAGTGGCCGATATTATTATGCCTCCGCTGGGTTTTGCTCATTGGCGGGATCGACTTTAAACAGTTCGCCGTTACGCTACGCGATGCGCAGGGGGATGTCCCAGCCGTTGTCATGCATTATGGTGTGTTTATTCAGAACGTCTTCGATTTCATCATCGTTGCCTTCGCGATTTTCATGGCGATCAAACTGATGAATAAACTGAACCGTAAGAAAGAAGAAGCGCCTGCCGCTACCGGCACCGAGCAAAGAAGAAGTGCTACTGAAGTGAAATTCGCGATCTGTTAAAAGAACAAAACAACCGTTCTTAATCAGCACACAGAAAGCAGAAGGCCAGTTGGTAAAAAAGCGATTTCGCTTGCTTGCCACTGGCCTCCCGGTCATTCCGCCCTGCATGTTTGTCTTTACGTTGATAGCTTCCTTTCCCTTTCTTATTTTTCTCAATCCGCTGTCTGAATAATGGGTCATGCAGTAATGCCTCAATCGCATTATCTTTAATTTGCCCTTTGGTATGCTGATAGCGACTCATAGTAACTCCAGTTCATGTATCAATTCGGCGCGAGTGTAGATCCACGCGCGGAAAAAATCAACGCCCGGCATGGCTACCGCTGGCACCTTGCTCTAAAGCTTCGAGAATCGAGCAGTAAACGCTACTGTGCGCCGTGCCGCAGCAGGCATCATTCAGCCGCTGTAAAGAACGCCGCATCGTTTCCAATTCTTTGATACGCGCTTCGACTTCACTCAGACGGGCCTGGACGATCCCTTTAGACTCCTGACAAGTATGATGTTCTGGATCGATGCGGATCGATAATAATTCGCGGATCGACTCCAGAGTGAAGCCTAATTGCCTGGCATAACGGATAAAGCGCAGCCGCTGCAGATCGTTATCCGAATAGAGGCGAAAACCGCCTTCAGTACGAATATCATGATCCATCATTTGCTGCTTTTCGTAATAGCGGATGGTATCCGGGGTGACATCAGCCAATTTGGCCAGTTCGCCAATCCGATACATAGCTACTCCTCGTTAATTTTGTGCCACAGTCTGTCGGCATAATCACCGCGTAGAAAATCGGTATTCATACCCGCCTGACGTAATTTCAGTTCAAACAGAGTCAAGCGACGGTTTAACTCGGCATACCGTGGGTCATCATGCTCTACGGTCTTGAGTAAGTCGCTCAACGCCATGGCATCTCTACGTAACTCAAGCTCCGGTGGCAAACAGCCGGCATTTTTTAATAAGCGATAACCGGCGCGCAGTTCAGGGGGCACGTGTGAATCATCATCCAGCGCCAGCGGTTCGCCGCTGCCCGTCAGATTATCAAACTCGCCTTTAGACTGTGCGTCGAGGATGTGGCGTTCTGCCCACTGGTCCAGTAACCACATTATACGGCTCCCAGGGATGAACAAAAAGAGTACAGATAGTGTAGTGAAGTGGGATTGCGGTAGAATATAAAAAACCCGCCGGGGCGGGTTTTTTTACGTTACTACAGATTACTCTGCAGCAGCTTCTGCTTTCAGCTCAGCACGATCAACCAGCTCGATGTATGCCATCGGCGCGTTGTCGCCTGCACGGAAGCCACACTTCAGAATGCGAGTGTAACCACCGGCGCGGCTCGCGAAACGCGGGCCCAGCTCGTTAAACAGTTTTGCCACAATCTCGTTATCACGAGTGCGGGCGAATGCCAGACGACGATTAGCAACGCTATCAGTCTTGGCAAGAGTAATCAGCGGCTCAACTACGCGACGCAGTTCTTTCGCTTTCGGCAGGGTCGTCTTGATGATCTCATGACGAACCAGCGAACCTGCCATGTTACGGAACATAGCCTGGCGATGGCTGCTGTTGCGGTTCAGTTGACGACCACTCTTACGATGGCGCATGACCTTATCCTTCTCAGTAAAACCTTAACCTGTGATCCGGTTACTCGTCAGCAATGCTTGCCGGCGGCCAGTTTTCCAGGCGCATGCCCAGAGACAGACCACGTGAAGCCAGCACGTCTTTAATCTCGGTAAGAGATTTTTTACCCAGGTTCGGCGTTTTCAGCAACTCAACCTCGGTACGCTGTACCAGATCACCGATATAGTGGATAGCTTCTGCCTTGAGGCAGTTAGCAGAGCGGACAGTCAATTCCAGATCGTCAACAGGGCGCAGCAGGATCGGATCGAACTCTGGTTTCTCTTCTTTCACTTCCGGCTGACGTACATCACGTAAGTCAACGAAAGCTTCCAGTTGTTCAGCCAGAATGGTTGCCGCACGACGAATCGCCTCTTCAGGATCGATTGTGCCGTTGGTTTCCATTTCGATGACCAGCTTGTCCAGGTCGGTACGCTGCTCAACACGCGCGGCTTCAACATTGTAGGCAATACGCTCTACAGGGCTGTAGCAGGCGTCGACCAGCAGACGGCCGATTGGGCGCTCATCTTCTTCCGAATGAATTCGGGCAGAAGCCGGCACATAACCGCGACCGCGCTGAACTTTGATGCGCATGCTAATAGATGCGTTCTCATCGGTCAGGTGGCAGATCACGTGCTGCGGCTTGACGATTTCGACATCACCGTCGTGGGTAATGTCGGCTGCAGTCACAGGGCCAATGCCAGATTTATTCAAAGTAAGGATGACTTCATCTTTACCCTGAACTCTCACCGCCAGCCCTTTCAGGTTGAGCAGGATTTCAAGGATGTCTTCCTGAACGCCTTCTTTGGTGCTGTACTCGTGCAGTACACCATCAATCTCAACCTCGGTCACCGCGCAACCCGGCATCGATGAGAGCAGAATACGGCGCAGTGCGTTACCCAGAGTATGGCCAAAGCCACGCTCTAAAGGCTCAAGGGTCACCTTTGGCGTGCGTCGAACTCACTTGCTCGATATCAACCAGGCGCGGTTTTAGAAACTCTGTCACAGAACCCTGCATTGTGTCCTCTCTTTGGTACTAAGCTTTACTTGGAGTAAAGCTCGACGATCAGGTGTTCGTTAATGTCCGCAGACAGATCAGAACGCTCCGGCTTACGCTTAAACGTACCTTCCATCTTGCCAGCATCAACTTCCAGCCAGGTTGGCTTTTCACGCTGCTCAGCCAGCTCCAGAGCGGCTTTCACGCGAGACTGCTTCTTCGCTTTCTCACGAATGCTTACAACGTCATTCGGACTAACCTGATAAGAAGCGATGTTAACAACACGACCGTTTACCATAATTGCTTTATGGCTAACCAGCTGACGTGCTTCTGCACGAGTGGCACCGAAGCCCATACGGTATACAACGTTGTCCAGACGACCTTCCAGCAGAGCCAACAGGTTTTCACCGGTGTTGCCTTTCAGACGTGCTGCTTCTTTATAGTAGTTACGGAACTGACGCTCCAGCACACCGTACATACGGCGAACTTTTTGCTTTTCACGCAACTGCACACCATAGTCAGACAGACGCGGCTTACGCGCACCGTGCTGGCCAGGAGCTTGTTCAATTTTACACTTGGTATCGATCGCGCGAACGCCAGACTTAAGGAATAAGTCAGTGCCCTCACGACGGCTCAGCTTGAGCTTAGGACCCAAATATCTTGCCATTTTCTTTCTCCAACAATCCTAGAAACGAGGCGTTATACGCGACGTTTTTTCGGCGGACGACAACCGTTATGAGGGATCGGAGTCACATCAGTAATATTAGTGATGCGGAAACCAGCGGCGTTCAGTGCACGAATAGTAGATTCGCGACCTGGACCCGGACCTTTAACCATAACTTCCAGATTCTTGATGCCGTATTCTTTTACGGCTTCTGCGCAACGCTCTGCTGCAACCTGAGCTGCAAACGGAGTGGATTTGCGAGAACCACGGAAACCGGAACCACCGGCTGTTGCCCAACCCAGCGCGTTACCCTGACGATCAGTGATGGTAACGATGGTGTTGTTAAAAGAAGCATGGATATGAGCCACGCCATCAGAGACTTGTTTTCTTACACGCTTACGTGCACGAACTGGTGCCTTTGCCATTATTCAATCACCCCGATTATTTCTTGATCGGTTTACGCGGACCCTTACGGGTACGTGCGTTGGTCTTAGTACGCTGACCGCGAACCGGAAGACCACGACGATGGCGTAAACCACGGTAGCAACCAAGGTCCATCAGACGCTTGATGCTCAGGGTGATTTCACGGCGCAGATCACCTTCAACGACAAATTTACCTACTGCTTCACGCAGAGAATCAATCTGTTCTTCAGACAGCTCACTGATCTTAACATTTTCAGCGATACCCGTTTCAGCGCAGATGGCTTTAGAGCGGGTCTTGCCGATACCAAAAATTGCAGTTAAAGCAATTACGGTATGTTTCTGATCAGGAATGTTAATGCCTGCTATACGGGCCACTATGCACTCCTACTATTTAATATGTACGTACCATGCTGAAAAGCCCGTTTTCAGGATACTCAAATGGAAACGTACAGACATACAAAAGGATTGGCTGGCTAATCTAGCCAGCTCAACCCAACTTTGCAAGAAAAATATGCGAATAAATCAGCCTTGGCGCTGTTTATGCTTTGGCTCGGCACTGCAAATCACACGGATGACACCATCACGCTTAACGATTTTGCAGTTACGGCATAATTTCTTGACGGAAGCACGAACTTTCATTTTTACTCTCCGTAACTTCTCGGGCGACCAGTTAGCGGCCGTAGCCTTTCAGGTTCGCCTTCTTCAATGCAGACTCATACTGACTAGACATCATCAGAGTTTGCACTTGAGCCATAAAGTCCATAATCACGACGACAACAATAAGCAGCGAGGTTCCACCGAAGTAGAACGGCACTTTCATTGCATCACGCATGAACTCCGGGATCAGGCAGATAAAAGTGATATACAACGCACCGACCAGAGTCAGGCGGGTCATTACTTTATCGATATACTTCGCCGTTTGTTCTCCCGGACGAATTCCTGGTACAAATGCACCGGACTTCTTCAGGTTATCTGCTGTTTCACGCGGGTTGAAAACCAACGCCGTGTAGAAGAAACAGAAGAAGATGATTGCAGACGCATAGAGTAACACATAAAGCGGTTGCCCAGGCTGCAAATACAGCGAAATTGTTGTCAGCCAGTTCCAACCAGTACCGCCCCCGAACCATGACGTGATGGTTGCCGGGAACAGAATAATACTGGAAGCGAAGATTGCCGGGATTACCCCCGCCATATTCACTTTCAGCGGTAAATGTGTGCTCTGTGCAGCATAGACACGACGACCCTGTTGACGCTTAGCGTAGTTTACCACAATGCGGCGTTGACCACGTTCAACGAATACAACGAAGAAGGTCACTGCAAATACTAATACTGCAACCAACAGCAACAGGAGGAAGTGCAGGTCGCCTTGACGCGCTTGCTCGATAGTATGGGCGATGGCCGGCGGGAGTCCCGCAACGATCCCGGCGAAGATCAGGATCGAGATACCGTTTCCGATACCGCGTTCGGTGATCTGTTCGCCGAGCCACATCAGGAACATAGTCCCTGTGACCAGACTAACAACAGCGGTGAAATAGAATGCAAAGCCCGGATTAATCACCAGGCCCTGCATACCAGGCATATTCGGCAGACCGGTAGCAATACCGATCGACTGGAATATAGCCAGCACCAGAGTACCGTAGCGGGTGTACTGGCTGATCTTACGACGACCAGACTCCCCTTCTTTCTTCAGTTCTGCCAGCGGTTGATAAACAACGGTCAGCAGCTGGACAATGATCGACGCCGAAATATACGGCATGATCCCCAGAGCAAAGATAGAAGCACGGCTGAGAGCACCACCAGAGAACATGTTAAACATTTCAATGATGGTGCCTCGCTGTTGCTCAAGCAGTTTGGCAAGTACAGTGGCATCAATACCAGGGATCGGAATAAAAGAGCCAATACGGAACACAATCAGCGCACCGATAACAAACAAAAGTCTGCGTTTCAGTTCGCCAATTCCACCTTTGGCACTTTGAAAATCTAATCCCGGTTGTTTAGCCATCTGCTACTTATTCCTCAATTTTACCGCCAGCAGCTTCGATAGCAGCACGAGCGCCTTTAGTCACGCGCAGGCCACGAACAGTTACCGGACGAGTTACCTCACCAGACAGGATCACTTTCGCGAACTCGATCTGGATACCGATAATGTTAGCCGCTTTCAGCGTGTTCAGGTCTACAACACCGCCTTCTACTTTAGCCAGGTCAGACAGACGAACTTCGGCTGTAATCGCTGCTTTACGAGAAGTGAAGCCGAATTTCGGCAGACGACGGTACAGAGGCATCTGACCACCCTCGAAACCGCGACGTACGCCACCGCCAGAACGAGATTTCTGACCTTTGTGACCACGACCACCGGTTTTACCGAGGCCAGAACCGATACCACGACCCAGGCGTTTACCCGCCTTTTTGGAGCCTTCGGCCGGAGACAGAGTATTTAAACGCATCTCTTACTCCTCAACTTTAACCATGAAGGAAACCGCGTTGATCATACCGCGAATAGCAGGAGTATCCTCGCGCTCTACGGTGTGACCAATACGACGCAGACCCAGGCCAAGCAGCGTTGCCTTGTGTTTCGGCAGACGACCGATTGCACTGCGGGTTTGAGTAATTTTAATAGCTTTGCCATGGTTTATTTCCCCAGAATTTCTTCAACGGATTTACCACGCTTGGCAGCGACCATTTCTGGAGAATTCATATTTTCCAGGCCATCGATAGTTGCACGAACCACGTTAATCGGGTTGGTGGAACCATACGCTTTAGCCAGAACGTTATGAACCCCAGCGACTTCCAGAACGGCGCGCATTGCACCACCGGCGATGATACCGGTACCTTCGGAAGCCGGCTGCATGAATACACGAGAACCCGTGTGAGTACCCTTAACCGGGTGCTGCAGGGTGCCAGTATTCAGCGCGACGTTAATCATATTGCGACGGGCTTTTTCCATCGCTTTCTGGATCGCTGCTGGAACTTCACGCGCTTTACCGTAACCAAAACCTACGCGACCGTTACCGTCACCAACTACAGTCAGAGCTGTGAAGGAGAAAATACGACCACCTTTAACGGTTTTAGATACGCGGTTTACCGCGATCAGCTTTTCCTGCAGTTCGCCAGCTTGTTTTTCGATGTGAGCCATCTTACACCTCTACCTTAGAACTGAAGGCCAGCTTCACGGGCAGCATCTGCCAGTGCCTGGACACGACCATGATATTGGAACCCGGAACGGTCAAAGGAAACATCTTTGATGCCTTTTTCCAGAGCGCGTTCAGCAACAGCTTTACCCACAGCTGCAGCCGCGTCTTTGTTACCGGTGTACTTCAGTTGTTCAGAGATAGCTTTTTCTACAGTAGAAGCAGCTACCAGAACTTCAGAACCATTCGGAGCAATTACCTGTGCGTAAATATGACGCGGGGTACGATGTACCACCAGGCGAGTTGCACCCAGCTCCTGGAGCTTGCGGCGTGCGCGGGTCGCACGACGGATACGAGCAGATTTCTTATCCATAGTGTTACCTTACTTCTTCTTAGCCTCTTTGGTACGCACGACTTCGTCGGCGTAACGAACACCCTTGCCTTTGTAAGGCTCAGGACGACGGTAGGCGCGCAGATCTGCTGCAACCTGACCGATCACCTGCTTATCAGCGCCTTTCAGCACGATTTCAGTTTGAGTCGGGCATTCTGCAGTGATACCGGCCGGCAGTTTATGCTCAACAGGATGAGAGAAACCTAAAGCCAGGTTTACTACATCCCCTTTGACCGCTGCACGATAGCCTACACCAACCAGCTGAAGCTTTTTAGTGAAGCCTTCGGTAACACCGATAACCATTGAGTTCAGCAGGGCACGCGCGGTACCAGCCTGAGCCCATCCGTCTACGTAACCATCACGCGGACCGAAGGTCAGTGCATTATCTGCATGTTTAACTTCAACAGCATCGTTGAGAGTACGAGTCAGCTCGCCATTTTTACCTTTGATCGTAATAACCTGACCGTTGACTTTAACGTCAACGCCGGCAGGAACAACGACCGGTGCTTTAGCAACACGAGACATTTTTTCCTCCGATTAGGCTACGTAGCAGATAATTTCGCCACCAAGACCAGCTTGGCGCGCTGCACGATCAGTCATAACACCTTTAGAGGTAGAAACAACTGCGATACCCAGACCCGCCATAACTTTCGGCAGCTCATCTTTACGTTTGTAGATGCGCAGACCTGGGCGGCTGACACGCTGAATGCTTTCTACAACAGCTTTACCCTGGAAATACTTAAGAGTCAGTTCCAGTTCCGGCTTGATGTCGCCTTCAACTTTAAAATCTTCAATAAAGCCTTCTTCCTTCAGCACGTTGGCAATTGCCACTTTCAGCTTGGAGGAAGGCATGGTGACCGCAGCTTTATTCGCGGCCTGACCGTTACGGATACGGGTCAGCATATCCGCGATCGGATCTTGCATGCTCATCTGTCTTTACTCCCGTGATTCAATTGGTGACAATTACCAGCTAGCCTTTTTCAGACCCGGGATTTCACCGCGCATAGCGGCTTCACGGACCTTGATACGGCTCAACCCGAACTTCCGCAGGAAACCATGCGGACGACCTGTTTGACGGCAGCGATTACGCTGACGAGACGGGCTGGAATCACGCGGCAGAGTCTGCAGCTTGAGAACAGCGTTCCAACGATCTTCGTCGGTTGCGTTCACATCAGAGATGATAGCTTTCAGTTCAGCGCGTTTAGCGAAGAATTTATCAGCTAAAGCCACGCGCTTTACTTCGCGTGCTTTCATTGATTGCTTAGCCATTAAGTAACCCTACCTTACTTGCGGAACGGGAAGTCAAAGGCAGCCAGCAGAGCGCGGCCTTCTTCATCAGATTTCGCAGTAGTGGTAATGGTAATATCCAAACCACGAACGCGGTCGACTTTATCGTAGTCGATTTCTGGGAAGATGATCTGCTCACGGACACCCATGCTGTAGTTACCACGACCGTCGAAAGACTTAGCGGACAAGCCACGGAAGTCACGGATACGCGGTACAGCAATAGTGATCAGGCGCTCAAAGAACTCCCACATGCGCTCGCCGCGCAGAGTTACTTTACAGCCGATCGGATAGCCCTGACGGATTTTGAAGCCTGCAACTGATTTGCGTGCTTTGGTGATCAGCGGTTTTTGACCGGAGATTGCTGTCAGGTCAGCTGCTGCGTTATCCAGCAGTTTCTTGTCAGCGATCGCTTCACCAACACCCATGTTCAGGGTGATCTTCTCGACCCGAGGGACTTGCATGACAGAATTGTAGTTAAACTTCAGTCATGAGTTTAGCGACTACTTCGTCTTTGTAGTAATCATGCAGTTTCGCCATCGTACTACTCCAAATTACTTGATAGTTTCGCTATTAGATTTGAAGAAACGGACTTTTTGCCGTCTTCGAATCTAAAGCCTACACGGTCAGCCTTGCCGGTTGCCGCGTTGAAGATAGCAAGGTTAGAGACTTGAATAGCTGCTTCTTTCTCTACGATGCCGCCTGGTTGGTTCAGGGCCGGAACCGGCTTCTGATGTTTCTTAACCAGGTTGATACCTTCAACAATGACCTTGCCGGAAGACAGGACATTCTTAACTTTACCGCGTTTACCTTTATCTTTACCGGTTAACACGATAACTTCGTCATCACGACGGATTTTCGCTGCCATGATTCGCTCCTTAGAGTACTTCTGGTGCCAGAGAGATAATTTTCATGAACTTCTCACTACGAAGCTCACGAGTTACCGGCCCAAAAATACGCGTACCGATAGGCTGCTCGCTGTTGTTGTTCAGAAGAACACAAGCATTACCATCGAAGCGAATGACAGAACCGTCCGGGCGACGAACACCCTTCTTGGTGCGCACCACTACCGCCTTCAGCACATCACCTTTTTGACCTTACCACGCGGAATTGCTTCTTTGATGGTGATCTTGATGATGTCGCCTACGCCTGCGTAGCGACGGTGCGAGCCACCCAGAACCTTGATACACATTACGCGACGTGCACCGGAGTTGTCGGCGACGTTCAGCATAGTCTGTTCTTGGATCATTTTAGTGCTCCGCTAATGTCAACTACTACTGGGACCCAAAAGCTGGGTCGTTAAAAAGCCCCATATCGAGGGCGCGGCATTATAACACCGCTTCTGCAATATGGGTAGAAAAAATAAACGGCCCATCGCTGAGCCGTTTATTCGTATTGAGAATGCGTACTCTATTACAGAACCGCTTTCTCTACAACGCGAACCAGCGTCCAGGACTTAGTCTTGGACAGTGGACGGCATTCACGGATTTCAACCTTGTCGCCGATACCACATTCGTTGTTCTCGTCATGTACGTGCAGTTTGGTCGTACGCTTGATGAATTTACCGTAGATCGGGTGTTTCACAAAACGTTCGATAGCAACAACAATGGATTTCTCCATTTTGTCGCTAACAACGCGACCTTGCAGAGTACGGATTTTATCGGTCATTACGCACCCGCCTTCTCGTTCAGTAAAGTCTTAACGCGTGCGACATCGCGACGCACTTGCTTCAACAGGTGAGACTGTTGCAGCTGGCCACTTGCAGCCTGCATACGCAGGTTGAACTGCTCACGCAGCAGGTTCAGCAGCTCGGTGTTCAGCTCTTCAACGCTCTTCTCACGCAGCTCTTTTGCTTTCATTACATCACCGTCTTAGTTACAAAGGTGGTTTTAATCGGCAGTTTCGCTGCTGCCAGCTTGAATGCTTCACGGGCCAGCTCTTCCGGAACACCGTCCATTTCATACAGGACTTTACCCGGCTGAATCAAGGCAACCCAATACTCCACGTTACCTTTACCTTTACCCATACGCACTGCCAGCGGCTTTTCAGTGATCGGTTTGTCCGGAACACACGATCCAGATCTTACCTTGACGCTTAACTGCACGGGTCATAGCACGACGTGCTGCTTCGATCTGACGTGCAGTCAGACGACCACGGCCAACAGCTTTCAGACCGAAGCTGCCGAAGCTAACATCCGTACCCTGCGCCAGACCGCGGTTACGGCCTTTGTCGCATTTTACGGAATTTTGTACGCTTTGGTTGTAACCATCAGCGACGCTCCTTATTTACGGCCTTTACGCTGCTGCTTTTTAAGGTTGAGCAGCCGGTTCCGGTTGTTCAACAGCAGCCATACCACCCAAGATCTCACCTTTGAAGATCCATACCTTAACGCCGATTACACCGTAAGTGGTGTGCGCTTCAGAGGTGTTGTAGTCGATGTCAGCACGCAGAGTGTGCAGCGGTACGCGACCTTCACGGTACCATTCGGTACGTGCGATTTCCGCGCCGCCCAGACGGCCGCTAACTTCAACTTTGATACCTTTAGCGCCCAGACGCATTGCGTTCTGTACAGCACGCTTCATAGCACGACGGAACATAACGCGACGTTCCAGCTGAGAAGTGATGCTGTCAGCAACCAATTTAGCGTCCAGTTCAGGCTTACGAACTTCGGCAATATTGATCTGTGCAGGAACGCCAGCGATATCCGCTACGACCTTGCGCAGTTTTTCTACGTCTTCGCCTTTCTTACCGATAACGATACCCGGGCGAGCAGTGTGAATGGTCACACGGATGCTCTTAGCCGGACGCTCGATAACGATGCGAGATACAGACGCTTTAGCCAGCTCTTTAGTTAAGAACTGACGTACTTTAAAATCGCTGTCCAGGTTGTCAGCGAATTCTTTGGTGTTCGCGAACCAGGTAGAGTTCCATGGTTTGACAATACCCAGGCGAATACCATTAGGATGTACTTTCTGACCCATTGCTAGTCTCCAGAGTCTCAGCGATCGGACACAACCACAGTGATGTGGCTGGTGCGCTTCAGGATGCGATCTGCACGACCTTTAGCACGCGGCATAATGCGCTTCATGCTCGGGCCTTCGTCTACGAAAATTTTCGCAACTTTCAGATCATCAATGTCAGCGCCATCGTTGTGTTCAGCGTTAGCAATGGCAGATTCCAGTACCTTCTTGACCAGTACAGCAGCTTTTTTGTTGGTGTAGGTCAGAATATCCAGGGCCTGCGACACTTTCTTACCGCGAATCAGGTCAGCTACAAGGCGAACCTTCTGAGCAGAAGAACGAGCATGGCGATGTTGAGCTAAAGTTTCCATCTCTTCCTCCTACCTTATTTCTTCTTCGCTTTTTTATCAGCAGCGTGGCCGCGATAAGTACGAGTCGGTGCGAATTCACCCAGTTTGTGACCAACCATTTCGTCGGAAACAAAGACTGGAACGTGCTGACGACCATTATGGACAGCGATGGTCAAACCGATCATGTTAGGAAAGATCGTTGAACGACGGGACCAAGTGCGCAGGGGCTTCTTGTCTCCGCTTTCCACCGCTTTCTCTACCTTCTTCAGCAAGTGCAGGTCAATAAAAGGACCTTTCTTGAGAGAACGTGGCATGGCTTATCCTCTAAAATTATTTGCTACGGCGACGTACGATGAATTTATCAGTACGCTTGTTGCTGCGGGTCTTCTTACCTTTGGTCTGAACGCCCCACGGAGTTACCGGGTGCTTACCAAAGTTACGACCTTCACCACCACCATGTGGGTGGTCTACCGGGTTCATCGCGGTACCGCGAACGGTCGGACGAACACCACGCCAGCGTGCAGCACCTGCTTTACCCAGAACGCGCAGCATATGCTCAGCATTGCCAACTTCGCCCAGAGTAGCGCGGCAGTCTGCTTCGACTTTACGCATTTCACCAGAACGCAGACGCAGGGTGACATAAGCACCATCACGAGCAACGATCTGAACGTAAGTACCAGCGGAACGAGCCAGCTGACCGCCTTTACCTGGTTTCATTTCTACGTTATGAACAGTAGAACCAACCGGGATGTTGCGCATCGGCAGGGTGTTACCTGGTTTGATTGCAGCATCAACGCCAGACTGAATCTGGTCGCCAGCTTTCAGGCCTTTAGGGGCCAGGATGTAACGGCGTTCACCGTCTTTGTACAGAACCAGCGCGATGTTCGCGGAACGGTTCGGATCGTACTCAAGACGTTCAACAACTGCCGGGATACCGTCTTTGTTGCGTTTGAAGTCAACAATACGGTAAGCCTGCTTGTGGCCACCACCGATATGACGAGTGGTGATACGGCCATTGTTGTTACGACCACCGGATTTGCTGTTTTTTTCCCAGCAACGGAGCAAAAGGTTTGCCCTTGTGCAGCTCAGGGTTAACCACTTTAACTACGTGGCGACGACCCGGAGATGTCGGTTTACATTTAACAACTGCCATTGTATTACTCCTCCGACTTACTCAGCGCCGCCAACGAAGTCCAGATTCTGGCCTTCTTTCAGGGTGACGTAAGCTTTTTTTCCAGTCGCTACGACGACCGATACGCTGTCCGTGACGTTTAACTTTCCCTTTAACTACCAGGGTGTTAACGACTTCGACTTCGACTTCAAACAGTTTCTGCACAGCAGCTTTGATTTCTGCTTTGGTCGCGTCTTTAGCAACTTTGAGAACGATGGTGTTGGTTTTTTCCATCGCAGTAGACGCTTTTTCAGAAACGTGCGGTGCGCGCAGCACCTTCAGCAGACGTTCTTCACGAATCATGCCAGCATCTCCTCAACTTGCTTAACAGCATCAGCAGTCATTACGACTTTGTCGAAGGCGATCAGGCTAACCGGGTCGATACCAGTCGCATCGCGTACGTCAACCTTGTGCAGGTTACGTGCGGCCAGGAACAGGTTCTCGTCCAGCTCACCGGTGATGATCAGCACATCTTCCAGAGCCATGTCTTTCAGTTTCTGTGCCAGCAGCTTAGTTTTCGGCGCTTCTACAGAGAACTTCTCGACAACGATCAGACGATCCTGACGTACCAGTTCGGACAGGATGCTTTTCAGCGCGCCGCGGTACATCTTCTTGTTAACTTTTTGACTGTGGTCCTGCGGACGAGCAGCAAAGGTCACGCCACCAGAACGCCAGATCGGGCTCTTGATAGAACCAGAACGCGCACGGCCGGTGCCTTTCTAGCGCCACGGTTTTTTACCGGAACCAGTTACTTCAGCACGAGTCTTCTGAGCACGAGTACCCTGACGAGCACCAGCTGCATAAGCAACAACAACCTGGTGAACCAGCGCTTCGTTGAAATCACGACCGAAGGTAGTTTCGGAAACAGTCAGCGCGCTCTGCGCGTCTTTCAATACTAATTCCATTGCTATCCCCTTACGCCTTCACAGCTGGTTTAACGATCAGGTCGCAGCCGGTTGCACCCGGAACACCACCTTTAACCAGCAGCAGGTTGCGCTCAGCGTCAACACGTACTACGTCCAGGCTCTGAACAGTAACGCGTTCGTTGCCCAGCTGACCTGCCATTTTCTTGCCTTTGAACACTTTGCCCGGAGTCTGGTTCTGACCGATAGAACCCGGAACGCGGTGAGACAAGGAGTTACCGTGGGTAGCGTCCTGGGTACGGAAGTTCCAGCGCTTAACGGTACCAGCGAAACCTTTACCTTTAGAGGTACCGGTTACGTCAACTTTTTTAACGTCAGCAAACAGTTCAACGCTAATGTTCTGACCAACGGTGTATTCTTCACCATCTGCCAGACGGAACTCCCACAGGCCGCGGCCAGCTTCTACGCCAGCTTTAGCAAAGTGACCAGCTTCCGGCTTAGTTACACGGTTAGCATTTTTTAGCACCAGTGGTAACCTGAATAGCGCGATAGCCATCGTTAGCCAGATCTTTGACCTGAGTAACGCGGTTTGCTTCAACTTCGATAACGGTTACTGGGATAGAGACGCCATCTTCAGTGAAGATGCGGGTCATACCCACTTTTTTACCGACTAAACCAATCATTGTATCAACCTCTCAATCGCTCGATGACCTGATTAACCCAGGCTGATCTGCACGTCTACACCGGCAGCCAGGTCCAGACGCATCAGAGCATCAACGGATTTTTTCAGTTGGCTCAACGATGTCAACCAGACGCTTGTGAGTACGAATCTCGTACTGATCACGCGCATCTTTGTTGACGTGCGGAGAGATCAGAACGGTGAAACGCTCTTTGCGGGTCGGCAGCGGGATCGGACCACGGACTTGCGCACCAGTGCGCTTAGCAGTCTCGACGATTTCCGCGGTTGATTGATCGATCAGACGATGATCAAACGCTTTAAGGCGGATACGGATTCTTTGGTTCTGCATGAGACCAGAGCTCCAATTATTTTATAGACGAAATGATTACTCCTCATACCCATTACGATTGATGGGAGAGTGTAACCGTTCTTACGGAGTTCCCCGATTGGGAACATTGTTAGGTAGCAAACTGCGCTACCAGGGCTCATATCGAACCGGCCGTCAATTTTGACAGGCCCGCGCATTATACGCAAATTCAGGCGCGACGCAAGTGCTGATTAGAAAATCATCACCATAATTTGCGCGTCTTCTCGCCCAGGCGCTCGGCAATGCAATACCACGATAAATAAGTCAGGAAGCCGCCATCCATCTTGCACAAATGCGCGTTGCGCTAACGCGCGACGATAAGCAATGTGAGCGCATTATCCCCGAACAGGAGTGTTCCATGCTTACCGTCCTCCCCTTCTTAGTTTGTTATTGTGGATTAACCCTGGCGTTATGCCGGCAGGACCTGCTTCGCGGTCTTCTTCCTGACAGCCTCACCTGTCCCCTGCTGTGGAGCGGTTTTGTTTTTTACCTGTGTCTGGCGCCGCAGCGGCTAGAGGATGCCGTCTGGGGGGCAATTGCAGGCTATCTCATTTTTGCCCTGCTCTACTGGCTATATAGGGTGTTTCGCGGCTATGAGGGATTAGGATACGGCGACATTAAATATCTTGCCGCCCTCGGCGCCTGGCATGGCTGGCAGAGGTTGCCGCAGCTGGTATTGGCCGCATCGCTGCTTGCCGGTATGGCATGGGTGATATTGGCGTTGTTCAGGAGGAGTAAGCAACAACGATGGGGTTTGAACAACCCGCTGCCGTTTGGGCCATTTCTGACTGCAGCGGGTTTTTGGTGCGGGTGGCAGACGTTCGCTAGTCTGACACTTTGATCTGCGATTGAAGGTAATTTTGCAGACCGATTTTGCCGATCAGATCTAACTCGGTTTCCAGCCAGTCAATATGGCCTTCCTCATCGGCAAGGATTTCAATCATCATATCGCGACTGACATAATCATGAACGCTGTCGGCATAGGCGATTGCCTCACGCAGGTTTTGCGCGCCTTCGAGCTCCAGCCGTAAGTCAGACTGCAGCATCTCTTCGACATCCTCACCGATGCCAAGTTTGCCAAGATCCTGCAGGTTAGGCAGCCCTTCAAGAAACAAAATACGCTCGATGTACTTATCGGCGTGTTTCATCTCATCGATAGATTCATGATATTCAATATCGTTGAGGCGCATCAGGCCCCAGTTCTTGAACATTCTTGCATGAAGAAAATACTGGTTAATAGCGACCAGTTCGTTTCCCAATAATTTATTGAGATAACTTATGATTTTGACATCACCTTTCATTATAAAGTCCCTCCGCTTTCCACTTATTGAAGCGTAGTCCGGGCTATAAGGATGTCAAAAAGAGAAGAGTCGCGATCAGGCGATTTCTTTGAATTCCGGCATGCTGGTTAATTCATCTTCCATCACTTCACGTGCCGCGCGGACGCACTTACCGCATTGATTTCCAACGGGAATAAACTTGCGTAATTGTTGAAAAGATTGCGGTTGAAATTGACGCACAACCTGACGGATTTTTTTATCGCTTACGCCATTGCACAAACAAACGTACATATAAACTCCCGTTCAATTTATGCACAAAGTTTAAATGAGAATAGTTATGATTACAATAGACTGTTTATTAATTATCCCTGGCGGCGCACTTTATGAATATTTATACCATCGCGGCTTTTCACCAAATCATAGACAGCAAAAAGGGCGCCGAAGCGCCCTTTTTAATTCAAAGCTATCGAATTAGCCCAGAACTTTAGCTACAACAGCCCGCGCCAACGGTACGGCCGCCTTCACGGATTGCGAAACGCAGACCATCGTCCATCGCGATCGGGTGGATCAGGGTAACAACCATTTTGATGTTGTCGCCCGGCATTACCATCTCTACGCCTTCC